>Ga0247827_10000009_pt1 | contig 144016 bp, 143 predicted proteins | sample 12C_Control_Day2_FD_194414 | JGI IMG/M metagenome (GOLD analysis project Ga0247827, IMG submission 194414) | Soil microbial communities from agricultural site in Penn Yan, New York, United States - 12C_Control_Day2 | ecosystem: Environmental > Terrestrial > Soil > Agricultural land | place... | reverse complement strand
TCGATCGGCATGGCCGAGTTCGTCGCCCTGGCCGATCAGTACGCCGACCTGGGGCCGCTGTACCACCCGACTGCGAAGCTGCGTGAAATGGCCAAGAGCGGCCAGCGCTTCTTCAACTGAGCGGTCAAAGAGCTAGAGCGAGAATATTGATATGAGCCTGAATCCAAGAGACGTGGTGATTGTCGACTTCGGTCGCACGCCGATGGGCCGCTCCAAGGGTGGCATGCACCGCAACACCCGCGCCGAAGACATGTCGGCGCACCTGATCAGCAAGTTGCTCGAGCGCAACGACAAGGTCGACCCGAAAGAAGTCGAGGACGTGATCTGGGGCTGCGTCAACCAGACCCTGGAGCAGGGCTGGAACATCGCCCGCATGGCGTCGTTGATGACCCAGATCCCTCACACTGCGGCCGGCCAGACCGTCAGCCGTCTGTGTGGCTCGTCCATGAGCGCCCTGCACACTGCGGCACAGGCGATCATGACCGGCAACGGCGACGTGTTCGTCGTCGGTGGCGTCGAGCACATGGGCCACGTCAGCATGATGCACGGTGTCGATCCGAACCCGCACATGTCGCTGTACGCCGCCAAGGCCTCGGGCATGATGGGTCTGACCGCTGAAATGCTCGGCAAGATGCACGGCATCAGCCGTGAGCAGCAGGACCTGTTCGGCCTGCGTTCGCACCAGCTCGCCCACAAGGCGACGGTCGAAGGCAAGTTCAAGGATGAAATCATCCCGATGCAGGGCTACGACGAGAACGGTTTCCTCAAGGTCTTCGACTACGACGAAACCATTCGCCCGGACACCACCCTGGAAAGCCTGGCGGCGCTGAAACCTGCTTTCAACCCTAAAGGCGGTACCGTGACTGCTGGTACGTCGTCGCAGATCACCGACGGTGCTTCGTGCATGATCGTGATGTCGGCGCAACGTGCTCAAGACCTGGGCATCCAGCCGCTGGCGGTAGTCCGTTCCATGGCGGTAGCCGGTGTCGACCCGGCGATCATGGGCTACGGCCCGGTGCCTGCGACCCAGAAAGCGCTCAAGCGTGCTGGCCTGAGCATTGCCGATATCGACTTCTTCGAGCTCAACGAAGCTTTCGCCGCACAGGCCCTGCCAGTGCTGAAAGATCTGAAAGTGCTCGACAAGATGGATGAGAAGGTTAACCTGCACGGCGGCGCTATCGCCCTGGGTCATCCTTTCGGTTGCTCTGGTGCGCGGATTTCCGGCACTCTGCTCAACGTCATGAAGCAGAATGGCGGGACCTTCGGCGTTTCGACCATGTGCGTCGGCCTGGGCCAAGGTATCACCACCGTCTTCGAACGCGTTTAAGCGTTTCGCTGATGGAAACCGGGGCCTGGTGCCCCGGTTTTTGTTTTTGCAGGATTTTTTTTCAAGAGGGCGAGCAACATGCAGATACAACCAGGCGTATACCGGCATTACAAGGGGCCTGAGTATCGTGTGTTCGGTACGGCGCGCCATTCCGAAACCGAGGAGTGGGTGGTGTTCTACCAGGCCCTGTATGGCGAGTTCGGCCTCTGGGTTCGACCCCTTTCGATGTTTATGGAGTCGGTCGAGGTTGACGGCGAGCAAGTGCCGCGCTTTGCTTTGGTCAAGGCTGAAGCCGAGCTGTTTTCCCGGCCAGATGCCGAGGGTGGCTAACGCCTCGCGCTTGACCTCACTCTGTTGCCACTATATATAGCGGTGCCGCGTCAGGTACCTGCCGTGTTTTTATTTTCAGTATTCAGGAATTTTCCGATCCATGGGCAAATCGCTGGTCATTGTGGAATCCCCGGCTAAGGCCAAGACCATCAACAAGTACCTGGGCAGCCAGTACGTGGTGAAGTCGAGTATCGGCCATATCCGAGACCTGCCCACCAGCGGTTCGGCCAGCGCCAGCAAGGAGCCTGCCAAGCGCGGCAAGGCCGCTGCTGGCGAAGCGCCAGCCCTGTCGCCGAAAGAGAAGGCGCGCAAGCAACTGGTCGCGCGCATGGGAGTTGATCCGGACCACGGCTGGAAAGCCAAGTACGAGATCCTTCCGGGCAAGGAAAAGGTCATCGAAGAACTGCGTCGTCTGGCCAAAGATGCCGACACCATCTATCTCGCAACCGACTTGGATCGCGAGGGGGAAGCCATTGCCTGGCACCTGCGCGAAGCCATCGGTGGTGACGACAGCCGCTACAAGCGCGTGGTGTTCAACGAAATCACCAAGAAAGCCATCCAGGAAGCGTTCTCGCAGCCAGGCGAGCTGGATATCGATCGGGTCAATGCCCAGCAGGCGCGTCGCTTCCTCGACCGCGTGGTGGGTTACATGGTCTCGCCACTGCTGTGGTCGAAGATCGCCCGCGGCCTGTCTGCCGGTCGCGTGCAGTCGGTTGCGGTGAAACTGGTGGTTGAGCGTGAGCGCGAGATCCGCGCCTTCATCCCGGAAGAATACTGGGAAGTGCATGCTGATCTGGGTACCGCCAAGGACGCCAAGGTGCGTTTCGAAGTAGCGCGGGAGAAGGGCGAAGCTTTCAAACCGCTCAACGAAGCCCAGGCCATGGCGGCACTGGAGAAGCTCAAGTCTTCCAGTTACACCGTCGCCAAGCGTGAAGATCGTCCGACCAGCAGCAAACCGTCGGCGCCTTTCATTACCTCCACCCTGCAGCAGGCCGCGAGCAACCGTCTGGGCTTCGGGGTGAAGAAGACCATGATGATGGCCCAGCGTCTGTACGAAGCCGGCTACATCACTTATATGCGTACCGACTCGACCAACCTTTCGGTCGATGCGGTGGAAATGGCCCGCAGCTACATCGAAAGCGAGTTCGGCAAGAAGTACCTGCCTGAAGCGCCGATCGTCTACGGCAGCAAAGAGGGGGCCCAGGAGGCGCACGAAGCGATTCGTCCTTCCGACGTCAACACCCACCCGACCAAGCTCAGTGGCATGGAGCGTGATGCCGAGCGCCTGTACGAGCTGATCTGGCGCCAGTTCCTGGCCTGCCAGATGCCACCGGCGCAGTACCTGTCGACCACCGTCAGCGTCACCGCTGGCGACTTCGAGCTGCGCGCCAAGGGCCGTATCCTCAAGTTCGACGGTTACACCCGTGTGCTGCCGCAACAGAGCAAGCCGGGCGATGACGACGTGCTGCCGGAGATGAACCAGGGCGAAGTGCTTAAGCTGATCCAGCTCGACCCGAGCCAGCACTTCACCAAGCCGCCTGCGCGTTACTCCGAAGCCAGCCTGGTCAAGGAAATGGAAAAGCGCGGCATTGGCCGTCCTTCCACCTACGCGGCGATCATTTCGACCATTCAGGATCGCGGCTACGTGACCCTGCATAACCGTCGGTTCTATTCCGAGAAGATGGGCGACATCGTCACCGAGCGCCTGTCCGAGAGCTTCTCCAACCTGATGGACTACGGCTTCACTGCCGGCATGGAAGAGAATCTCGACGATGTGGCCCAGGGTGAGCGCGACTGGAAAAACGTGCTGGACGAGTTCTATGGCGATTTCAGCAACAAGCTGAAGCTGGCCGAGGATGGCGAGAAGGGCATGCGTGCCAACCAGCCGACCCTGACCAACATCGCGTGCAAGGATTGCGGGCGGCCGATGATGATTCGTACCGCGTCCACCGGCGTGTTCCTCGGCTGCTCGGGCTACAGCCTGCCGCCAAAAGAGCGCTGCAAGGCTACTGTGAACCTGGTGCCGGGCGATGAAATCGCGGCCGACGACGAGGGTGAATCGGAATCGCGCGTGCTGCTCAACAAGCACCGTTGCCCGATCTGCTCGACAGCGATGGATGCCTACCTGCTCGATGAGAAGCGCAAGCTGCACATCTGCGGTAACAACCCTGATTGCACCGGCTACGAGATCGAAGAAGGCAACTACCGCATCAAGGGCTACGAAGGGCCGAGCCTGGAGTGCGACAAGTGCGGTAGCGAAATGCAGCTCAAGACTGGTCGTTTCGGCAAGTTCTTCGGCTGCACCAGCGCCGAGTGCAAGAACACCCGCAAGCTGCTCAAGAGCGGCGAGGCGGCGCCGCCGAAGATGGATGCGGTGAAGATGCCGGAGCTCAAGTGCGAGAAGGTCAACGATACCTATGTGCTGCGTGATGGTGCTTCGGGTCTGTTCCTGGCGGCCAGCCAGTTCCCGAAAAACCGCGAGACCCGTGCACCGCTGGTGATCGAGATCATTCCGCATAAAGACGAAATCGATCCGAAGTACCACTTCCTCTGCGAAGCGCCGAAGAAGGATCCTGATGGTCGTCCGGCCGTGATCCGCTACAGCCGCAAGACCAAGGAGCAGTACGTGCAGACCGAAGTGGATGGCAAGCCGACTGGCTGGCGCGCCTTCTATGACGGCAACGCCTGGAAGGTTGAAGACAAGCGCTGATCAATTTTTATTGATCTGATCGCGGGGCAAGCCCGCTCCCACAGGATTAATGGATCCCTGTGGGAGCGGGCTTGCCCCGCGATGCTTTTCAGGCCTGCAATGGTGTAAATTCACAGATCGCCTTGCAGCCTTTCGGAGGGCACCCAGATGGCCCAGGAACTTTACACCCGCACCAATCAGAAGATTTACTTTGCAGGCCTGGCCCTCGAAGCCATGGGCAGGGCACAGGAAAGCCGGGCCATGAATGCCCAGGCCTTGATTCAGGCTGAGCGTGAATCGGCGCTGTTCCACCTGTACGGGGCGCTGCTGGGCTTGTGTCACGAGATTGCCGGTTTTTACCGCTTGCCGCAGGCCGGTGCGCCACGTGCAGAGCTACTGCTGACCCGTGAGGTGCTGGAGGCGGTGGCGATTCCTGAGATGGCGGAGCTGGTCGAACTGGCTGAGCAGCGGGAAACCTGGCTGGCGCAACTGTTAAGCGCTTATGCCGATTTGTTCCGACCGCCGGTCGCGAAAAAAACGCCGAAAACTGACGTCACTCAACCGTTGATTCAGGCCGTGAGCCTTGATGAGCCTGAGGTAGCGCCACTTTCGCGGGAAGAGCTGGAGAGCTGGCGGCAGAATCTCAAGGGCCTGACCGTTCGTTTTCGCGAGGGCTTGAGTGAGTGCTGATTGGGGCGCTCGCTGGTACAATACCGGCCTTTCGTGGAGAACAGCCCCTTATGCCAACGTCCTTTCTAGAAATTGTCGAGTTGCCTGATGGCCGGATCGAGTTGCGCCGTGCCGAGGACGAAGGCTCCTTGGTAACCCTGGATTTCTCCGAGGACGCCAAGGCTTTCCTGCAAGGTCAGCACGTGGAAGTGGCCAAGGCCATGCTCAGTGTTGGCGTGCAGATGGCCGGCAAGCTGGTGGAAGGCGAAGTCGAGCGAGACGACGGGCCGCGCGTTCTGCATTGATCGCCATACAGGGCTTCCTCGTCCTGAGGAAGCCTGGCGAAACCAACCCCTGCGTATCCTGAGTATCAGCCGAGGCGGATGTTCAGGCTTTGTGCGTCTCCGGCACGTGCGGCGTTGCTCAGTTGCTGGCGGGCGCTGCTGCTGACCGTGCTCAGCCAGCTGACCACGGTATGGCTACGGCCCAGGCGCAGGGCTTCACAGGCCAGTTGCAGGGCGCTCTGGTTGCCGCGTGGTTGCAGTAGCAGAATGCGCTCGCGGTTCAGGCCAGCTTCGCGTAGCCATGCCTGGGTCAGGCTGGCCGGCGGGGCGATCAGGGTCAGCCAGCGCTCGTCCTGCTCTTCGCTCAGCTCGCTCAGTTCGCGCAACATGGGGGCCAGCAGGCTCTGGCAGTTGCCCAGCGCACCACGGAAAGACAGCTCGCTGAAAACCTGAGCTGCGCCAGGGTGCGGCGCAGGCTTGGCGGCTTTCAGTCCGGGCAGCACTGGCTGGGCCAGGAATGCTTCGAACAGGGGCAATTGTGCTTGCTGCGGTACGTTCTGTGACGCTGGGGGGAACTGCATGACGCCTCCTTTACCGGCGAATGACGCCGACACTCAAGCCCTCGATCACCAGTTCCTGGTCTTTCAGGTTGACTTCGATAGGGGCGAATTCGGGGTTTTCAGCAATCAGCCAGACTTTGCTGCCTTCGCGCTTGAAGCGCTTGACCGTTACCTCGTCACCCAGGCGGGCGACCACGATCTGGCCATTGCGGGCTTCGCGGCAGGTATGTACGGCGAGCAGGTCGCCATCGACGATGCCGACATCTTTCATGCTCATGCCGTGGACGCGCAACAGGTAGTCGGCCCGGGGGTGGAAGAAGGCCGGGTTGATGTTGCAGGATTCCTCGATGTGCTGCTGGGCAAGAATCGGTGCGCCGGCGGCGACACGGCCGATGATCGGCAAGCCGCTGTCTTCGGCCTTGGCTTCAAGACCGGGGATGCGGATGCCGCGCGAGGCGCCCGGGGTCATCTCGATTGCGCCCTTGCGGGCCAGGGCCTTGAGGTGTTCCTCGGCGGCATTCGGAGACTTGAAACCCAGCTCCTGGGCGATTTCCGCGCGGGTGGGCGGGAAGCCGTTGTCTTCCAGGCAGCGCTTGATAAAAGCCAGAATCTCAGCTTGGCGTGGCGTCAGTTTTAGCATGTCTATCGCTCTGTCTTTTTATACAGTGACTGGGATTATATACAGTGGGTGGCAAGCTGCAAGCATCAGGCTGCAAGAAAACCCGGCGCCAGGTGCAGATGTCCTTGCAGCTTGCGGCCTGCAGCTGTGATTTAATACGTGACCGGGTAGGCACAAAACGGCTGCGCGGACTTGACAAATCACCGCTTTGAAACGTATGTTTCAAACAAGTGTTTGTCAGGCGGAGTAGTCATGGCCCAGTCGGAAACCGTTGAACGCATTCTCGATGCTGCCGAGCAGTTGTTCGCGGAAAAAGGTTTTGCCGAAACCTCATTACGGCTGATCACCAGCAAGGCCGGCGTCAACCTGGCGGCGGTGAACTACCATTTCGGTTCCAAGAAGGCCCTGATCCAGGCGGTCTTCTCGCGTTTCCTTGGTCCTTTCTGCACCAGCCTCGAGCGCGAGCTGGAGCGTCGTCAGGCCCGTCCTGAGCACAAGCCAAGCCTTGAAGAACTGCTGGAAATGCTGGTCGAGCAGGCGCTGGTGGTACAGCCGCGCAGTGGCAACGACCTGTCGATCTTCATGCGCCTGCTGGGCCTGGCCTTCAGCCAGAGCCAGGGGCACTTGCGGCGTTACCTGGAGGACATGTACGGCAAGGTGTTCCGTCGTTACATGTTGCTGGTCAACGAGGCCGCACCGCGTATTCCGCCCATCGAGCTGTTCTGGCGTGTGCACTTCATGCTCGGTGCCGCAGCATTCAGCATGTCCGGGATCAAGGCACTGCGTGCCATTTCCGAAACCGATTTCGGCGTCAACACCTCGATCGAACAGGTCATGCGCCTGATGGTGCCGTTCCTCGCCGCCGGTATGCGTGCCGACAGCGGTGTCACTGACGAAGCCATGGCCGCTGCGCAGTTGCGGCCGCGCAGTAAATCCTCAAGCACCACGGTCACCGCCAAGGCCTGATGCCATGGCTGGGCGCGGCGAGCCGCATCGGCTAAGCTAGCGCCCATGCCCAGTCTCGATTTACTGCACATTTCCCTTGCCGATCAATGCCTCTATGGGTTTACCCAGGGGCAGTTGCGCCTGCGTCTGCCTGTGTCCACGGCATTGAAGGGTGCCGGCGAGCACAATGGCTCCGGTTGCACGCCCCGTGGCTTGCATCAGGTCCGCGCAAAGATCGGCGCCGGATTGCCGCAAGGTGCGGTTCTACGCGGGCGGCGCTGGACCGGCGAAACCTGGACACCGACCCTGCATGCGCAGTATCCCGAACGTGACTGGATCCTCAGTCGTATCCTCTGGCTCAGCGGTTGCCAGCCGGGAGTCAATCGTCTGGGCCCGGTCGACACCTTCCGTCGCTACATTTATCTGCATGGCACGCCTGATTGCGAACCAATGGGTGTGCCGTTGTCCCATGGCTGTGTGCGCCTGCGCAATGCCGACCTGCTGCGCCTGTTCGATCAGGTGCCAGTGCATTGCCCGGTGCGAATCGAAGAAGCCGCGTGCCCCGAATGGGCCAGCGCGCCCCTGAACTGAAGGATCAATTATGAGTGCCAGCCTGCAAGGCTCCTTGATGGTGGACATCGCCGGTACCTGGCTGACCGCCGAAGATCGCCAGCTGTTGCGCCAGCCCGAAGTGGCCGGCCTGATCATCTTTGCCCGCAACATCGAAAGCCCGCGTCAGGTGCGTGAACTGACCGCGTCGATTCGCGCCATCCGCCCGGACCTGATTCTGGCGGTCGACCAGGAGGGTGGCCGGGTGCAGCGCCTGCGCCAGGGCTTTGTACGCTTGCCGGCGATGCGCGCGATTGCCGACAACGACAATGCCGAATACCTGGCCGAGCAGTGCGGCTGGCTGATGGCTACGGAAGTGCTGGCGGTTGGTCTGGACCTGAGTTTCGCCCCAGTGCTGGACCTTGATCACCAGCGCAGCGCCGTAGTCGGCAGCCGCGCGTTCGAAGGTGATCCGCAGCGTGCCACCGTGCTGGCCGGCGCCTTTATTCGCGGTATGAACGCCGCAGGCATGGCGGCATGCGGCAAGCACTTCCCCGGCCATGGCTGGGCCGAAGCTGATTCCCACGTCGCCATCCCGACTGACGAGCGTAGTCTGGAGCAGATTCGCGCCGTCGATCTGGTGCCGTTCGCGCGGCTCAGTGGCCAGCTGGCGGCGGTGATGCCGGCGCATGTGATCTATCCGCAGGTCGACAACCAGCCGGCGGGCTTCTCGCGCCGCTGGTTGCAGGACATCCTGCGCGGTGAGTTGGGCTTTGACGGGGTGATCTTCAGTGATGACCTGTCGATGGCCGGCGCGCATGTGGTGGGTGACGCGGCCAGTCGGATCGAGGCGGCGTTGAGCGCCGGGTGTGATATGGGCCTGGTGTGTAACGACCGGGCTGCCGCCGAGCTGGCACTGACAGCGGCGCAACGCCTGAAGGTCAAGCCTTCGCCACGTATCGCGCAGATGCGCGGGCAGGGCTTTGCGCGTACCGATTATCGCCAGCAGCCGCGTTGGCTGGAGGCGCTTGGGGCGCTCAAAGAGGCTCAACTGGTCGATTGATACCAGTAGCCAATCGCCGGCAATGCCGGCTCCCACATGGATGCCAGCACCCCGTGGGAGCTGGCGTTGCCAGCGATGAACTCAACTGGTTTTCGACGCTTTGCGCTTGCCCGGCAATGGCGCAAACAACGCATCGATATCCTCGGCTGCCAAACGCCAATCTCCCGCCTGACGCCCATCCAGCACCCCTGCCGCCAACGCCGACTTCTCCTGCTGCAGCTGCTGGATCTTCTCTTCCACCGTGCCTCGGGTAATCAGCTTGTAGACAAATACCGGCTTCTCCTGACCGATACGATAAGCACGGTCGGTGGCCTGGTTTTCCGCTGCCGGGTTCCACCACGGGTCGTAGTGGATCACGGTATCGGCAGCGGTCAGGTTCAGGCCCACGCCACCGGCTTTGAGGCTGATGAGAAAAATCTGCAGGCGCCCGCTCTGGAAGTCCTGTACCGGTGCCCGGCGATCGCGGGTTTCACCCGTCAGCAGGGCGTAGGCGATGGCGCGCTGCTGCAGTTCTGCTTCGATCAGCCGCAACATGCTGGTGAACTGTGAGAACAGCAGCACGCGTCGCCCTTCGGCGAGCAGCTCCTCGAGCATTTCCATCAGGCTTGCCAGCTTGCCCGAGTGAGCGCCGCGGGTGGTTGGCGCCTGGCTGTTGACCAGGCGCAGATCGCAGCAGACCTGGCGCAGTTTGAGCAAGGCTTCAAGGATGATGATCTGGCTGCGGGCTACGCCTTTGCGGGTGATCTCGGCGCGCACTTTCTGGTCCATGGCCAGGCGCATGGTCTCGTAGACATCGCGCTGCGCATCGCTGAGCTCGACCCAGTGGATCATCTCGGTCTTGGCCGGCAGTTCGGTAGCAACCTGTTCCTTGGTGCGCCGCAGCAGGAACGGCTTGATCCGCGCGTTGAGGTGCTGCAGGCGCTCATCGTTGCCCTGACGCTCGATCGGTACCCGGTAGTCGCGATTGAAGGCCTTGGCGTCTCCCAGCCAGCCGGGCAGCAGGAAGTGAAACAGCGACCACAGTTCGCCCAGGTGGTTTTCCAGCGGCGTGCCGCTCAGGCACAGGCGTTGACGTGCTTCCAGCTGGCGCGCAGCCTGGGCGGCCTTGCTGCTCGGACTCTTGATGTACTGCGCCTCGTCGAGGATCAGTACATGCAGCACCAGGCCCTTGAACTGCGCCAGGTCCTTGGGCAGCAGGGCATAGGTGGTCAGCAGCAGGTCGTAGTCCTGCAAGCGGTCAAAATGCTTGCGACGGCCAATGCCTTGCAAGGCCAGGACGCGCAGACCGGGAGCGAAGCGTGCCGCTTCGTCCTGCCAATTGGGGATCAGGCTGGTTGGCATCACCACCATGGCCGGGCGGGTCAGGCGTCCGGCATTCTTTTCCGTGAGCAGGTGAGCAAGCGTCTGCAGGGTCTTGCCCAGGCCCATGTCGTCGGCGAGGATGCCGCCCACTTCCAGTTCGCGCAGGGCTTGCATCCAGCTCAGACCTTCAAGCTGATAGGAACGCAGGGTGGCGTTGAGACCGTCCGGTGTGTGTGCCGGTTGCTGGCGGATGTCGCGCAGGCGTTCAGCCAGGTTGCGCACGCGGTCGCCGCCTTGCCAGCTCAACGGCAGCTCCTGCAGGGCATTGAGGCGAGTGGCGTCGGGAGTGGCCAGGCGCAGACTGGTTTCACCGGGTTCGCGCTGATAGAAATCGCCGAGGGTGGCCAGCACCGGTTTCAGTCGCCCGTAGGGCAGGGCAACCTGCAGCGGACGGCGGCCGCCGGTGTTGCCGGGAATCGTCACCAGAAGTTGCTCGTCCTCGCGACGCTTGGCCAGTTGCGTACTGTTGAGCAATTCCGGATGAGTACGTAGCAGATTGAGCAGGATCGGCAGCAGGCTCAGGCGCTCACCATCGACCACGATGCCCAGCTCCAGGTCGAACCAGTCCCGTTCCGGCGCTTCCTGGATGCGCGCATACCAGTCGTCCACCGGGGTCAGGTCGAAGGCGAAATCGTCGGCGAATTCGATCTGCCAGCCTTGCTCGCGCAGGGTCGGCAGTTCGCTCAGAACAAAGCGCAGCCAGGCGCTGTCGTTGGGCAGTTCGAAGGGGTCGCCGGCGCTTTCCGGCAAGGCTTTGCTCTGGCGTGTGGCGATCTTGAAACCCAGGCGCAGCAGGGTGTCGCGCAAGTTGCGCTCGGCTGCGGGCTGACGCTGAATGCGCAAGGTCTGTTCGGCCTCGTGCTTGATGATGGCGATGTTCTTGGTGCCGCTGACGTACTCGCCAGCGTAACCAAAGGCCAAGGCTGCGCGATGCTGGATATGGCGCTGCATGCGCCCGTTGCGCGGTTCGAAGGCGCTGAATTCGATGCTGCCCAGCCACAACCGCGGTTGTGGCTGGAGGTTGTCAATCAGGTGCTCGGGCATTTTCAGGGCTTGCTGACCTTGAGCAGCAGGGCCAGGTGGCCGCCGTCAAGGAAGGTCAGTTCTCCGTTTTTCACCGTGCTGTTGCTCTGCTTGAGCTGTTCGCTCTGAATCACTGCGCCATTGCCATCGAACTGGTTGACCCAGAGGCTGGCCTCGACGCTGATGAAACGCTCTTCGTTGAGGTTCAGGTTGCCCTCGATCGGGAAGTGCCCGAACTGCTTTTTGCCGTCACTGATGGCGACGGTGCCGGCGTCCTGTGTCCAGGCCTTGTGCAGCAGCACGGTGTACTGGTTGTCGGCACTCAGCTTGGCTGCTTCGTCGGTCATGGCCGGTTGGCGCAGGTCGCCTTCGGCAATGGCCTGGGCGCCGTTGCTCCAGTCTTCCGGGGCGGACTGGCTGGTGATTGCCGGGACGGCGTTCTGCCGTACCAGGATCATTTCAACCTGATAAACGCCTTCAGCGAAAGCGGCTGGAGTAAACAACGCCAGCAGCAGGGTCAGGCAACGAATGGCACGCATGGATCTTCCTTCACGCAGATTGTGGGGTCAGGCGCTCGAACAGCGCTTCGAGGTTGTTGAAACGTTCTTCCGGGCGTTCCATCGGCACCATGAATTTGAACTGGGTGGCGCCTTCGAACTTGTAGCGCTTGGGTTGGCCCTGGATCAGCTTGATCAATACCAGCGGATCGACCGGGGTCTCGGCTTCGAACTCGATCTTGCCGCCGTTGGGGCCGGCATCGACTTTCTTGATGCCGAGTTTTTCCGCCTGCAGCTTGAGCAAGGTCAGGCGCACCAGGTTCTTGGTCGGCTCGGGCAGCAGGCCGAAGCGGTCGATCATCTCGACCTGCAGGTCCTTGAGGCCGTCTTCGTCCACCGCTGAGGCGATGCGTTTGTACAGGATCAGGCGGGCGTGGACGTCCGGCAGGTAGTCCTCGGGAATCAGTGCCGGTAGACGCAGGTTGATTTCCGGGCCGCCACCCAGCGGCTGATCGAGGTTCGGCTGGGTGCCCTTGCGGATGGCCTTGACCGCACGCTCGAGCATTTCCATGTACAGGGTGAAACCGACTGCCTGGATCTGCCCGCTCTGGCCTTCGCCGAGCAGTTCACCGGCACCGCGGATCTCAAGGTCGTTGGTGGCCAGGACGAAGCCTGCGCCCAGGTCTTGAGTATTGGCGATCGCTTCCAGACGCTTTTCGGCGTCCGGGGTGATCTGCTGGCGCGGCGGCGTGAGCAGGTAGGCGTAGGCCTGGTGGTGGCTACGGCCGACCCGGCCACGCAGTTGATGCAGCTGGGCCAGGCCGAACTTGTCGGCGCGCTCGATGATGATGGTGTTGGCGCTGGGTACGTCGATGCCGGTCTCGATGATGGTCGAGGCGATCAGCACGTTGAAGCGCTTGTGGTAGAAGTCGCTCATCACCTGTTCGAGTTCACGCTCGCGCATCTGCCCGTGGCCGATGCCGATACGTGCTTCGGGGACCAGTTCGGCAAGGTCGGCGGCGCATTTCTCGATGCTCTTCACATCGTTGTGCAGGTAATAGACCTGGCCGCCACGCAGCAGCTCGCGCAGCAAGGCTTCCTTGACCGTGCTCTTGTTCTGCTCCATGACGAAGGTGCGCACCGACAGCCGACGTGCCGGCGGAGTGGCGATGATCGACAGGTCGCGCATGCCGGCCACGGCCATGTTCAGGGTGCGCGGGATCGGCGTGGCGGTCAGGGTGAGGATGTCCACCTCGCTGCGCAGGGCCTTGAGCTGTTCTTTCTGGCGCACGCCAAAACGGTGCTCTTCGTCGATGATCACCAGGCCCAGGTCCTTGATCCTGACGTCGTCCTGCAGCAGCTTGTGGGTACCGATGACGATGTCGATCTTGCCTTCGGCCAGATCGGCAACGGCGGCGGCGACCTCCTTGGGCGACTTGAAGCGGCTCATCACTTCGACGGTCACCGGCCAGTCGGCAAAGCGGTCGCGGAAGCTGTTGTAGTGCTGCTGGGCGAGCAGGGTGGTCGGTACCAGGATGGCGACCTGACGCCCACCGTGCACGGCAATGAAGGCGGCGCGCATGGCCACTTCGGTCTTGCCGAAGCCGACGTCGCCGCAGACCAGGCGATCCATCGGTTTGGCCGCCAGCATGTCTTCGCGCACCGCTTCGATGGCGCTCTGTTGGTCCGGGGTTTCTTCGAACGGAAAGCCGGCGCTGAAGGTGGCGTAGTCCACCGACGGGTCGGCGAAGGCATAACCTTTGCGCGCCGCGCGACGGGCATAGATGTCGAGCAGTTCGGCGGCCACATCGCGCACCTGCTCGGCGGCCTTGCGCTTGGCTTTCTGCCAGGCTTCGGAACCCAGGCGGTGCAACGGTGCCAGGGCGTCGTCGCTGCCGGTGTAGCGAGCGATCAGGTGCAGGTTGGCCACCGGCACGTAGAGCTTGGCACCCTCGGCGTATTCGAGGGTGAGGAATTCGGCGGCCTGGTTGTCGATCTCCAGGGTTGCCAGACCCAGGTAGCGGCCCACGCCGTGATCAATATGCACCACCGGCGCGCCTTCGCGCAGCTCGGTAAGGTTTTTGATCACCGCGTCGTTGTTGGCGTCGCTGCGTTTGTCGCGGCGTCGGCGCTGCATGACCCGCTGACCGAACAGTGGGCTCTCGGCGATCAGGGCGATGGCCGGGTCGTCCAGCAGCAGACCTTCGTCCAGCGGTGCGATGGTGATTGCCAGGCGCTCTTTGCCCGCGACGAAGGTGTTCCAGCTATCGACGGTTTGCGGGCGCAGCTTCAGGCGTTCGAGCAGCTCCAGCAGTACTTCGCGACGGCCCGCCGACTCGGCGGTGAACAGCACGCGGCCAGAAAACTGGTCGAGAAAGCCCGACAGCGCTGCCAGGGGCTGGTTGGCTTTGGCTTCGATCGCCAGGTTCGGCAAGGTCCGGGCCGGGAAGCGCTCGCGGCCGACGCCGCTGTCGACGTCATCCTGGCTGACGACCACGCGTGGCCAGCTTTTCAGCCGGGCAAAGCAGTCCTCCACCGGCATGAACAGTTCGGCCGGTGGCAGCAGGGGGCGCGACGGATCGATGCGGCGCTCCTCGTAGCGGTTGCGCACATCGCTCCAGAAGTGCTCGGCGGCCTGTTCGGCGCCTGGCAGGGAAAACACCTGGGTGTCCTGCGGCAGGTAGTCGAACAGGGTCGAGGTGTCTTCGAAGAACAGCGGCAGGTAGTACTCGATACCGGCCGGGGTAATGCCGCTGGACAGGTCCTGGAAGATCGGGCAGCGGCGAAAATCGACGTCGAAACGCTCGCGAAAGCGTGCCTTGAAGCGGGTCACCGCCTCCTTCTGCAGCGGAAACTCGCGGGCGGGCAACAGCCGTACCGACTCGACCTTGTCGATCGAGCGCTGGGTTTCCGGGTCGAAGGTGCGCAAGGTCTCGATTTCGTCATCGAACAGGTCGATGCGGTACGGCAGTTTGCTGCCCATCGGGAACAGGTCGATCAGCGCGCCGCGCACGGCGAACTCGCCATGCTCGTACACCGTATCGACACAGCGGTAGCCGCTGGCTTCAAGGCGCGTGCGCATCTGTTCGACATCCAGCTTCTGGCCGATGTCCAGCACCAGGCTGCTACCGAGCAGGAAGCTGGTCGGTGCCAGGCGGTGCAGGGCGGTGGTGATCGGCACCACGAGAATGCCGTGATCAAGTTCCGGCAGCCGGTACAGGCTGGCGATCCGCTGGGAGATGATGTCCTGGTGCGGCGAGAACAGGTCGTAGGGCAGGGTTTCCCAGTCTGGGAAAGGCAGTACCGGCAGCTCCGGCGCAAAAAAGCGCAGCTCCTGCTCAAGCCGGTCAGCGCTCTGGCTGTCGGCGGTCAATAGCAGGGTAAAGCGCTTGGCGGCGCTGGCAGCCTCGGCAATCGCCAGGCTCAGGGCGGCACCCGGCAGGTTGCCCCAGGTTTGTTTGCCGGCAGTGGCCGGCAGGTGCGGTAGACGCAGAACAGGCACGGGAGGTCGAGCTCCAAGCGTTGCGACAAAGACGCCAATTGTACCGGTCAGAGGCCCGTGCTGTCAGGTTTGCACAGCCTAAATACATGTAGTGACCGAGTGGCGACAGGCGCTCATTGCTCGATGGGCTGCGGGGCGTCATAATGTAGCCCCTTTTTTCTGTCCCTACATGTGGAAGGTTCCCGTGACTCAGAAGCCCGACCAGTGTCTTGGTGAGTGGATTGATCGTGAAGCACTTGCAGAAGCGATGATCCCGCTTATCGGTCAGCTCTACCGCAATAACAATGTGGTGAGCTCGATCTATGGCCGCAGCCTGATCAACCGTTCGGTGATCTCGATCCTCAAAGCGCACCGCTTTGCTCGTCATCGCCAAACCGACGAAACCGAACTCTCTGTCCACGAGACATTCCCGCTGCTCAAAGCCATGAGCGAGCTGAAACTGGGCGCCGCTTCGGTCGACCTGGGCAAGCTGGCCAACAAATTCAAGCAGGAAGGCAACGGCCGCAGCGCCGAGCAGTTCGTGCGTGAAGAAATGGCTGACGTGGTTGGTCAGCAGAACGCTTCGGCGCGCAAAGGCACCGATGTTGTGCTGTACGGCTTCGGTCGTATCGGCCGCCTGCTGGCGCGCATCCTGATCGAAAAAACCGGTGGTGGCGACGGCCTGCGTCTGCGCGCCATCGTCGTGCGCAAAGGCGCCGAGAACGATCTGGTCAAGCGTGCCAGCCTGCTGCGTCGTGACTCGGTTCACGGCCCGTTCGATGGCACCATCACCATCGACGAAGCCAACAACACCATCACTGCCAACGGCAACCTGATCCAGGTTATCTACGCCAAGAGCCCGAGCGAAGTCGACTACACCCAGTACGGCATCGAAAACGCACTGATCGTCGATAACACCGGTGTATGGCGTGACGCCGACGGCCTGGGCCAGCACCTGGCCTGCCCGGGCGCTGCCCGTGTGATCCTCACCGCACCTGGCAAAGGCGCGCTGAAGAACATCGTCCACGGCATCAACCATGGCGATATCACTGCTGACGACAAGATCATCTCGGCAGCTTCGTGCACCACCAACGCCATCGTGCCGGTGCTCAAGGCTGTCAATGACAAGTACGGCATCGTCAACGGCCACGTCGAAACCGTTCACTCGTTCACCAACGACCAGAACCTGATCGACAACTTCCACAAGGGCAGCCGTCGTGGCCGTGCCGCGCCGCTGAACATGGTTATCACCGAGACCGGTGCCGCCACCGCAGCCGCCAAGGCGCTGCCAGTGCTCAAGGGCAAGTTGACCGGTAACGCGATTCGTGTTCCTACGCCGAACGTGTCGATGGCCATCCTCAACCTGAACCTGGAAAAGGCCACCAACCGCGAAGAAATCAACGAGTACCTGCGCCAGATGGCCATGCACTCGGATCTGCACAAGCAGATCGATTACGTCAGCTCCCAGGAAGTGGTATCCACCGACTTCGTCGGTTCGCGCCACGCCGGTGTGGTCGATGCCGAAGCCACCATCTGCAACGATAACCGTGTTGTCCTGTACGTCTGGTACGACAACGAATTCGGTTACAGCTGCCAGGTTGTGCGCGTGATGGAAGACATGGCCGGTGTAAACCCGCCAGCTTTCCCACGCTAAGCTTGGCTTGGTTGTGAAAGACGGGAACCTCAGGGTTCCCGTTTTTTTTGCCTGAATTTCCAGGAGGACGGATGCGCAACGTGTTACTGGTGGGTGTGCTGGTGAGTCTGTTGGGCTGTGGACAAGGCGACACGCTTGAGCGTATCAGCGGGCCGACCATGGGCAGCAGTTACACCGTGCAGTATGTACGCACGCCGCAGGGGCCGGCGCCGGAGCAGGTCAAGCGTGAGGTGGAAGCTATCCTTGAGGGCGTCGACAAGCGCTTCTCCACCTATCGCAGCGATTCGCTGACCGAGACGTTCAATCGTTTGCCCGCCAACAGCTGTCAGCCCATGCCTGCTGATGTGCTGGAGCTGGTGCGCGTTGGTGAGCAGCTGTCGCAACAGAGTGATGGCGCGTTTGACCTGACCGTGGAGCCGTTGCTCGATCTGTGGGGCTTCGGTCCGCAGTCGAGAATGGAAAAGGTACCCAGCGAACAGGCGTTGGCCAGCGCCCGCCAGCGTGTCGGGCATGGGCATTTGCGCATAGTGGGTGAGCAGCTGTGCAAGGATGCGCCGGTGGAGGTGGACTTCAACAGTATCGCAGCCGGGCATGCAGTAGACCTGCTGGTTGAGCGCTTGCAAGCCTTGGGCGTCGCGGATTTGCTGGTCGAAGCCACGGGTGAGCTCAAGGCTGTGGGGCGAAAACCTGACGGCAGTCACTGGAAAGTGGCCGTGGAATTGCCCCGTGACGATCGCCAGATTGCCCAGCAAGTGCTGGCGGTGGATGGTTTTGGCGTATCGACCTCCGGTGACTATCGCAATTATTTCGAGGAGAATGGCCAGCGCTATTCGCACACCTTCGACGCGCGTCTGGGCAGGCCGGTGAAACACGACCTGGCGGCGGTGACGGTATTTGATCGTTCGACCTTGATGGCTGACGGGTACTCGACCTTGTTGTTGGTCCTTGGGCCGCAGCAGGGTTGGGACTTTGCACTCAAGCATCAGATCGCTGCGGTGTTCGTGACCCGGGTTGCCGACGGCTTCGTCTCTCGTAGCACCCCGGTGTTCGAGCAGGTGATCAGGCAATAGCAATGATCCTGATTGTGGGAGCTGGCCTTGCCAGCGATGCAGGCGGCGCGCAGTCACTGACTCGTGCCGATGCCATCGCCGGCAAGGCCGGCTCCCACAGGGTTTGCACAAATGACATGTAGTGCAGAGAAAAATAGCCTACGACGCGACCAAGGGTTAATGTGCGCGGCGTTCAAGCTTGATTAGACTGCACCCGAATTTTTTCATGGCGCCGCTGGCGGCATGATCTAGCCCCGCTCGCCAATGTGGCGAGCGGGCCTGTTCTGAAGGAGTACGCATGGCTGTCTACAACTACGACGTAGTGGTGCTGGGTTCCGGCCCCGCAGGAGAAGGGGCGGCAATGAATGCTGCCAAAGCAGGACGCAAGGTGGCGATGGTCGATAGCCGTCGCCAGGTCGGCGGCAACTGCACCCACCTGGGCACCATCCCGTCCAAGGCCCTGCGTCACTCGGTGCGCCAGATCATGCAGTTCAACACCAACCCGATGTTCCGGGCCATTGGTGAACCGCGCTGGTTCTCGTTCCCGGACGTGCTTAAAAGCGCCGAGAAAGTGATTGCCAAGCAGGTCGCTTCACGCACCGGCTACTACGCCCGCAACCGTGTCGATGTGTTCTTCGGTACCGGCAGTTTTGCCGACGAGCAGACCATTGAAGTGGTCTGCGCCAACGGCGTGGTCGAAAAGCTGGTGGCCAAGCACATCATCATTGCCACCGGTTCGCGTCCGTACCGTCCGGCCGACATCGATTTCCATCACCCGCGGATCTACGATAGCGACACCATCCTCAGCCTCGGCCACACCCCGCGCAAACTGATCGTGTATGGCGCCGGCGTCATTGGTTGCGAATATGCTTCGATCTTCAGTGGCCTGGGTGTGCTGGTGGAACTGGTGGACAACCGTGGCCAGTTGCTGAGTTTCCTCGACTCGGAAATCTCCCAGGCGTTGAGCTACCACTTCAGCAACAACAACATCACGGTTCGCCACAACGAAGAGTACGAGCGTGTCGAAGGCCTGGACAACGGTGTGATCCTGCACCTGAAGTCGGGCAAGAAGATCAAGGCCGATGCCTTGCTCTGGTGCAACGGCCGTACCGGCAACACCGACAAGCTGGGTCTGGAAAACATCGGCATCAAGGTCAACAGCCGTGGCCAGATCGAAGTCGATGAGAACTACCGCACCCACGTGCCGAACATCTACGGTGCCGGTGACGTGATCGGCTGGCCGAGCCTGGCCAGTGCTGCGCACGACCAGGGCCGCTCGGCCGCTGGCAGCATCGTCGACAATGGCAGCTGGCGCTTCGTCAACGACGTGCCGACCGGCATCTACACCATTCCGGAGATCAGCTCGATCGGCAAGAACGAGCAGGAGCTGACCCAGGCCAAGGTACCTTACGAAGTCGGCAAGGCCTTCTTCAAAGGCATGGCGCGGGCGCAGATCGCCGGTGAGCCGCAAGGCATGCTGAAGATCCTGTTCCACCGCGAGACCCTGGAAATCCTCGGTGTGCACTGCTTCGGTTATCAGGCGTCGGAGATTGTCCACATCGGTCAGGCGATCATGGATCAGCCGGGTGAGCGCAACACCCTGAAGTACTTCGTCAACACCACCTTCAACTACCCGACCATGGCCGAAGCCTATCGGGTAGCGGCCTACGACGGTCTCAACCGGCTTTTTTGAGCGGCTCCGGCCGGTGGCCTGAGCCGGCCGGGGAGACCGATTTCAGCGATTCTCGAGGGTGGCGCTGGCCAAACCGGGAAAGTCTGTAATCAGGCTGTCTACGCCGAAGTCGGCGAGCCTGCGCATCAGCGCCGGCTCGTTGACTGTCCACACCGACACGTGCAAACCCTGGCGCTGGGCCTTGATCAGGCGCTCAGGGGTGCACAGTGTCCAGTTCAACGCCAGTAAGTTGCAGTCATAGTTCTGGGCGACCTTCAGCGGGTCGAGCCAGGCGTACTCGGCGACCAGTCCGCGAGAAATATCCGGCGTCAGCTCAAGGGCTGCCCCCAGCACTTCCCGAGAACTTGAGGTGATGGTGATTTTGTCGAGCAGGCCGTACTGCTGGGCCATTTCGCGAATGGCCAGCACCGTGGTCACGGCACGGGTGCGCGAGGCGCTCTTGACCTCCAGTTGCCAGTGCTCGAAGTCGCACTTCTCGAACAGCTCTTCAAGCCGTGGAATGGGGCAGGGCGATACCCAGCCCGGGCCACCTTCGCGTGCATCGTAAGTCACCAGGTTCGCCGCTTCGTGCTCGACCACCTTGCCGCGTCGGCCGGTGGTGCGCTTGAGGCTCGGGTCGTGAATGACCATCAGTTCGTTGTCAGCCGACAGGTGCAGGTCCAGTTCGCAGCGGCGCACGCCGTGCTTGAGACACTGCTGGAAGCTGGTCAGGGTGTTTTCGGGGGCTTCGCCCTTGGCGCCACGGTGGCCGTAAATCTGGGTCACGTTTGTTCCTTCAAGAAAGGGTGAGACTCAAGAAGCGCTCGGGGCGTTCTGTTCCAGTGCCTGACGTCGTTGTTGTGCCTGTCGTTGCAGGATGTAGCGAGCCAGCAGCTGGCGTTGGGCGTCGGTCATGTCGACGAACTCGGTACCGATTTCGTACAGACCGTCAGGCTGCTGATCGCAGTGGGTGACTCGGGCGCGCAGCAGCAAACCCAGGGCTTGCGGCATCAATACCATCTTCACCGCGACGCGGCTGCCAGCGGCGAGCGCTTGGGCCTGGTTGAACTCGATACCGCCTTCGGACAGCACTACCGCTTGTGGCGCGCTGAGCTGTCCGAGCAGTGTCTGCGCAACCACTGCGCTGAGCAGGTCGATACGTTTGTTCTGCGCCTTGAGGAAGGCGGCCAGGGTGCGATCCTTTTCGCTGAGCTGGCGCAGCAGGTGCTGGGACTCGAATTCGCTCAGGTGCAATTCGCTGAGCAGGTTGAAGAGTGGTGAATCATCTTGCAACAAGTCTGGGCCAAGGGCTTCAGTAGCACTCAGCGGGCTAATTTCCAGTGCGATCCTATCGTCGATACGGTAGTATTCGCGGCGATCTTCTTCATCTAATGTCGACATGGCGAACCCATGGTAGCGGCGGTGGTCTGAGTGTAAAGCTGCTATTCAAGCCCCGCCACAAGGACGTTCCTCTTTCATCCGAACAAGCCCCGACATGTTCAGACCTCTCTTCGTATTCATCGGCACGCGTTATACCCGTGCCAAGCGTCGCAACCACTTCGTCTCGTTCATTTCCCTGACCTCGATGATCGGCCTCGCCCTGGGCGTGGTGGTGATGATCGTGGTGTTGTCGGTCATGAACGGTTTCGATCACGAGATGCGCACCCGGGTATTGGGCATGGTGCCCCATGCCACCCTTGAAAGCGGACAGCCGATCAGCGACTGGCCCGCCCTTGCCAAGCAAGTAAAGCAGAACCCGCAGGTTATGGCGGTGGCACCCTTTACCCAGATGCAGGGCCTGCTGACCCATGACGGCAAGGTGCAGAAGGTGTTGCTCAACGGCATCGACCCGGCCCAGGAGCGGCAGGTCTCGATCATCGACAACTTCATCCGTGAAGGTAAGCTCGACGCCCTGGCGCCGGGTGAGTTCGGCATCATGATCGGTGACAAGGCGGCGGCCAAGCTGGGTGTCGGCATCGGCGACAAGCTGACGTTCGTCGCCCCGGAGGTCACCGTCACCCCCGCCGGCATGTTCCCGCGCATGAAGCGCTTTACCGTGGTCGGCATCTTCCATGTCGGTGCCGGTGAAATCGACGGCTACCTGGGGCTTACCAACCTGTCGGACCTGTCGCGTCTGCACCGCTGGAAAGCCGACCAGGTCCAGGGCCTGCGCCTGAAGTTCGACGACCTGTTCCAGGCGCCGCGCGCCGCCTGGGATATCGCCCAGAACCTGGGTGACCGCGAGTTCTATGCCCGCGACTGGACCCGCAGCCATGGCAACCTGTACCAGGCGATCCGCATGGAGAAGGCGATGATCGGCCTGCTGTTGTTGCTGATCGTGGCGGTGGCGGCGTTCAACATCATTTCCACCCTGGTGATGGTGGTCAACGACAAGAAGGGCGATATCGCCATCTTGCGTACCCTGGGTTCGACCCCGGGGCAGATCATGGCCATCTTCATGGTCCAGGGGACCGTGATCGGCGTGGTCGGTACCTTGATCGGCGGGGTGGTCGGCATCGCCGCGGCGCTGAATGTCAGCGCGGCAATCGCCGGGCTCGAGCGCCTGATCGGACACAAGTTCCTCAATGCCGACGTCTACTTCATCGACTACCTGCCGTCCCAGGTCATGGCCGAAGACGTGTGGATGGTCTGCGGTGCGGCATTGGTCCTGAGTTTCCTCGCCACCCTGTATCCGGCCTGGCGTGCGGCACGCACCCAGCCTGCGGAGGCGCTACGTTATGAGTGAGTTGGGCATGAGTAATAAAGCAGTGCTGAGTTGCCGCAACCTGGGCAAGTCCTACGAGGAAGGCCCGGAGAAGGTTCAGGTGTTGTCCGGTCTGCAACTGGAGCTGCACCCCGGTGAGCGGGTGGCCATTGTCGGCAGTTCGGGGTCGGGCAAGAGTACCTTGCTCAACCTGCTGGGCGGCCTCGACACCCCGACCGAGGGCAGCGTCTGGCTGGCCGGTGAAGAGCTGTCGGCCCTCGGTGAGCGTGCCCGTGGCCTGCTGCGCAACCGCGCGCTGGGCTTCGTCTACCAGTTCCATCACCTGCTGCCGGAATTCACCGCGCTGGAGAACGTGTGCATGCCGTTGCTGATTGGCCGCACCGCCATCCCCGAAGCGCGCGAGCGCGCCGAAGCGCTGCTCACGCGCGTTGGCCTGGCTCATCGCCTGGGCCACAAACCGGCCGAGCTGTCCGGTGGTGAGCGCCAGCGGGTAGCGATTGCCCGCGCCCTGGTCAACCGTCCGGGGCTGGTGATGCTCGATGAGCCGACCGGCAACCTCGACCACCACACCGCCCAAGGCATCCAGGACCTGATGCAGGAGCTGAGCAGCTCGTCGCAGACAGCCTTCCTGGTGGTCACCCATGACCTCAACCTGGCGCGGCAGATGGACCGTGTGCTGCGTCTGGACGACGGCCACCTGGTAGCGATCTGACCTGGCCGTGCAGGGTGCCCGCACACTTAGGCGGGCACCGTGTTTCTTTTCTTTACCTGGGTGCTTCCGTTCATGTTCAGACCCTTGTCTATTTTCATCGGCGCGCGCTACACCCGCGCCAAGCGCCGCAACCATTTCATCTCGTTCATCTCCATGACCTCGATGATCGGCCTGTCCCTGGGTGTGCTGGCGATGATCGTGGTGTTGTCGGTGATGAACGGTTTTCAGCGCGAAATGAGCGCGCGGATCCTCGGCATGGTGCCGCATGCCAGTATTCTCGGTGTGCAGCCATTGGCTGACTGGCGCCCGGCGGCCGAGGCTGCGCTGAAAGACCCGCAAGTGCTCGCTGTCGCGCCGCTGACCGAGATGGAGGGCATGCTTTCCTACAAGGGGGCGATGCAGCCGATCCAGGTCAGCGGTATCGATCCGGCCGAGGAGGGCAAGGTCTCGATCGTTGCCCAGCATATCGTCCAGGGCAGCTTGCAGGCGCTGGTACCGGGCGAATACGGAGTAGTGATCGGCGAGATCAGCGCCCGGCGTTTTCGGTTGAATGTCGGTGACAAACTGACCCTTATCGTGCCGGAAGTGAGCAGCGCTCCAGGCGGCATCACGCCGCGCATGCAGCGTCTGAATGTGGTCGGTGTGTTCAAGGTGGGGGCCGAGCTGGATGGCTCCATGGCCTATATCCATATGGCTGATGCAGCACAAATGCAGCGCTGGCAGCCGGGTCAGGTGCAGGGCGTGCGCCTCAAGCTCAAGGACCTGTACGCCGCGCCGCAGGTGTCCAAGGCCATCGCCGCAAGCCTGGGCGAGCAGTACCGTGCGGATGACTGGTCGCATACCCAGGGCAGCCTGTTCAGCGCGATGAAGATGGAAAAGACCATGATTGGCCTGTTGCTGCTGATGATCATCGCCGTGGCGGCGTTCAACATCATTGCCACGCTGATCATGGTGGTCAATGACAAGGGCGCGGACATCGCCATCCTGCGCACCATTGGCGCGACCCCGGCGCAGATCATGGGCACTTTCATGGTTCAGGGCACCTTGATCGGGATTGTCGGCACCTTGATCGGTGGCGTGCTCGGGGTGTTTGCCGCACTCAATGTCAGTCAGATTGTCGGCTGGCTGGAGCGGGTCAGCGGGCAACACATCTTTACCTCTGATGTGTACTTCATCAGCAGTCTGCCGTCGGAACTGCAGTGGGGCGATGTGGCGTTGATCTGCAGTGCTGGCCTGGTGATGAGTTTTCTGGCGACCTTGTACCCGGCGTATCGGGCTTCGCAGGTAGAACCGGCGTACGCCTTGCGTTACGAGTGACCGCTGTTACGACCGCTTCGCGCTCGATCGCCGGCAACGCCAGCTCCCACAAGGGTTGCGTAGAGCGCGGGCTCTGTGGGAGCCGGCCTTGCCGGCGATTGCGGGCTACACCGCTGGCAAGTCAATCACAAACCGCGTCCAGCCCGCCGCCGACTCGGCACGAATACTCCCACCATGGGCCTGGACAATCGAACGGGTAATCGCCAGGCCCAGCCCCGCATGCTCGCTGCTGCCTTCGCGCCGCGCCGGATCGGCCCGGTAAAAACGGTCGAACAGGCGCGGTAGCAATGCCGGGTCTATGGGCTCGCCAGTATTGGCCACCTGCAGGCGCACCTGGTTATTTCCCACCTCGATACTCAAGCGAATCTCGCCCTGTGCCGGGGTAAAGCGCAACGCGTTGTCCAGCAGGTTGGACAGCGCCCGGCGCAGCATGTGCCGGTCACCTTCGAGGCTGGCCTGGCCTTCGCGGTGCAAAGTAATACCGGTTTCTTCGGCCAGCGGGGCGTAGTACTCCAGCAAGGCATCCGCCTCATCAGACAGGGCAAGGCGCTGGCGGCTGGGCATCAACAGACCGTGGTCGGCCTTGGCCAGATAGAGCATGTCGTTGACCAGCTGCGCCATCCACTGCAGCTCTTCAAGGTTGCTGTGCAAGGCTTCGCGGTATTCGTCCAGATCGCGTGGGCGGGTGAGGGTGACCTGGGTGTGCGTCAGCAGGTTCGACAGTGGCGTGCGCAATTCGTGGGCGATATCGGCAGAGAACGCCGACAAACGCTGAAAGGCATCATCCAGGCGCTCCAGCATGGCGTTGACGGTCTGTGCCAGTTCGGCCAGTTCGACCGGCATCTGGTTTTCAGGCAGGCGCGTGGTCAGCGAGCGCGCCGATACCTGTGAGGCGACCTCGCCCATGCGCCGCAATGGCCGCAAGCCGCTGCGCGCGGCCCAGGCGCCGAGCAGGGCGGTGGCCAGGGCGGAGAGGCCGACGGTCAGCCAGATCAGTTGCTGCATGCGTTGCAGGAAGTGCTGGTGGTGGGTGATGTCGAGAAACAGTGTCAGTTGTGCCGACTGTGGGTCGCCGTGCTGCAGATTGACGCACAGGCTGCGGTAGTCGCTACTGGTGCTGTGCACGGTGCTGATCCCGGGCACCTGAGGCGATTCGGGCAGGTTGGTCTGGCTGTCGAACCACACCCGGCCATCGCTGCCCCGCACGCGTACCGCGAGGTCGGCCTGATGGCTCAATTCGGTTTGCAGGGCCGGCAGGCGCGTAGCCAGGCTGGCCGGGTCGTGGACGCCTTCAAGCATCTGGCGCAACACCGACAGCCGACTCTCGAGCAGTTGCTGGTCCAGCTCGATGAAATGGCGTTCACTGGCGCGGCTGAACAACAGGCCCGCGGTCAACGATACAGCGGCCGTGCAAGCGGCAAACAACAGGGCCAGACGGCCACCCAGGGACAATCGGCGCATCAGGCAAGCCGCTCTTCAAGCACGTAGCCCATGCCGCGCACGGTATGGATCAGCTTGTGCTCGTGGCTGTCATCGATTTTCAGGCGCAGGCGGCGGATCGCCACTTCGATGACGTTGGTGTCGCTGTCGAAATTCATGTCCCAGACCTGAGAGGCAATCAGCGACTTGGGCAGTACCTCGCCTTGACGGCGTAACAGCAGTTCGAGCAGGGCGAACTCCTTGGCGGTCAGGTCGATGCGCTGGCCGTTGCGCTCGACCCGGCGGCGGATCAGGTCCAGGCGCAGGTCGGCAAGACCCAGGCTGGTTTCCTGGGTCGGGCTGCTGCCGCGACGTAGCAGGCTGCGCACCCGTGCCAGCAACTCGGAGAAGGCAAACGGCTTGACCAGGTAATCATCGGCGCCCAGCTCCAGGCCATGCACGCGGTCTTCTACGGCATCGCGGGCAGTGAGGAACAGCACCGGCACTTCGCTGCCAGATGCGCGTACGGCCTGGAGAATCTGCCAGCCATCGCGGCCGGGCAGCATCACATCGAGGATCAGCAGGTCGTAGTCGCCGGTCAGGGCCAGATGCTGGCCGGTATTGCCGTCGGCGGCCAGCTCCGTGGCAAAGCCTGCTTCACTGAGGCCCTGGCTCAAGTACTGGCCGGTCTTGGTCTGGTCTTCGACGATCAACAGTTTCATCGGGGAGGCTCATGGACATGGGTTGCCGGCTGGTTATACCGCGCCGGAGGGGCCAGGTGGCCAAGCTGACAAAGTTGTAATGTTTTTGTCAGGTAGCTGCCAGCGCCGGTTTTCTACAGTGAAGCCTGATTCGTCGCAACCCTGAAGTGAGCCTGACATGAAACACCTTTTTTTCGCTGGCGCCCTGGCGCTATTCAGTCTGCCTGCACTGGCTTCTCCTGCGAATTCTTTTGCCTTTGGCGCGCCTGCAGCGGCTGCCAAGGCTGATCGTAGCGTGGAGATCATCATGGGCGACATGTACTACGCGCCACGCAGCTTGCAGGTCAAGGCCGGGGAAACCGTACGCTTCGTGCTGATCAACAAGGGCGCGGTGGCGCATGAGTTCAGCCTCGGCGACGCGGCCATGCATGCCAGGCATCAGCAGGAAATGATCGCCATGCAGGGGCAGATGGACCACGCGGCCATGGGGCACGGCAGCATGCAGCACGGTGCAATGATGAAGCATGACGACCCCAATACGGTGATGGTTGCCCCCGGCAAGCGTGCCGAGCTGACCTGGACCTTCACTCAGGCCACCCCCATCGAGTTCGCCTGCAATGTGCCGGGCCACTATCAGGCGGGTATGGTTGGGGAGCTGATCATCGGCCAATAACAGCCGATTGCCCTTTGCATGGCACAAACCGATAAACTAGGCACATTTCGTCCTTCAGGTTTGAGTCATGCATCCCGCCGCCGAACATTCCCCGCTGGGCAAGTCCAGCGAATACATCGCCACTTACACGCCATCGCTGCTGTTCCCGATTCCTCGCGCAGCCAAATGGGCCGAGCTGGGCGTCAGTGCCGAAACGCTGCCGTGGCAAGGTGTGGATTTCTGGAACTGCTTCGAGCTGTCCTGGTTGCTGCCGTCGGGCAAGCCGGTGGTGGCGATCGGCGAGTTCGCGATTCCCGCCGATTCGCCGAACATCATCGAGTCCAAGTCGTTCAAACTGTACCTGAACTCCCTGAATCAGACCGTGTTCGAAACACCGGCAGCGTTGCAGGCGTGCCTGGCAAAAGATCTCTCGGCCGCAGCCGGCAAGCCAGTGGTCGTGCAGATTCGTAGTCTGGCCGAAGTCGAAGGGCAGGGGGTGGTTGCCTTGCCGGGCGTGTGCATTGACGGCCTGGACGTCAGCATCAGCAACTACGAGCAACCGCAACCTGAGTTGCTGAGCTGTGACGCCACCCGCATCGTTGAAGAAACCTTGCACAGCCATTTGCTCAAATCCAACTGCCCGGTCACTGGTCAGCCGGATTGGGGTAGCGTTACTGTGCACTACCGTGGGGCCGCGCTGGATCACGCGAGCCTGCTGACCTACCTGATCAGCTTCCGCCAGCATGCCGATTTCCATGAACAGTGCGTGGAGCGCATTTACCTGGACCTCAAGCGTTTGCTCAACCCTGAGTTCCTGACGGTCTATGCCCGTTATGTGCGTCGCGGCGGGCTGGATATCAACCCGTACCGCAGCACCGAAACCGTGACATTGCCGAACCTGCGCCTGGTTCGGCAGTAACGAAAAAGCCCCGTTCGATGACGGGGCTTTTTATTTGAATGGGGTCAGATACCCATACTGTGCAAGCTTACGGCCAGGCGGCGCAAGATACCGGTCAGGCTGGGGTGGTTGGCTTCGAAGGTTTCGACCGCCAGGTTGACGCTATCGACCAGGTCGTTGTCCGGAACGGTGGCTTCCAGTTCAAGCTTGGCCTCGATTTGCCGCATCAGCTCATGCAGGTGTTCGCGCTCTTCTTCTGAAAGCGGTGGGTTTTGCTCCAGTTGCTCGCGCAGCTCGTTGAGTTGCTGTTGCAGTTCGCGGGCAGGCATGGGTGATCTCCCTCTATGAATAGGCACAGTCATGGACCCCGGTAGCGGGTGAAAGGTCCATACCTTGTCTACTAGAGTAATCCACTGCGCAACGCTTTGCATGACCGGGATCAACGGCCCTGTGTCAGGGTTTTTCACCCTTGAGGCGGCGCTGGGTAATGTCGGCCAGGCAGTCGCTCAGCGCTTCGAGATGATCGATCACCGAGTGTACGCCCAGGGCGAACAATTGCAGCGTCGCCTTGCCGCGTTTGCGTTCCTGTTCCTGCGGGCTGAGCGCTTGCCACTGCTGGCTGTCGACCGCGCAGAGCGAGCCGCAGGTGGCAAGGCCGATAGTCCACAGGCCGGCATTGAGCCCCGACTGCAGCAGGCGTGGCTCACCGCTGACCAGCACGCAGCCTTCAAGGGTGTGGGTCTTGAGCGTCATTAACGCCTGCCAGCAAGCGTCCGGCGCAGGCCATGGCGTCGGCGCCTGAAATTGCGCCTTGATCCAGGCTGGTAGTGGCCTGCCAAAGTGTTCGGCGTCGGCGCTGCTCAACTCGTCAATCCAGGCACAGGGCACCTGTTGCTGATTCAGCCAGTCGAGTGTCCGCAGCGCGCCGGGGGTGGGTTGCGGTTTCGCAGTGCCGCCCGCTTCGACGAGGCAGCCGCGCAGGCCAAACAGCAGAGCGGTGAAGGCGGGGGCGTCTGGCATGGCAACATCCCTGAAATAGCCTGCACACTACGCGCGCTGTATTACACCTTGGTTACGCCATCAGCGCACAGTTGTTCACAAAATCATGACCTTGTTTATGTCAGGCTGTTTATCAGTGGAAGACCCTTTATACTTGTTTCCTTTTTTAGCGTAGGACACGTAGTGTCTTATGCAGTGACTGTCGAGGAGTAACTCTATGCGTAGGATCGGTACAGGCGTGATCAATCGGATGACCCGGGCCTGTGTCTGTGCCAGCCTGCTGCTGGCGCCAATGGGCGCAGCCCAGGCGGCAACCGAGGAAGATCCGTGGGAGAGCATCAACCGGCCGATCTTTACCTTCAACGACACCCTCGACACCTACGCGCTCAAGCCGCTGGCCAAGGGATACCAGGCGGTCACCCCGCAGTTCCTGGAAGATGGCATTCACAATATGTTCCTCAACCTGGGCGACGTGACCAACCTGGCCAACAACATCCTGCAGCTCAAGCCGCATGCCGCCGGGGTCGACACCGCACGCCTGATCGTCAACACCACCTTCGGTCTGGGCGGTTTCTTCGATGTTGGCACCAAGATGGGCCTGCAGCGTAATGATGAGGACTTCGGTCAGACTTTGGGTTACTGGGGTGTAGGCAGTGGTCCTTACGTGATGCTGCCATTGCTCGGCCCAAGCACCGTGCGTGACGCTATCGGCAAATACCCGGACACTTACACCGAACCCTACCGCTACATCGATCACGTGCCGACCCGCAACAGCGCGATTGCCGTGGATGTCGTCGACACTCGCGCCAGCCTGCTGTCGGCGGAAAAGCTGATCCGCGGCGACAAATACGTGTTCATTCGCAATGCTTATCTGCAGAACCGCGAATTCAAGGTCAAGGATGGCGAAGTCAAAGACGACTTCTAATCCGCACAGCAACGAAACAGGCGGCCCTTGGGCCGCCTTTTTCATGCCGGCGATTCAGCGCATGCTGACAACGCAATGCTTCCATTAGGTTGCAGTGAAAGGGGTTTTTATAACTCTTGGTGATTTGCCCGGCAAAGAGCAGCCGCGAGCATCGGCGTACCCTTGAAACCCCCAGCGGATGGGAGTACCGTCTGCGCCTTACAGGGCACCTCTGCAAGTTGCCGGACAGCCTGTCTTGTCCTACAACTCATATAAGAGTGGCTAGAAGCGAATCCAGTACGTGTGCTCATGCCTTGTCGAGCCGCCTACGCCAACCTAATTCTGGCGCCGTTTGCCCACATGCAGAAAACCAGTGCCACGCTGCTGATAATCGATGACGACGACGTCGTACGTGCCAGTCTTGCCGCCTACCTTGAAGACAGTGGTTTCAGTGTCCTGCAAGCGAGTAATGGCTTGCAGGGCCTGCAGGTCTTCGAACAGGAACAGCCTGATCTCGTGATCTGCGATCTGCGCATGCCGCAAATGGGCGGTCTGGAGCTGATTCGCCAGGTGACCGAGCGCGCGCCCGAATTGCCGGTGATCGTGGTCTCCGGTGCCGGGGTCATGAACGATGCAGTAGAGGCGTTGCGCCTGGGTGCTGCAGACTACCTGATCAAGCCTTTGGAAGACCTTGCGGTGTTGGAGCATTCGGTGCGCCGTGCGCTGGATCGCGCTCGCCTGGTGCTGGAGAACCAGCGTTACCGGGAAAAGCTCGAAACCGCCAACCGCGAACTGGAGGCCAGCCTGCACCTGTTGCAGGAGGATCAGACCGCCGGGCGCCAGGTGCAGATGAACATGCTGCCGGAAAGTCCCTGGGTGGCCGACGAGCTGTCGTTCGAGCACCAGATCATTCCGTCGCTGTACCTGTCGGGCGATTTTGCCGACTATTTCCGCGTCGACGAGCGACGCATCGCCTTCTACCTGGCGGACGTTTCCGGTCATGGCGCTTCATCGGCGTTCGTCACGGTGTTGCTGAAGTTCATGACCACCCGGCTGCTGTTTGAATTCAAACGCAATTCCAGGCTGCGCGATTTCAAGCCCTCGGAAGTGCTCGGCCACATCAACCGTGGCCTGATCAACTGCAAGCTGGGCAAGCATGTGACCATGGTTGGCGGGGTGATTGATGAAGACACCGGGCTGATGACCTACAGCATTGGTGGCCACTTGCCGTTGCCGGTGCTGTATACCCCGGGCCAGAGCCGTTATCTGGAGGGCCGCGGGTTGCCGGTCGGACTGTTTGAAGAGGCCACCTACCAGGATCATGTCCTGGAGTTGCCACCACAGTTCAGCCTGACCTTGCTCTCTGATGGCATTCTGGACCTTTTGCCTGGCGGTACACTCAAAGATAAAGAGGCGGCCTTGCCTGAAATCGTCAAGGCCGCGGGTGGTAGCCTGGATGGGCTGCGCCAACGATTCGGATTGGCTACTCTTGGGGAGATGCCGGATGATATCGCCCTATTGGTGTTGAGCAGGAACCTTCAATGAGTACGGGAAGAATCCAGTTCGCCGAACAGAGCGGCACCTTCGTTCTGAAGTTTGTCGGCGAAGTGCGCCTGACCTTGTGTTCAGCGCTGGATGCGACTATTGAAAAGATCTTCACGGCGCTGAATTTCTCGGCGATCGTCATTGATCTGACTGAAACCGAAAGCATCGACAGTACCACCTTGGGCTTGTTGGCCAAGCTCTCGATCCTGTCGCGCCAGAAGGTCGGGCTGTTGCCGACAGTGGTGACTACCAACCCGGACATCTCGCGGTTGTTGCAATCGATGGGCTTCGACCAGGTGTTCAACATCGTAGATCGGCCGATTCCATGCCCCGAGTGCCTGACCGACCTGCCTTCCCAGGACCAGAACGAAGACGTGGTGCGCTCAAAGGTACTGGAGGCGCACAAGATCCTCATGGGCCTGAACGATTCCAATCGCGAAGCCTTCCACGACCTGGTCAACGCCCTCGAGCGTACCTGATCCGGTACTCAGGCGCCTTGCGGCGCCTGCGCTAACTGACTAATCCGTTGTCCTGGGTGGAAACTCGGTCGGCGCCGCACCGTTGGCGTTGAGCTGGAAAATCCGCTGGGGTTGCCCCTGTTCATTGAAAAACACCTGGCCCAGGCCTGCGCTGTTCCACAGTCGCTCGCCGGCTTTGCTGTGGCTCGGTGTGCGGGGGATTACCTCCATCTGGCGGCGTTTGGTAAACCAGTTGAGCGGTGAGCGGGGCGAATACAGCCAACGGTTGAGGCGGTCGAAGGTGTCCAGCAGGCGCCGCGGGAATTCGTTCTTGATGCCACTGCTGGTGATCTGCCACAGGTGCGGACTGCGCTGGCGATGACGGATCAGTACTTCGTAGACGAACGAATAGTGCACATCGCCGGAGAGAACCACGTAATGCCCTGGCGTACGCGAGTGTCGGAAGATGTTCAGGATTACCTGCGCCGCACCACGATGGGCCATCCAGTTTTCCGCATCGACCAGCAGGGGATAGCCCAGCCAGCTGAACACCCGTTGCACGGTCTCAATCAACTTGACGCCGAAGATCGGCGCAGGCGACACGATGATGGCTGAGGGGTGATCGAGCAGGGCCTGTTGCAGCTCGCTCAGGGCTTCCCAGTCGAGCAGACCGGACGGCTTGTTAAAGTTGCTTTCGCTGCGCCAGCGACGAGTACGGGTGTCGAGGACCAGCAGCGGCGGGTCGCTTGGCAGTACGAACTGCCAGCCCTGAAAGCGCAGCACTTCATCGATCAGCTCATCCTGTAACGCGGCATCCAGGCGCTGGTCGGTCAGGGCGCTATGGCTCAGTACCTGGCATTTGTGCACCAGCGCGCGGCAGCTATCGGGGTCATTGCCCCAGCCCTGGCACAGCAGGTAGGCCAGCAAGGCATTGCCAATGATGCGCCTGGAAAAGGGATGGCCGTAGGCGGTTTCTTCCCACTGCGCAGACAGGTTCCAGTCGTCGGTGATGTCGTGACAGAAGTAGTCGATATGGACAGACGTATGGACATCGCCTCTGGGCCCGAATACACGCGGTTTTTGATACCCGCCATATAAGTCCATATGGACATGAGATGGATGTGGACAGAAACGCGATCAATGTCCATATCCTATGCGCCCCTGCTCTTCATCTTTGGGAGACTGTGGCGTGGCAGCCCGGTCCTGTTCCTCAGCGCGCTCGCGCTTCCAGTGGGCGACTAGGGTGTCGACTCAGTCGGGGGCAGCGGGGTCTTCGACAGAACCAGACCTACCCCGTAGCCGACCCAAGCCACGAACAGGTACAGCCTATTCCCAACCTGGAGATCGTTGCGTTGCAGAATGTCGTCGGGCAGGTACGGCGGGTTCTCCGTCCCAGTCCGATGGGCAGGGTGATGGAGATTCGGGCCTCACTGGCGACTGTGGGCATGAGGTGTCCGCTGGGAGGGGGCCGGCAAGCCGACGCCTGCGGACCCCATGGCGCAGCCGAAGAGGGCGGCGAACCGGCCGCCGGCCTGCCTTTGGTGGCCGTCAGTTGTCGACCCATAGCGGCCGTTGGCGCAAGTCCGTATTCGGCCACAAGCGGCCTTCAGACGGTGGCAGCGGGCTTGTCCCGCGATAGGGTCATGGCTAGGGCTCTGTACGAAACCAACTGTCGTAGACACTCAAGCGCCCTTGTGGATCCAGGCGTGAAATCTGTAATATCACATTAATAGCACTCACTGCCGAGTGACCAACTGCCATGGAGAAAGGAATGTTCGGCTTCTTGAAGGTTATCGTAGGCGCAGGGGGAACATTCGCAGCCCTGGGAGCTGCCATGTTTTACTCGATGTACGCTGATTGGTTTAAGTCTGAATTGCTCAAGGGCTTGCCAGCCGAATCCATCTACAAGCTGTTTCTATACTCTCTCGGCAGTTGTGTCCTCTGTTTTGTTTTGTTAATTGCTTTGCAAGCGTTCAGCAGAAAGCCGACAATTTCTGCATCGTCAGATAACAACTCCACTACTATCGTATCTACAGGTCGCGGCAATGTGACCGCACATAAGCCATGAGCCTGTTCACACCAAACATTGACGCTCAGGCAACGAACGGCGGGTTAACAGTAGTCAGCACCGGAAACGGGCCTATCACGGTAGCACCAACCCCCGCTGCTATTTCATCACTGCTTAACCCCCTTTTGTTGAAAATTGTGTCGACTCACACTCCTTATGATGAGATCGCTGACGTCGAGATGGACTACCGTGGGGTCGATGAAAAAATCGAGCACAATAGAGTGTCGGTATATTCAGAAGTCATTGTCGACAATGTAGGCTACATGGAGCTCATTGAAAGTCTTATTTTGACTATCGACGACGAAGAGCCTGGCGCACAAAAAAGGTTTCTTTACGCCATAAATCAGAAGTACAAAACCGCCAGGCGTGAAGTATTTATGCGCCAGACGGTGCGACCAGTTACTGAAGAGCAAAAGCTAAATATAATCCAGATGAACTCCGACGAACTTGTACTGAGAGTCGCCGAGCTCATCGTTGATATCAACACAGGCTTCCATGGCGTTGCATCTGAGCTTGTTGAATGGGCAAGGCAGCTGATAGTTTGCTATGGCTTCATTCACTGCAAAATACTGGAGCCTCCTCAATGATTATTCAAAATACCAGCTCCCCACTCAAGAGCCTTTACATCATAGGCGGGCGGGTATTGATGGTTTTGAAATCTAGTGAGTTTGGCACCATGAGCCCCCTGGCACTATTTGAAAAGTATCAGGAAAAATTTGAGCGCGTTTCTTTTGCCTACATCCTGTACGCGCTCGATTGGCTTTACATCACCGGAAGTGTAGAGCTAACGAAGCAAGGTGATATTTCTTTATGCAACTGATTAAATTGTCTGTATTTGATGGAGGCGAAGAAATACGTACCATCACCTTCAAGGAAGGAATGAACATAATTACCAATCTGGGCGAAACTGGTAACCAGATTGGTAAAAGTACATCGCTTCGCGCACTGGCGTTTTGTTTGGGCGGGAAAGCTGAACCCCTCTGGAAAGACCCAGACAACAATAAGGTCAACGAAAAAGTAAAAAAATTCCTAACCAAAGGCGATCTAAGGTTCGAGCTAACACTAAAGATTTCCTCTATTACTCACAGAATCACTCGAGTTCTCTCAAAGAAAGTAGGAGCTCGCGAGACCATCGCAACATCCAGCACTATTGATGGCATTGAGTATAAGACCGCAACCGCCTTCACCCGCGAACTACCACGCCTATTCGGATACACTAGAGAGCAGCCGAAGTTCAACTCGATACGTAGCAAATTTTTTAGAATCAACAGACCCACAAGCAACAACACGCTAAAGTATTTAAACTCTTTCACGACCAACAACGAATACGATTTAATCTACGCTTACCTTTTTGATTTTGAATTCATAGACTCCGTTCGTCAAATCAATTTGATTGAAGGCGAAATTCAGATCGAGGAAAGTCGCGTCAAGACACTCCTTGGCGGGGCCGAGTTAGAGCTTCGCCTGGAAGAAATCGAAAAAATCGATTATAAGATTTCTAACTTGCAAGTCAAGGAGGATGAATACGAACTGCTTGACTCTCAAAACTACGCAATTGCAGAACTTCGCGAGTCTCGAAGAAGCGTAGCCGCACTAACATCGCGAATAGTCAATCTGGAAACTAAGCTTTACTACAACAATAAAACGATTGAGCGGTACAGAAATAACTTAGTAGAGGTTAATGTAGGGGAGATTACCGCCCTCTACAACGAAGCGAAATCCCTAGTGCCAAACCTGAGTAAGACACTAGAGGAAACTGTTGAATTCCACAATTCAATAATGAGTCGTAAGGCCGCCTACGTCGAAGAGCTTTCTGCGGATACAGCCGATGAACTTGACTCATTAAGAAATAGCCTTGCTCAACGGCTAGCCGACGAAAAGTCTATTGTTAAAGACCTTTCGAGGGATAGCCATTTCAGCGGTTTGATTCTGGCTGAGAAACAAATGCAAGACCTGCGTGAAGCTCGAGGACGACTCGCATACGTCACCAGCGAGGTAGAGGCTTCTCGTAAAAGAATTGCAGAATTGAAAAGTACAGTTGAAGACATCAGGCGAACTATCGCCGTGTACTATTCAGATCTACATACAAAGCTGGAAGTTTTCAATGAGGCCTATGCCGATATCACCAAAAGGCTATTCGTTACTCACCACAACGAATTGGTGGTTACAGCCGCGCCAGATGGAAAAGCAGATTTCACAATCGTAAACGAAGAACTAAACACCGGCGATGGTGTTCCACGGGCTGCAGCTATGGCTTTCGACATGGCCTACGTGCACTTCGTCAATAAGTTCAAGTCCAAACTTCCTTCATTTACCGCTCAAGATTATCTAGAAGTTGTTGACGAGGACAAGCTAATCAAGCTTTTCAGCTTCGCCAACGAGAAGAAAATTCAAACTATCGCAGCCATTTTGAATGACAAGCTGGATGGCTTCGACAAACAGTTCTTGAAAGAAAACACCATCCTCGAGCTTACTAAAGAAGAAAAATTTTTCAAACTTTAGTGAGACCGCTCTGGGTAAAGAACAAGGGGCGCAACAGCGCCCCTCGTACATTCATTGGCTAGGTTCTGTACTTAAACCATCGAAACGCTACAAAGCCCCCGCAATGCCCGATTTTGCGTAGAGTCGCGCGGCACCCAAGGAAAGGAATTCTGTGATGGCAAAACGGTACGAACTCTCGCATGAGGCCTGAACTGTGGTCGCCGATCTCTTCACTGAAATCCATGGCCGGGGGCGGCCCCGTCTGTGCGACCGCCTGATGCTCGATGGCGTGCTCTGGGGGCTCTGCTCTGGCGCTTTCCGCGCTACCCGAGCCTCATTCGGCGCATCATCGAGCGCATGTTTGGCAAGCTGAAAGAGAACCGCCGGATCGTGACACGCTTCGACAAGCTCGCGAAAAGCTATGCCGCTATGGTCTCGCTAGCTTGTTCCATGCGCTGTTTGGTACATCTCTTTTCGTACAGAGCCTAGATGTTCAGTCCCAGAGAGTCATGGTGCATCCTTAACGCCTCATGAGGAGGATGCATTTTGGAAGGACGTATCCATGGCTCAGCCCGCACGACGCCGCGAATCCGAGCCGAGCTCCAAGCGTCGAAAGAGTCGAATCGAAAGCTCGCCGCCCGCTACCGATTGAACGTAAAGACCGTCATCAAATGGCGATCACGAACCACTACGCAGGATGCTCGGATGGGGCCTGCCAAGCCATGTAGTGCCAAGCTGACAACCGCTGAAGAGGCTATGGTGGTCGAGTTCCGGCAGCGTACGATGATGCCCCTGGACGACATGCTGGGTCACCTCCTTGATTACTTCCCTCAGCTGAGTCGCAGCGCTTTACACCGCTGCTTGGTGCGTCACGGAATCAACCAAGCGCCCAAAAGCGAAACCACAGCCAAACGCGGAAAATTCGACAAAACGGAGATGGGCTATCTGCACATCGATAGCTCGGAGTTACGACTTGAGAGCGGCAAGCAGCACCTGTTCGTGGCGATTGATCGCGTTACGAAGTTCACCTACGTTGCGTTCTTCGACGCCGCGACCAAGCGCAATGGCGCTGAGTTTCTACGTCAGGTCGTGCAGACGTTTCCATACAAGATCCACACCCTCCTGACTGACAACGGTGTGGCGTTCACTGAGCAGCCTCGGTATCGCAACGGCGCGACCAATAGGTTCGGCGGACACATTTTTGATCGCGTCTGCCACGAGCACGGCATCAAACATCGACTGACCAAGGCATACCACCCTTGGACCAATGGCCAGGTCGAGCGTATGAACCGGACGATCAAAGACGCCACGATCAAGGCCTTCCACTATCCCGACTTCGCTGCGCTGGAAGCGCACGTGCTGGCCTTCGTGATGGCTTACAACTTCGCCAGACACCTCAAGGCCTTGCGATGGCGCACTCCCTTCAAGGTGATCTGTGAGGCCTGGACGAAAACTCCAGAGCGATTCACTATCAATCCGCACCATCTCATTCCGGGACCGTACACCTAGATACCTGCGACTGGCTACTTTTGGTTGATTGCTGCCTGTCGCGAAGGGCAGCAACCCTAAGCGGACGTCGGTGCCGGGATATGCGGGGATATTGGGGTTACTCCAAGTGCCCGTGGCACTGACAACGGCTTTTGCATCCCAAAGCCCCTGCTCCGAATGCACACGTAACGCGCCGGTGACGCGCTCGATAGAGGTGACTCGCACCGACCGCTCGATTGAGAACTGATAGCGCGCTTCATACTGGGTCAGGTAATCAATGACATGCTCGCGAGCGGGATAGTCATCTTGCACGGGCGGCATCATCCAGCCAGGAATGGAGCTCCAGGTGGCCGGGGAGAACTGTCGCAGGGAATCCCAGCCGTGACGCCAGGCCCCACCGGCCCCCTGCTCGGCATCAAGAATAATGAACGAGAGCTCAGTGCGACGTAAGAAATATGCCGTAGCCAGGGCCGCTTGCCCACCACCGATAATGACCACATCCCACAAGTGCTCTGCATGAGCTTTCATCCGGACCCTCCTACGAACCAGTGATGGCCTTGGGGTGGTTACTGAGGAAGGGCGAGTGGCGGTCGAGGGGACTCGCGCTGTGAACGAACCGAGGCTGTGGCTGGTGGGCTATGGGGAGTGGACAGGATCGGCATCAGCGACTCTGATCGGAGTTACCCGCACAGCCCGCAGTACCGTCGCTGAAATCGAACAATTACTGGTGAAGGCGAAGGCGTGAGAGCCCCCGCCTGATGGTCGCTGGTCAGCTTGGCTGCTGTGTAGTCTCGCCGTGCCTGGGCAAGGCGATTGAGATGAGTGCGGCAGCCAGTACAAATACGCTCGATACCCACAAGCAGGCTTCCAGGCCATAAGCTTGGAACACCCAGCCGGAAAGCAGCGTGCCGATCAGCCGTCCCAGAGCATTGGACATGTAGTAGAAGCCCACGTCCAGTGATACCCCATCCTCCTTGGCATAGCTGACGATCAGGTAGCTGTGCAGCGATGAATTCACTGCGAACAACACGCCGAACAGCATCAGTCCACCGAGCAATACCACCTGAGCCAACCAGCCTGCGGCCAACCCCAGAGCAATGAGTGCGGGCAGTCCGGCCAGCGCGATGGCCCAGGTAAAGGCTGCCCGGCCGTCCGGCACATGGCCACGCTTCTTGCCGGTGATGCTGGGGGCAAACGACTGCACGATGCCGTAGCCGATGATCCAGGCGGCTAGAAAGCCACCGACCAGCCAGAAGTCCCAGCCAAATGCTGTGCTCAGGTACACCGGCAGCGCGACGACAAACCAGACGTCGCGAGCGCCGAAGAGAAACAGTCGTGCGGCCGAGAGGATGTTGATCGCCCGGCTCTTGGACAGCATGTCGCGGAATTTTGGTTTGGCCTTGGCCTTGCCCAGGTCCTTTTTCAGCAGCAGCAAGCTGCCTATCCAGATCAATGCCAGCACCGCCGCCATGGTCAGCACCGCCATGGTGAAGCCGAGTAGCGCGAGCAGCGCTCCGCCGAGGAAGAAGCCCACGCCTTTGAGCGCATTCTTCGAGCCCGTGAGGATGGCCACCCACTTGTAGAGGGTGCCCTGCTGGTTATTCGGAACTAGGAGCTTGATGGAGCTCTTGGCACTCATCTTGTTGAGGTCTTTGGCGATACCGGACAGCGCCTGGGCGGCCATCACCCAAGGTACCGTCAGCCAGGCTGCCGGTACCGTGAGCATCAGCAAGGCCAGGACCTGAATGCCAAGGCCGATGTTCATGGTGCGGTTTAGCCCTAGGCGGGCGCCGAGGTAGCCGCCCACCAGATTGGTGATCACGCCGAACACTTCGTAGAACAGGAACAATGCCGCGATCTGCAGTGGCGTGTAGCCCAGCGAATGAAAGTGCAGTACCACCAACATGCGCAATGCGCCGTCGGTGAGGGTGAAGGCCCAGTAGTTGCCGGTAACCAGCAGGTACTGACGCACTTCCGTAGACAGGGCTGACAACGCCTTCATGATCGCCGATTACTCCGCCATGCCGACCAGCCGGGCTAGTTCCGCTGCACGGTTGGCGTAGCCCCACTCGTTGTCGTACCAGGCGTAGATCTTCACCTGGGTACCGTTGACCACCAGGGTCGACAGTGCATCGATGATCGAGGAGCGTGGATCTGTGCGGTAGTCGATGGACACCAGTGGGCGTTCTTCGTAGCCCAGGATACCCTTCAGCGGGCCTTCGGCAGCCGCCTTCAGCAGCGAGTTAACCTCTTCAGCCGTGGTCTCACGCGCCACCTCGAACACGCAGTCAGTCAGCGAGGCGTTGGCCAGCGGTACGCGCACTGCGTGACCATTCAGCTTGCCGCGCAGCTCGGGGAAAATCTCGGCGATAGCGGTGGCCGAGCCTGTGGTGGTCGGGATCAGGCTCATGCCCGAGGCACGGGCGCGACGCAGGTCCTTGTGCGGCGTATCGAGGATGCTCTGGGTATTGGTGAGGTCGTGGATGGTGGTGATCGAGCCGTGGCGGATGCCCAGGTTCTCGTGAATCACATTGACCACCGGGGCCAGGCAGTTGGTGGTGCAGGAAGCAGCGGTGACGATACGGTGTTGGGCCGGGTCGAACAGGTGCTGGTTGACACCCATCACCACGTTCAGTGCGCCTTTCTCCTTCACTGGAGCGCAGACCACCACGCGTTTGACGCCCTGATCCAGATAGGCCTGGAGCACGGCTACCGACTTCATCTTGCCGCTGGCTTCGATGACCAGGTCGCAGCCCGACCAGTCGGTGTCGGCGATGGTCTTGTTCGCTGTGACCTTGATGCGCTTGCCATCGATCACCACCGAGTCGCCTTCAGCACCTGCCTCACGGTGCCAGCGTCCGTGGATCGAGTCGAAGTTGATCAGGTGGGCGTGGGTCTCAGCGTCCCCAGCCGGGTCATTGATCTGTACGAGTTCAAATTCCGGCCAGTCCCAGGACGCGCGCAATGCCAAGCGACCGATACGTCCAAACCCATTGATGCCTACTTTGATTGCCATGTTCTTGTTCTCGGGTCGCGGTTCGCGAGCGGTCAGAGGGTATTGGTGAACTGATTGATGTAGCTGACGTGTGCAGAGTTTTGAATCGCTCGTGGGCGCAGGGCCTGAACCTGAGCGATGGCCTCCTGCACGGGTATGCCGCACTCGATCATCAGGCGGGCTGCGAACAGACCGGTACGGCCCGAGCCACCCTTGCAGTGAATAGCGATCGATTGGCCAGCCATCACCAGCTCTTTCAGGCGCTCCCGATGGGTTTCCCAGGCGGCAGCAAAGGGCTCGCCGGGAGCCTGATCATCCTCCACCGGCAGGTGGAACCATTCGAGGCCCAACAGCTGGCATTCCTCAGGCAGTAGATCGACTTCGTTCTGCAGCAGCTCTTCATCCGGCATCAGGGTTACGAGTGCGCTCGCGCCGGCATCGCGCAGTGTCGCCAGAGCCTGGGAGACCGACGTGTCCTTGGTACCAGGGCACGGGGTGAAGATCAGTTGGCCGATCAACTGTGGAGTAGTCAGCACGGAATACGGGTGCAGTTGCATGCTCAGAAGCCTCAGATGGAGCGTTGATTGACGCGCTTCGACAGTTCTTCAGCGGACTCTTTACGTTCGGAATAGCGAGAAACCATGTAGTCGGCACGATCACGAAGAAGCAGGGTGAACTTCACCAGCTCCTCCATCACGTCGACGACACGGTCGTAGTACGCAGAGGGCTTCATGCGGCCTTCCTCGTCGAACTCCAGATAGGCCTTCGGCACTGACGACTGGTTAGGGATAGTGAACATGCGCATCCAGCGGCCGAGCACGCGCAGCTGGTTGACCACGTTGAACGACTGCGAGCCACCGCAGACCTGCATCACCGCGAGGGTCTTGCCCTGCGTCGGGCGCACGGCCCCCATGCTCAGCGGAATCCAGTCGATCTGCGATTTGAACACGCCGGTCATCGCACCGTGGCGTTCTGGCGAACACCAGACCATGCCTTCCGACCAGAGCACCAAGTCGCGCAGCTCTTTGACCATGGGGTGGTCATCGGGTACGTCATCCGGCAGCGGCAGGCCGGACGGATTGAAGATCCGCGTCTCGGCACCGAAGTGCTCCAGTAGGCGTGCCGCTTCCTCGGTCAGAAGGCGGCTGAAAGAGCGTTCTCGCGTCGATCCATACAGCAGCAGGATGCGCGGTTTGTGAGTGGACTGCTGCTCGATAGCCAGTTTGTCGGAAGTCGGCAGATCGATCAGTTCACTGTCGATGTTGGGGATATGGTGTTCGGTCATGATTTCACTCCTGGGACAAGGCACCAGATGGCTGATCGAACCAGCGACGCTTGAGCCACAAGGCAACGCCAACTAGAGAGATCAGTACCGGTACTTCCACCAAAGGCCCGATGACGGTGGCAAAGGCTACCGGCGAGGCGAGGCCGAAAGTGGCAATGGCCACGGCAATGGCCAGTTCAAAGTTGTTACTGGCAGCGGTAAAGGCCAGCGCGGTGGTACGTGGGTAGTCGGCCTCCAGCAACTTGCCCATCCAGAAGCTGATGAAGAACATCACCACGAAGTAGATGGTCAGCGGGATGGCGATGCGCAGCACATCCAGAGGCAGTAGCAGCACCATGTCGCCTTTCAGGCTGAACATAGCGACGATGGTCAGCAGCAACGCCACGAGCGTCAGCGGGCTGATTTTCGGAATGAAGCGCTCCTCGTACCACGCGGAGCCCTTACGGCTGATCAGGATCTTGCGGGTCAGGAAGCCAGCCAGGAATGGGATACCCAGATAGATCAGTACCGATTGGGCAATTTCGAGGAAGCGGGTTTCGATGATGCTACCTTCCAAGCCGAACAGCGGCGGCAGAAGGCCCAGGAAGATCCAGGCATACACGCTGAAGAACAGGATCTGGAAAATGCTGTTGAAGGCGACCAAGCCCGCAACGTACTGGTTGTTGCCGCCCGCGATCTGGTTCCACACCAGCACCATGGCGATGCAGCGTGCCAAGCCGATGAGGATCAGGCCGGTCATGTATTCGGGTTTGTCGGAGAGGAATACCACAGCCAGCCCGAACATCAGCACCGGGCCAATCACCCAGTTCTGAATCAGCGACAAGGCGAGGATGCGCTTGTCTTTGAAAACCTGTGGCAACTCCTCGTATTTCACCTTCGCCAATGGCGGGTACATCATGACGATCAGGCCAATGGCGATGGGGATGTTTGTCGAGCCAACCGACAGGCTATTCAGCCATGCTGGCAAGCCCTGGAAGAGACTGCCGAGGCCGATGCCAAGCCCCATGGCCAAAAAGATCCAGACCGTTAGGTAGCGATCGAGGAATGAAAGGCGGCTTTTGCTCATGGTGAATCTCCCTTAACGTCAGAGCGTTCCGATGCATGTCAGCTCGGCCTTGAGCTGGGCGGCATCCAGTTGTTCGAAAGGCAATGCGAGAAATGCCGTAATGCGTCGCTTGATGTGTTCAAGCGTGATATCGAAAGCAGCATCCAGATTGGCGGCGCTACCTTGCAGGTCAGACGGATCGGAAAGCCCCCAGTGGGCTTTCACCGCTGGCCCGAAGAACACTGGGCACGCCTCGCCAGCGGCCTTGTCGCAGACGGTGATGACGAAATCTGGTGCCAGATCGGCATGCGAGTCGGTGGATTTGCTGCTGAGGCCTTCCGTGGAAATAACTGACCGTTGCAGGGCCGTTATGGACATCGGATTCACCTCGCCCTTGGGCTGGCTGCCGGCACTGAAAGCCTTCATGCCGGGCGGGGCCAGGTGGTTGAATACGGCTTCAGACAGGATGCTGCGGCAGCTATTGGCGGTGCAGAGGAATAGGACTTTCATCAAATTTTCTCGGCAGTGATCAGCAGCAGGTGGCGACGCGCTGTGGGCGGTCACCCATGGTGTCCAGTCGTTTGGCGCTGGTGCTCAGCCATTCGCGATTGGCCTCCAGCGTCGTTACCAGGATCTCGCGTACCCAGACGGGCAGCTCTGGATGCAGCCGGTAGTAGACCCACTGGCCTTGTCGGCGGTCTTCCAGCAAGCCACAGGTGCGAAGTTGCGCCAGGTGACGCGAAACCTTGGGCTGGCTTTCTTCCAAGGCACAGATCAGTTCACAGACGCACAGCTCTTCCTCGCGAGCGATCAGCAGCATCATCCGAATGCGGTTCTCGTCGGCGAGGCATTTGAAAACCTTGGTTGGGGTCAGTGAGTCAGTCATAGCGGTTCTCAGTGTTTGGTTTTCACGAATTCGAACATTTTGATGCGCTCATGGATCTCGTGGAGCGTGTGGCGGAAGCCGTCGTGTTTGTTGCTGGTGTCAGGGGCTTCGAAGCTTCAAGCCAGCTACTCGCCAAAAGCCGGAAGCGCTTGGCATTCTTGGGCGGCCTTGTCAGTCGGAGCAAAACTTCGGCGAGCTGGGAGCGAGCAGCGTTTGTGGTACAAACAGGACGCGGATCTTGCCAGTCATCACTGGATACTCTGCGAGTATATGGTTTTTCGAATATACGCTTTTTCGAATGTATCGCAAGCTTGTGATGATTGGTCGCTTTACATGTGCATCTTTGTGCACATATATTGCCCTCATGACAACTACTGACAACCTCCGTGCTCAAGCCATCGATGCTGCCATCGAGTCACTGGATGAAGCCTTCTTCAAAGCCCTCTGTGAACCCTCCAGGGTCGCAGTGTTCAAGCGCGTGCTCCAGTTGGGGAGGGCAGATGTCGGCGAAATCGCCAGAGCTTTGCCGCAGGAGCGCTCTGTGATCTCAAGGCACTTACAGGTGCTGCACGACGCTCACATCGTGAAGGCCACCAAAGTGGGCAGACAGGTTTTCTATGAAGTGAATGGCGGGGCGATCGTCGAGCGTTTGGAGGGCCTCCTCCAGCGAACCAAGGGTTTGGTTTCGCTGTGCTGCCCGTAGTCAGGCTTTTTTTCTCTTGATATATGCATGAGTGCGCAGATATGAATGAATTGAGTCGTACTTTGGATATGGTTGTCATTGGGGGAGGCCAAGCAGGTTTGGCGTTTGGTTGGCACTTGCAGCAACATGGCTTGGATTTTCTCATCATCGATGAGCAGGCACGCCCAGGCGGAAACTGGCGTAACTACTACGACAGCCTGCAATTGTTCTCACCGGCTGAATACTCAGCGCTGCCAGGGCTGCCGTTTCCTGGTGACCCCAAGAGCTATCCGCTACGGGACGAGGTGGTGAAGTACCTGGAAGCCTACGCTGCCGAGTTTCGACTTCCTTTTCAGGGCGGTACCCGAGTGATGGGCGTAGCGCAGAAGGAAAAGGTGTTTGAGGTTCGCTGCGACACCGGAGCGATTTTTACCGCACGTTCTGTGGTCGTAGCATCGGGAGGATTTAGCCGTCCGTTTACGCCCAGTATTCCTGGGTTGGAGGGCTTCTCAGGAGCTTGCCTGCACAGCTCGGCTTATCGAACGCCAGAGCCTTTTGCTAGCCAGCGCGTTGTAGTGATTGGAGCTGCGAACTCGGCTGTTCAGATTGCCTATGAGCTTGCAGGCGTCGCTGAGGTAGTGCTGGCTACCCGCGAGAAAATCCGTTTCTTCCCGCAGCGAATCCTCGGGCTCGATTTTCATACCTGGCTGAAATTCACCAGGCTGGAGCAAACACGATGGTTGAGTGACCAGAGCACGCCCGTGCTCGACACCGGTAAGCACCGGAAGGCTCTCAACGCCGGTCTATTCCAGCGCAGGGCCATGTTCCAGCAAGTGTTACCCGATGCTGTTGTCTGGACAGATGGAAGCACGACCCAGACCGATGCGCTGATCTTCGCGACGGGCTTCCAGCCAAACCTCGATTTCCTGACACACCTTCCGGTTACAGACCGGAGTGGGCGTGTGCTACAGCACAACGGTGTGGCCAGCCAGGTGCCCGGCTTGTACTTCGTGGGCTTGCCTAAACAAAGGAACTTCGCCTCGGCAACACTCAGGGGCGTGGGTGTTGACGCCGGTTACCTGATGCCACGACTGCTTCATCATCTGGGCAAGGGTCGCCCGTCTCAGCTGTCAGCTTCACCCCGCCAGGCCTGATCTTTGGCAAGACAACGGAGCGAAACTGGAGGTTGTTGACGTCGGTTTCGTGGCGCAGTCAGCGACTGAGAGACGCTGTGGTTGCCGATCGATCCCGGCAAAGGAACGATGGAATCGTTCGAACATAGATCAGCTCGAAGACCAGTTCAACTAGGGTCTGGGTGATGACTGCGGCGGCAGCGAGTCCGCGTAGTTCTTCGGGCAAGGCCAGGGCGAGCGGCAGGACCACCAGCGAATTGCGCGTCGAGGTACTGAATGTCACCGCCCTGGCAGCTCCGACAGGCAGTTTGAACATCTTCGCGATCAAGGCGCCGATCATCGGGGCCAGGAAAGCGAAGGCGATATAGACAGGTAGCACCGGTGCAAGCCTTTCGATCTGGTTCACTACATGGGCGATCTGGGAGCCGACTACAGCGATCAGTACTGCCGCCATCGCCGGTACCGGCAACCAGGCCCAGGCATCGGCCCAGACTTTTACTACTGTGAAGCGTTTGACCAGGGCCTCGGTCAACAGGGCCAGGATCAGGGGACCCACGATCAGCGCCAAGAAGGCTTCGAGGAATGGGCCGACCTGCATCTCAACCCCGGAGTTACCGCTAAGCATAAGACTGAGGTAGAGCGGCAGCAACGCGAGCTGGAGTAGCAGCAGGATGGGGGTAGCTGAAAGAATCAAGCGTGAGTCGCCGCGGCCAATGTGGGTGAACACCACCACATAGTCGATGCAGGGCGTCAGCAGGACAAGCAGCGCACCAATCAGAATGGCTGGCTGGCCTTCCAGAAAGCGGGTCAGCCCCCAGACCAGCAGCGGGATCAGGATGAAGTTGGTGACCATGAGCGCTGCCATAAAGGGCTTGTTGCGCAGTCCTTCTCGCAGATTCAGGAAGGGAATCTGCAGGAACATCGCGTACATCAGTATGGCGATGCTAGGGGTAATCAAGGCCGACAACCCCTGTGCAGAGGATGGAGCCAGAAGCCCACCGAGTGCGGCGACTATCACCGCGACGAAGTAGATGGGTATCTGGTTTTGCTCAAGGGTATCTCTGTTCATGGGGCTCTCAAGTTGAAGACGTCGCATACTGATCCACATAATGGCGCTTCGAGCATCCTCTACTCGCGCCATCGGTCCGGCTCCAGTATTTTACAGGGCAGGCACCGTACATAAGTGGGGCAGCTATGAGCGCCATCATCCTTGAATCCGTGTTGACCTGCCCGCATTGCGGCTTCGCCAAGCAGGAAGTCATGCTCACGGACGCCTGCCAGTTCTTCTACGAGTGTGACAGCTGCAAGACCCTGCTACGCCCGAATCCTGGTGACTGTTGTGTGTTCTGTTCGTTTGGCTCGGTGAAGTGCCCACCGATCCAGGAGCAGCGCGGTTGCTGTGGTTTAGACGCACCTAAAGTGCCCCGCCAGATCTGATCTCTGGCAGGGCGATGGACCGAGACTGTTCACCGAGTCCCTAACTCGTCGAGACCATGCGGGCGAACGGTGCCGAAGCTGTATTCGTTTGGATCGATCAATGGAGCCAACTGAGCAGGGCTTTAAGTGGTTTGGTCGATCGCCAGCCGCAGCTCGCTTAGGGGCTGCAGATTGGGATGTAAACCCGTGGCCACGATGATCTCATTCGCCTCAGGCAGCGGCCGGCCATTGCTGCGCACAACGACTCCCTCGCCAGTCGCGTCGATTTGGCTACGTCACCACAAACGGGTGACACAGGGTACTTGTTGGAAAAGGGCGCCTACTTCAGGCGCATGAAACCATCCTTCAAACCCAAGGAGTCAATCAAGAGGATGGTGGAGCAATCAACTCTTCACTATCCCGTGGGGCTGCCGACCTTTCGCTGACCTGTACGCCCAAGAATGGTGGATGGCAGGTTCGATAACTGCTTGTGAAGGTCGAATCAGCCATCCATGCCATTGTTATTTCAGGGGCTTGATCGACACTATGGTGGCTGCCATACCCTCGGCACGAAACTCAAACGCTACTTGATCCCCAGCATTCAGGCCTGCCAGTTGCTCGGTTGTTGCATTGAATGCCATGGTCATGGCGGGCCACTGCAGGGCCGGCACGGCGCCATGCGCAATCGTCACTGTGTGCTTCGTAGTATCGATAGCCTTGATCGTTCCCTCCGCTTTGGCCACTGGAGCCTGTTTGGTCTCTTGCTTCATCTGCATGCCCTCCATGGGCATAGCCTCCTTCTTCATTCCCGGCATGTCCTCCGCCTGTGCGGAAAGAGACAGTGCGACAACGGTGCTTGCAACGGCAATCAGGGTCAGTTTCATACGGCATTACCTTGAGGGTTGGTGGATGCAACGGGGAGGTGCCGACGGCGCATCAAGCGATAGGCCGCCGGAATGACAAAGAGAGAAAGCAAGGGAGCCGTGACCATGCCACCGACCATCGGTGCAGCGATGCGACTCATCACTTCACTACCGGTCCCGCTGCCCCAGAGTATCGGCAATAGGCCGGCGATGATGACGGCGACGGTCATGGCCTTGGGTCGAACACGCAACACAGCACCTTCGCGAATCGCCTCAATCAGCCCACGCTCTGTGTTGTCACCGAGGTCTTCACGTTCGGCCCAGGCGTTCTTCAGGTACAGCAGCATGATCACGCCAAATTCGGCAGACACACCGGCCAGGGCGATAAAGCCAACGCCGGTGGCCACCGACAAATTGAAGCCCAGCAGATAGAGGAACCATGCTCCGCCAGTCAGAGCGAATGGCAGCGTGGCCATGATCAACAAGGCCTCGTCGAGGCGAGCAAAGGTCAGATAGAGCAGGACGAAAATGATCAGCAGAGTGGCCGGCACCACCAGCTTGAGCCGGGCATTGGCCCTTTCGAGAAACTCGAACTGCCCTGAGTAGCTCAGGCTCACCCCTGGCTGCAACTTGACCTGCTCACTGACGACACGGCGCAAGTCGGCGACCACCGAGGCAATATCCCGCCCCCGCACGTCGATATACACCCACCCGGAAGGCCTCGCGTTCTCACTCTTTAGCATCGGCGGACCGTCGCTGACCTTGATCTTCGCCACCGTGCCAAGGGTGATTTGGCTCCCTAGCGGGGTGTAGATCGGCAGTTGCTCCAGGGCGCCGAGCGAATCACGCCACTCACGCGGATATCGCACATTGATCGGGAAGCGTGCCAGCCCCTCAATGGTCTCCCCGATGTTTTCACCGCCGATTGCGCCGGCGACGATCGACTGCACATCGGCGATGTTCAGCCCATAGCGGGCAGCGGCTTTGCGGTCGATATCCACGTCGATGTAACGGCCACCGGTTAGGCGCTCAGCCAGCGCAGAACTGACCCCAGGTACGTCCTTGGCCACGCGCTCAACCGCCTGAGTGGCTGCATCAATCTCTGTCAGGTTGCTACCGGCAATTTTCACCCCGATCGGGCTCTTGATCCCAGTCGCGAGCATATCGATGCGATTGCGAATCGGCGGGATCCAGATATTGGTTAATCCCGGCACACGGACCACCCGATCCAGTTCCTCCACCAACTTTTCCTGGGTCAGGCCGGGTCGCCATTGCTCACGCGGCTTGAACTGAATGGTGGTTTCGAACATCTCCAGTGGCGCCGGGTCGGTAGCGGTTTCGGCGCGGCCTGCTTTACCGAAGACGTGTTCGACTTCGGGCACCGTCTTGATCAGACGGTCAGTCTGCTGCAGCAATTGCGCCGCTTTCTGCGCCGACAACCCTGGCAGCGCCGAAGGCATGTAGAGCAGATCGCCCTCGTCCAGTGGAGGAAGGAACTCACCCCCCAACCGGGACATCGGCCATAGTGTGCTGAGAAACACCAGCAGGGCGACCAGCATAGTGGCTTTGGGCCGACGCAGCACCGCGTCCAAGGCAGGTTGATAGAGCCTGATCAACCAGCGATTCAGCGGGTTCTGTTCCTCATTGGGAATTCGTCCGCGAATCCAGTAGCCCATCAGCACCGGCACTAGTGTCACCGATAATCCGGCTGCCGCCGCCATGGCGTAGGTTTTGGTGAACGCCAGGGGCCCGAACAGCCGTCCCTCCTGTGCTTCCAGAGTGAACACTGGGATGAACGACAAAGTGATAATCAACAGGCAGAAAAACAGCGCTGGCCCTACCTCGGTCGCAGCTTCAGTCATTACAAGCCAATGATGTTCACCCTTGAGCTCTTGCCCGGGATGGGCCGCGTGCCATGCCTCGATCTTCTTGTGAGCATTCTCGATCATCACCACAGCGGCGTCGACCATGGCACCGATGGCGATGGCGATCCCGCCCAGGGACATGATGTTGGCGTTAATTCCCTGGTAGCGCATGACAATGAAGGCCATCAATACCCCGACCGGCAGCGAGATAATGGCCACCAGGGATGAGCGCAGATGCCACAGAAATATCCCGCAGACCAAGGCGACGACGATGAACTCTTCGAGCAACTTGTGGCTGAGGTTTTTCACGGCGCGGTCGATCAGCTTACTGCGATCGTAGGTAGTGACGATTTCCACCCCGGTCGGTAGGCTTTTCTTCAATTCGTCGAGCTTGGCTTTGACTGCTGCGATGGTCTCGCGAGCGTTCTTGCCGCTGCGCAGAATCACCACGCCGCCGACGGTCTCGCCTTCGCCGTCGAGTTCAGTGATACCGCGACGCATCTCTGGACCCAACTGGATCGTTGCGACTTCGCCGAGAGTTACTGGTACGCCACCGGCACCTAGCTTGAGTGGAATTGCTCGAAAGTCATTCAATGTCTTCAGGTAGCCTGACGCGCGAACCATAAACTCGGTTTCCGCCATCTCCAACACGGCACCACCGGTTTCTTGGTTGGCCTTACCAATCGCCTCGGTGACCTGCGCCTGGGTGATGCCGAGGCTGGCCAGTTTGAGCGGATCGAGTTGCACCTGGTACTGCTTGACCATACCGCCCACGGTGGCCACTTCCGCCACATTGGGCAGGGTCTTCAGTTCAAATTTGAGAAACCAGTCCTGAAGTGCACGGAGTTGCGCCAGGTCGTGTCCACCGGTGCGATCCACCAGGGCGTACTGATAGATCCAGCCCACTCCGGTGGCATCAGGCCCCAATGCCGGCTTGGCACTGGCGGGCAGGCGACTTTGTATCTGGCTCAGGTACTCCAGCACCCGGGAGCGAGCCCAATACATATCGGTACCGTCTTCGAACAGCACGTACACAAAGCTGTCGCCGAAAAAGGAATAACCCCGCACGGTTTTCGCCCCTGGCACCGAGAGCATGGTGGTGGCCAACGGGTAGGTCACCTGGTTCTCGACGATCTGCGGAGCCTGTCCCGGATACGGGGTGCGAATGATCACCTGCACATCGGACAGATCCGGTAGCGCATCGATGGGCGTGCTCTGCACCGACCAAACGCCCCAGGCCGTGACAAACAGCGTGGCCAATAGCACCAGGAAGCGGTTAGCCACTGACCAGCGGATAAGAGCCGCAATCATGGCTGGCCCCCTAGTTTTTCCAGGCGCTCAACGCGCAAACCATCATCGGTTTGACTGACGGATACACGAACCTTGTCGCCCGACTTGAGCCCCTGCATGAGCGCAGGGTTTGCTAACGGAAAGGTCATGGTCATGCCGGGCATACCCAATGTCTTGAACGGACCGTGGGCAAGCGTGACCTCTTGGCTATTGATCTGCAGGACTTGCCCCTCTGACTCATGAAGGGCGAAGGCGGCAGTGGGAGGTGCTGGCACTTCCAGCGTGGTTGCGACAATGCCCTTGAGGCTGGCTTCGGAGTCGAGCAAGAACTGTCCAGAGCTGACTACCTGTTGACCTTCCTGCAAGCCTTTCAATATTACCGTCTTGCCGTCGTTTTCCAGTCCGAGTTGCACTTCTACCGGACGGTAGCGACCCGCGTCTTCGGCGAGCATCACCAGCGTGCGCCGGCCAGTACGGATGACTGCCTCGCTCGGCACCCACAACGTACTTTGCTCGGTCGTATGGTTCAGACGCACCTGCGCTGTCATTCCCGGTCTGAGTCGCCCGTCAGAGTTGGGGAGCTCGACTCGCACACGAACAGTGCGGCTGTCCGGATTGGTTTCCGGCAGAATCGCACTGACCGTGCCGTTGAGCACTGTCCCCGGGAAGGCTGGCAGGCGGGCTTCTACCGTCTGTCCGACGATGATTGATCCAGTTTCCGACTCTGGAACGGCCACCGCCAGCCAGACGCTGCTCAAACCATTGACCCGGGCCAGCGTCTCGCCAGCCGCCACGGTCATGCCCGTACGGACATTCAACTCTTGCAGCACACCGCCAATGGGGCTGGTAAGGGTCAAGTTCGGCTGGACCTTGCCGCTGCGCTCTACCTGAGTAATCAGTGCCGCCGGCATTCCCGTGAGGCGCAGCCGTTGGCGGGCCGCTGCCAGCAAGTCGGCATCGCCATTATGTTTAAGTGCGAGGAATTCTTCCTGGGCAGCAGCCCACTCCGGTACCAGGATATCCGCCAATGGTGCATTGACCGTGAGCAGGTCGCCTGGAGCGCGGGCATAGACCCGTTCCACAAAGCCAGCGGTACGTGCCTGAATCACCGCAACTTCCCGCTCGTTGAATGCCAGCACGCCGACAACGTCCAGGCTAGAAGCGAGGACGCCACGGGTGACGGTCGCCAGGCGCATGCCCAGATTCTGAGTCAGGTCGGGGTCGATGCTGATGGCGGCACCGGTGGTTGTGCCATCCGCGTATTGTGGTACCAGCTGCATGTCCATAAAGGGCGATTTGCCCGGTTTATCGAACTTCTGCTGCGGCACCATCGGGTCGTACCAATACAGCACCTTGCGTTCGTCTTGCGTTTTGGGAGCCTGCTGGGTGAGCGCATCAGGCATTGTGTTCATGCGTTGCTGAGCGAACCAGTAACCGCCACCCAGGCCTATGACCACCGAGAAGCCTGCCAGCAGAGCCCCTTTCCAGATTCGAGTGCTCATTGGCTGGTGTCCCCGTAGTTGAAATACAAGCGAGCATTCGTCAGCGCTCGCTGTTCTTCGACGTCAATTTGTTTAAGGCGAGCCTCGATGAGTTCACGTCGGGCCGTGATAACAGACGCCAAGTCGCCTTTCCCAGCGCGGTAGCTGGCCATGCTCAGTTCAACCTTTTCTTTGGCCAGGGGGACCAGGGTTTCCCGACTGCGGCTCACGGCACGGTTTAGACGCTCGTAGTCAGCCAAATCAGCCTCCAGTTGCTGGGTATGCTCGCGTGTAAGAGCTTCGCGTTCGGCTTCCAGTTGATTCAGCTCGGCGTGTTTGGCGGCGATCCTGGGATTTTGTCGGGAGCTGGGGAACAACGGCAGGTCCCATGAGAGTTGCACGCTGACCATATCGCCGAACTCCCGCCCGCGGCGCTGATAATCGACTTCCCAGCTCCAGTCGGACTGCTTTTCCGCTTCGGCTTCGCGCACTTTGGCTTCAGCCTCGCGGGTCATCGGTGCAAACGCAGCCAGTTCAGGGTGATGTTGTAACTTGTGGGAATAGCCCGAGCTATCAACAGGCCATTCCGGCAGACGGCCCACAGGCTGGTCATTGGCGGCGGCGCCAATCCAGCGCTTGAGAGCCGCTCGAGCTTGTGCTCGCTGGCGAATCAGATCGTCCTGTTGCTCCGCCAACTGCGCCGCTTCCTGCCTGGGTGTGACCGCATCGGCAGGCTGGGCTCGGCCACCGGCGATCTGCGCCAGGACGGTATCGCTCAACAGACGATTTTCTTTGTAAAAATCCTGGAACAGCACCTCTTTACGCTCGACTGAATAGCTGCTGATCCAGGCCGACGCCGTGGCCTGCCGGACATTCAGTCGCTCGACTCGACCTTCAGCCGCGGCCCGATCAACGGCCGCTTCGGCGACCGCAATACGCGCCCGGCGCTTGTCGCGATTGGGCACCTCCTGCATGAGCCCAACCATTTGCATGGTCATAAAGTCCTGGTCAAGGCTCCAACGATCGGGGCCGCCAATCGGGTAGTTCTGCACCCCCATCAGCAATTTGGGATCGGGTAGTTCCCCGGCGGGGATTGCGGCGTTAGTGGCAGCTTGCAGCTTGGCCGCCTGGGCCGTCAGTGAGGGGGCGTTATTTTCAGCAAGCCGCAGAGCTTCATCGAGGGTCAGCGGGGCGGCGACGCTAGGCAATGCCAGTACGCTTGCCAGCAGACCGGCCACGAGGGGCCAACCTGTGCAGTAGCACTTGGAGTTCATGTTCACGATTCCTGTGATGAATCACTGCGTGTCTCTTCAGACATGCACGCAGGTATGCCATCGCATCAATGGCGATGGGATTCAGTGTGGTACAGGAATCAGGCGCAGGGCGGTCGCCATACCCCTGAAGGGGGCTGCGTAAGTAGGGAATCGCCGAAGGAGAGCGCTACGACGGGGCTGGACAAGGTAACCGGAGGCTTGATGGTCGAGACTTGCAGCATACCGCCAGTCTTGCATTCCTGACCCGACTTGCAAGGCTTGCCATGTTCGGCAGGGCTTTTCATATCGTTGCAGCAGTCCATGCCCATGTCGTCCATCATCGCCATGCCCATGGTCTTCATCGGGCAGGGCTCAGTCGGCGCCTCGATGCCCGCCATCCCACTGAGGGGAAGCGTCAGGCTAATCAGGAAGATGAGGCAGAACCGTAGGTAGCGTTTCATGCTCGGGAGTCTAGTCGCTGCTAACGCACCGGACAATTACAAATCTCTCAGGAAGAGCCCATTGACTAGATTTTAAGGGCCAAGAAATTTCCGAATTTCGCAGACACGACATACCTCAGAAAGAAGTCAACCAGTCGGTTCCATGGACTGCCGGCGTTTCCCCGAGGTGCTAAACCCAGGCTCTCAGACGTCACGTTTGGCTTAACAGTGGTGACAACAGGGGTCATGTAGGCGAGTGTAAGGTGAAATTAGTTAGTTAAACATTAATGGCACATGCGCTCGCTACCCGACCGCTTCCCCTGAATTGGCAGGAAAAACAAAGTGAAAGGCCGTCATACCTTCAGATGAGGTGCACCAGACTTTACCTTTGTGTGCTTCTACAATGGAACGGGTGATCGCAAGACCGAGCCCCGCATTGTTGGGACCTCCCTCCCGCCTCGCCGGGTCGGCACGGTAGAAACGATCAAAGATCTTATTGATGTGCTGCGAATCAATTGTGGCTCCGCCATTTCGAATGGTGAGGGTCACCTTGTCTGCGGAATGCTGGATCTCCACCGCAATTTCCTTTCCTTCCGGGGTGTATCGCATGGCGTTCGAGAGGATATTGGAGACAGCTCGGTCAATCATCAGGCGGTCTCCAGTGATGATTCCCCTTCCATGAAGGCTTAGTCTTACTCCTCGATCCTCAGCCAGTAATTGGTAGTACTCGAAGAGCTTGGACACAAGATCTTCAAGTTTGATGTCGACCTGCTCAGGAATGATGAGTCCGTTGTCGGCCTTGGCGAGGAAGAGCATGTCATCGATTATGCGAGACATCCGCTTCAAGTCCTCCAGATTCGAGTACAGGTTCTCCTCATACGCGTCCAAATCGCGTTTCCTGGTCAGCACGACCTCGGTGTGCGTCAGTAGGTTACTGACCGGGGTTCTTAACTCGTGTGCAATGTCGGCCGAAAAGTTGGATAAGCGAACGAATGCGTCGTCCAGGCGTGCGAGCATTCCGTTGAAGGACAAGATCAGTTCCTGAAGTTCAAGTGGCACTGGTTCCAGGGGGATGCGCTCTTGGAGTGACCTAGCAGACATAGACGTCGCAACCTTAGTGATCTGCTCGACGGGTCGCAGCCCACTTTTCGCGACTAACCAACCTAAGCCCGCGCTGACCAACGCGCTGATAACCAGACCGATTCCAAACCACCGATGCAGGGTTTCAAAGAAATGCACATGGCTGGTGATATCCAGCATTAGCATGATGGTACCGGGGGCTGGGTCGCCTTGGATCTCGACCTGAGACGTGACGCCGCGAAAGTTATGAGATTGGTCCTGCCATTCCCATATGACTTCTTTGTCAGCACGCTTGTAACGATCGGGGATCTGCAAGGCTTTAAGATCTGAAAACAGTACAGTACCGTCTGAGGTGAGGATCTCCGCGGTCAGATCCTGATGGGCGCCTAATAATGCGCGTAATTGCGGTCGCAGCTCTTCCAGCCTCGCTACCGGTGTCTGGATCGACAGGATGTGTCTTGTCGACTCCAGCTTCTCGGATAACGCTTGTTCATCGAGCATTCGAAAGTGATGTTGACTCAGCATGTTGAAGCTAATGCCTGCGACCACCAATACAGCGATGACCGCGAACATAATCATTAGGGTCAGGCGCTTGACGAGTGAGGACTGAGACAGCATCAGTCAGGTACATCCATCATGTAGCCCATGCCTCGGGCTGTGTGTATGAGCTTTGGAGAAAAATCGTCATCAATTTTTGCTCGCAGCCGCCGAATCGCCACTTCGATCACATTGGTGTCGCTGTCGAAATTCATGTCCCACACCTGGGATGCAATTAAGGACTTTGGCAGCACTTCACCGCGCCGGCGCATCAAAAGCTCAAGAAGTGAAAACTCCTTGGCAGTGAGATCGATACGTTTACCGTTTCGGGTGGCTCTCCGCTTGAGTAGGTCGACCTCAAGGTCCGCCATCTTCATGGTGGTTTGGGCTGATGCACTGGTGCCTCGGCGTAACAAGGTACGCACCCGAGCCAGTAGCTCTGAGAAGGCGAAGGGCTTGATCAGGTAGTCATCGGCCCCCAACTCAAGGCCTTTCACTCGATCGTCCACGCCATCACGAGCCGTCAGGAACAAGACAGGAACGTCCTTACCTGCCGCACGTACCATCCGCAGGACTTCCCATCCATCTAGCCCCGGCATCATCACGTCAAGAATCAACAAGTCGTAGCTATCGCTCAGAGCATGTTGAAGGGCGTCGGTACCCGAGAGGACACGATCAACAGTAAAGCCTGCCTCTGTAAGGCCCTGCTGCAAGTAGGCCCCGGCTTTTGGTTCATCCTCAGCTACGAGTATTTTCATGTGCTCCGACCCCAATGGTGTGCATGTCCAGTTTGCAGCAAAAAAGTTGCCTAACCAGAACCTGACGCAAAAGTAATGTATGCATCAGGCGGCTGTCAGGGAGTCCCGTCTATGGTCTGTTATGGCCGGCATCGCAATTCTGTCTGGCCTTGCTCTGGCCGAAGGCGGTGCCGACCGTACCTTTACAAGGATGGAGGCGGCGCTTCAGAACTCCATGAGTGCTAATCAGCTTGCACAGCAGAAAAAAGGCCAAGTGCCGGTAGCGGCTGAGATTCACAAACAATCGAAGCATGAGAGCTGCTAAGCCGAGCTTACAGAAATGTAATCACTCGGGAATCTGGAATGTGGCAGTTTCGGATTGTTCTCTCCCACCGTGGCTTGTGCTTTCTGAAAGCCTACAAGGTCTGTGGGAATCCTAAGGAAACCGGGACCTGCGACCTCGAACAGCCCGATTATCAGCGAATTATCTGACTGACTGGACACTACGGCATGCAAAGCAAAACCACGAGACGATCCTTCGTCAAAGGCCTGGCCGCTACTGGACTACTTGGTGGATTGGGCATGTGGCGCACGCCGGTCTGGGCCGTGACCAGCCCTGGCCAACCTAATGTGCTGACAGGCACCGATTTTGATCTGTACATCGGTGAGCTGCCGGTCAACATCACCGGAGCAGCTCGTACGGCAATGGCGATCAACGGTTCGCTGCCCGGACCAATTCTTCGGTGGCGCGAAGGTGACACTGTTACGCTCCGAGTTCGCAACCGCTTGAAGCAGGACACTTCCATCCATTGGCACGGCATCATCCTGCCGGCGAACATGGATGGTGTGCCCGGCCTAAGCTTCCATGGCATCGCACCTGATGGCATGTACGAGTACAAATTCAAGGTCCATCAGAACGGGACCTATTGGTACCACAGCCATTCTGGTCTCCAGGAACAAGTCGGGGTGTACGGTGCATTGGTCATCGATGCGAAGGAGCCCGAGCCGTTCACCTATGAACGGGATTATGTGGTCATGCTTAGCGACTGGACCGATGAGGACCCTGCCAGGGTTCTGTCCAAGCTCAAGAAGCAGTCGGACTATTACAACTATCACAAACGCACGGTTGGCGATTTCGTCAACGACGTAAGCGAGATGGGATGGTCAGCTGCCGTGGCGGACCGGAAAATGTGGGCTGAGATGAACATGAGCCCAACCGATCTGGCTGACGTGAGCGGCTATACCTACACCTATCTCATGAATGGCCAGGCCCCGGACGCCAACTGGACGGGCATCTTCAAGCCGGGCGAAAAAATCCGGCTGCGCTTCATCAACGCCTCGGCCATGACGTACTTCGATGTGCGGATTCCTGGTTTGAAAATGACTGTGGTCGCAGCCGACGGACAGCATGTGAAGCCGGTGAAGGTCGATGAGTTCCGAATTGCGGTTGCAGAAACCTACGATGTAATCGTCGAGCCAGAAGGTGAACAGGCTTACACCATTTTCGCGCAAACCATGGATCGCACAGGGTACTCCAGAGGCACCTTGGCCGTCCGTGAAGGTTTGCAAGCTCCCGTACCAGCAGTTGATCCACGTCCTCTCATTTCGATGAGCGATATGGGCATGGATCACGGCGGAATGGGCGGGATGGATCACGGGGCAGCGCAGGGCGGTATGCCTAGCATGGACCACAGCAAGATGGCTGAAATGGACCATAGCAGCAAGGCCGGCATGGATCACAGCAGCATGGCTGGAATGGACCACAGCAGCATGGCCGGCATGGACCACAGCAAGATGGCCGGCATGGATCACAGCAGCATGGCTGGCATGGACGGGGCCATGCAGACTCACCCAGATTCGGAGACCAACAACCCCTTGGTCGACATGCAGACGATGTCGCCGACGCCTAAGTTGGGCGATCCAGGAATCGGACTGCGCAACAATGGACGCCGTGTCCTGACGTATGCGGATCTGCGAAGCACTTTCATTGATCCAGACGGCCGTGAGCCTGGTCGCACTATCGAACTACACCTTACCGGACATATGGAAAAGTTCTCATGGTCCTTTGATGGGATTAAGTTTTCTGATGCCGAGCCCCTGCGCCTCAAGTATGGCGAGCGTCTTCGCCTCACTTTGGTCAACGACACCATGATGACTCATCCCATCCATCTCCACGGCATGTGGAGCGACCTGGAGGACGAGGACGGTAACTTTATGGTGCGAAAACACACCATCGACATGCCTCCTGGCTCAAAACGAAGTTATCGCGTGACTGCCGATGCTTTAGGGCGATGGGCCTATCACTGCCACTTACTGCTCCACATGGAAATGGGCATGTTCCGAGAAGTCCGTGTGGACGAATAAACTGGAGATCTGAGATGAGCAAACCAATGAAACGTAGCGCCTTTTTCTTCTCTGCCGCCATGGTAGGTCTTCTGGCTGTTTATGCCCCTTCCTCGTGGTCCAGTGAAAATCATGAGCAACATACCCAGAAGTCTGCTGACGCCCCAAGTCCAGCTAAATCCAACGCCGGAAGCAACGGCGCACAGGGTAAGCAAGCCGAAGGAATGGATCATGGCTCTATGAAAGGTATGGATCATGGCTCTATGAAAGGTATGGACCATGGATCTATGAAGGGTATGGATCATGGCTCGATGGAAGGCATGGATCACAGCAAGATGATGGATTCGCAAGGCGGCGAAAAAGCTAAGGCAGGGAAAGATGACCAATAGGCTGGCACGACCATCGCTCTTGGCATTGGCTGTGTCCCTCGGCGCACTGAGTGGGGCGCCCAGCTTTGCGGCTGAAGAAATGGACCATTCAGCGATGGGGCATGGGTCTATGCAAATGGATCCAGCCTCCTCACAAAGCGCGATGCAGGGTATGGACCACAGCCAAATGGGGGCAAGCAAGCAGCCGAAAAAGCCCGCTTCTGTTGATCATAGCAAGATGGATCATGGCTCCATGCAGGGAAGCATGGACTCCATGGACCACAGCAAGATGGGCCATGGGGGTATGGAAGGAATGGATCACGGAGCCATGGATCATTCGAAGATGGACCACGGCTCTGCCAATGCCCCCACGACGACTAGTCGTACTCCAATTCCTGTACTGACCGACGCGGACCGAAAAGCGGCGTTTCCCCCTCTGGGCGGTCATGAAGTCCACGATAGCGGTATCAACAGCTTCTTCTTGTTGGATCAGCTTGAGTACCAGGATGCAGACGAAGGCAGCACGCTGGCTTGGGATGCTTCGGGATGGGTTGGAGGCGACATCAATCGGCTATGGATCCGTTCTGAGGGCGAGCGCACGAATGGCGTTACCGAGGATGCTGAGTTGCAGCTTTTGTACGGGCGCTCAATCGGTCCTTGGTGGGATGTGGTTGCTGGGGTTCGCCAGGATTTCAAACCAGAATCTCCCCAGACATGGGCTGCTTTCGGTATTCAGGGAATGGCGCTATACGAGTTCGAGGCTGAAGCCACCGCTTTCATTGGTGAGAATGGTCAGAGCGCTGCACGGCTGGAAGGCGAATACGACATCCTCCTGACCAATCGCCTGATCTTGCAGCCAACCGCTGAAGCTAATTTCTATGGCAAAAACGATCCTGAGCGCGGTGTAGGCTCCGGCCTTGCCAACACCGAAGTTGGACTGCGCTTACGATATGAGCTCGTTCGCCAATTTGCACCCTACATAGGCGTCACCTGGAGCCGCTCCTACGGCAAAACTTCAGACCAGATTCGAGACGAAGGTGGGGATGTGGATGAAGCCAGATTCGTTGCCGGCATTCGGATGTGGTTTTGAGAACCTGACATGAAGAAAACAATTACAACGCTTGTGGCAGCAGGCGCCGTGGGTAGTGCGGCTGTGCTGGGGGGCGCGTATTTCGGCTTGGTCAACGTCGGTGCTGATGATCCTCACTTTCCGGCAGTCCATGCATTCCTCTCCATGGCGCGGGATCGCTCTATTGAGGTTCGCGCAAGAAATATTGAGGTTCCGAATCTAAAAGATGAAACCCTGATTCGTACTGGCGCCGGGAACTACAATGCCATGTGTATTGGCTGTCACCTCGCCCCAGGGGTTGAGAAGACTGAACTCAGCCAAGCACTTTATCCGTCTCCTCCCAACCTCACCAAGATTGGCCTAGACGATGGTCCCGCCGCGGCTTTCTGGACCATCAAACACGGTATCAAGGCCACCGGCATGCCTGCTTGGGGCAAGAGTATGGGGGATCAATACATCTGGGGCATTGTCGCCTTCCTGGACCAATTACCGCAGATGAATGCTGAGCAGTACAAAGCGCTGGTAGCAACCAGTGGCGGGCACCAGCATGGCGGTGGGGAAAGTGAGATGCACAACCATGAAGGCCAGCATGGCGGGAATGAGTCTGGCCACCACAGCAAGCCTGTCTCCACAGGAGGCCATCACGACATGGAGCAAGCGGAGGCGCATCATTCGCCTTCCGCTGATCCCGCCAGCGCCAAGCCTGACACCGACCATCACGGCGGTCATGACGCGGCCGAAGCTGATAGTGACCATCACTCCAAGCCGACTTCGAAGACTCATACTCATAGTGATGGAAAGGAGCATTCCCATGAAAGCTAAAAGCCGCTTCCTGAGGTTGACCGTCCTTGCTGCTTTTCTATCGCTGCCGCCAGTTTACGCAGCCGTGCCAACCACGATCGATGTGCACCGGGATGCAAACTGCGGGTGCTGTAAAAAGTGGGTTGCACACATGGAACAGAATGGTTTCAAGGTCATCGATCACGTCGAAACTGACATGAGTGCTGTAAAACAGAAACTCGGGATCGCGCCACATTTAGCGTCCTGTCACACCGCAGTGATCGACGGAAAGTTTGTCGAGGGACATGTCCCAGCTGAACAGGTTCGTGAGCTAACAAAACGAAATGACCTGCTTGGCATTGCCGTACCAGGGATGCCCGCGGGCTCTCCGGGAATGGAAGTGGATGGCGTCACGCATGCTTATCAGGTCATTGGCTTCACCAAGACCGGAGGTGATGAAGTAGTTGCAGAATATCCAGGCCACTAACCTTTGTTTTGGCCAACAAGAACAGCGCCTTGGAGGCGCCGTTCTTGTTGGGGGAGGGTATTCTGATTGGTCAACTCTGATTGCGACAACTAATGCCGGCTGTGCGGTATTCAAGTATGTTGAGTTTTCCAGTCGAGTCTTCATAGGTCATTTGCGCCGGCATCACGTCACAGGTACCCCGGTTTGAGGTCACACCGATTACTTTCGCGATGTCGAGTTTCATCCCGTAGCGATAGTGGGTTACCTCTGGTGCGTTTTTTCCATTGGCAGCGGCATAAGCGTGCATAGCTTGTTCATTCGCCTGAATCATCTTTCCATGCAAGCGGTCGGATCCGCCCTCAGCCAATGCGGTCGAGGATGCGGTCAGGATCAGCAAAGCGGCAATTCCTTTAAGATTTCTCATGTTCATCACTCCTATTTGACGTGACTGAATCTTAAGGGAATGGACCTGTCGTTCGAATGATGGGCGGATTACATCTTCGTAAGTCGCACTTGCTGAAGGGTATCCAGGCTTCTAACAACGTTGAACATCAGCGGGCCTGCTCGCCCATGTCAGGATTCGGGTCTAGAGCGATTTATTGCTTGCGGATCTTAACAATCGTCGCCGTGCCGCCCTCCATTCGTAAGTCAAACGCTACCTTGTCCTCCACCTGTCTCCCGCAAGGCTGAACGGCCATGGCGTCGAAATGACCAGTTTATAAATTCAGCTAGGAGCATTGCCCAGACGTTTACTGCAAACGGTCTAGAACGGGCTTCAAACCTAAATTCGTGACGTAGAAATCCTAGGTAACAGCCCCGCCATAACACATGCATTTCTAGGCATGAGCCCATTTTTCCGTGCTACGCCTGCTAGGCAAGCCCTGTCCAAGCTGTGATTACGGCCGGAGCGAGAGCAGAAATCACCATCGTTGATAGAGAACGACAGAACATCACTGCGCGCTTTTGAGGCAATTACGGAGACATGGATGCAAGCTTGAGCTATCCCCCCTAGGGGGATACGATGCCAGCGTAATTCATCGGAACGAGAGACTGAAGTGATGACTGAGCATGAACACCTCCATGCCCATGACCACCTGCATGGTCATACACATACCCACCAAAGCCACGAAGCGATCATCAAACGCCTCAAGCGTGCGGACGGCCACCTCCGAAGTATCATTGCGATGATCGAGGAGGGCAGAGAGTGCGTCGACATCGCACAGCAACTGCATGCGGTTGAAAAAGCGGTTTGCCAAGCCAAACGGACGCTCATTCAGGACCACATCGACCACTGCCTGGAAGACACCTTCGCAGCGTTGAGTAACGGTGATCGCTCATCGCTTGAAGAGTTCAAGCAAATCACCAAGTACCTTTAGGTTCCTCATGCCGAACTTCGCCGAATTGCTGCAGCAGGGTGGAGCCCACGCCTGGCTGTATTTTCCCAGTGCCATCTTATTGGGGGCTCTCCACGGACTTGAGCCTGGCCACTCCAAAACCATGATGGCTGCATTCATCGTTGCGATTCGTGGATCGGTGAAGCAGGCAATCCTGTTGGGCCTTGCCGCCACGATCTCCCACACGCTGGTGGTCTGGCTGGTCGCAATCGGTGGCATGTACCTGGGTAAGGGGCTGGATGCGCAGACTACAGAGCCTTACTTCCAGCTCGCATCTGCTTCCCTGATCATTGTGATTGCCCTGTGGATGCTTTGGCGGACGTGGCGTGGCGAGCAGATGTTCAAGTTCGAGCAGGGCGATGATCACCATCATAGTGATCATGACCACGGGCATCATGATGAGACTCATCGTATTGATACCGGCCATGGCCGGATCGAGCTTTCAATCTTCGAAGACGGTGTGCCCCCGCACTGGCGGATGAAAGTGCTAAGTGGCCATGCCTGGTCGGCAGCCCAAGTTCTATTGACAACCACCAGGCCTGACGGGAAATGCGAGCAATTTGCCTTTGTCGAGCAAGAGGGGTATCTCCAATCCACGATTGAAATCCCTGAGCCCCATGAATTCAGCGCTCGGCTCAGCCTCGGGCATGCCGGCCATTCGCATGACTATGATCTCGATTACCGCGAGCACGATCATGGCCACTTTCATTCTGAGGTAGAGGGCTTGGAGCTATCTGTCGATGGTTACCAGGACGCGCATGAACGTGCCCATGCCAACGACATCCGTAAGCGTTTTACTAATCGGGAAGTGACAACAGGTCAGATCATCATGTTTGGCCTGACCGGTGGCCTTATTCCATGCCCAGCAGCTATCACGGTATTGCTGCTTTGCCTCCAAGTTAAAGAAGTCGCACTAGGTGGAATGCTGGTCCTGTGTTTTAGCATTGGATTAGCGCTTACCCTGGTGGTGGTCGGGAGCGCAGCAGCAGTCGGCGCAAGACAAGCGTCCAATCGCTGGCCATGGCTGGGTACTGTGGCTCGGCGTGCTCCCTACCTCTCTAGCGTCCTGATTATCGGTGTCGGTCTCTATGTGGGCTTCCATGGCTGGATCGGGCTGAACAGCTAAGGGGCCTGTTCAGTGTTCGGCCCTCCTTCAATCTTAGCCTTGGGCACTGCCTTTGCCGCTTTGCTTCTCGGCTTGTGGCTCCTGCGCCAGAGCTTGCATTTCAACGGTACGTCAGTGGGGGAATATTGGTTCTATCCTGGCCACTTGATCGTCCTGCAAGCTCTTCACTTGTGTCTGTGAAGCACAAAATTGCCTTTCATCGGCTGCCCCATAACCGGGCCAGCAAACGCTTGTCGGGTGAAGGCAAGTGGCCATACCCTGTGCGTGGTGGAAGATTCCACCTATAAAAACTACGCATGGAGTTAGCCTGATGAAAGTCGTTTCTCTAGTGATTGCTGCTGTCCTTTCGTTCTCTTCGGTTGCTGCGTTTGCGCACAGTGGTGGTACCGATGCCAAGGGTTGCCACACCAACCACAAAACTGGCGGCTACCACTGTCACTAAGCGGCAAAGCCCAGCGGTTGCTGGGCCTCCCCAATGGTGGTCATCAGGACCACAGTTGAAAGAATGCTCCCCAGTGTCCATTGCGCACCACGTACACCAGCAAACCGACTACACCGCAGCTGAGTAGTACCTGAATGACACCGCGTTTGAAGTGAAACAGTGCAATGGCAGCGGCAATCGCAATCACCAGCGACGGCCAGTCCAGACCTGCTCCAAATCCATTGGGCCAGAGTACGTGGTAACCGAAAAACATCGCCAGGTTCAGGATCACTCCCACCACGGCAGCTGTGATGCCGATGAGTGGCGCAGTGAATTTCAGTTCGTTGTGGGTTGACTCGACCAAGGGCCCACCGACCAGAATGAACAGGAAGGAAGGCAGAAAAGTGAACCAGGTCACCAAGCTCGCCGCTACGGCACCGGCTAGGAACATCTGCTCAGGACCAAAAACCTGCTGGACATAAGCGCCGACGAAGCCAACGAACGCCACGACCATGATCAACGGACCAGGTGTGGTTTCACCTAAGGCCAGGCCATCGATCATTTGGGTCGGAGTCAGCCAGCCGTAATGTCCCACAGCGCCTTGATAGACATAGGGCAGCACCGCATACGCACCACCGAACGTCAGTAACGCTGCCTTGGTAAAGAACCAGCTCATTTGGGTGAACGTCCCGTTCCAGCCAAACATCGCGGTCAGGAGGCCCATGGGTAACAACCACAGCAGGCCTCCTACCAGTATCAGCAGCATTAGCCGAGACCAGCGAAACCGGGCGTGTGCCGGCGTTGGGGTGTCATCATCGATCAGCGCCGCGCCATAGGATTTCTTCGTGGTACCGTGGCCACCAGTGCTGAATTTTTCTGGAGCAAGGCGGCCGCCCAGATAACCCAGCACTGCCGCGACCAGGACAATGACTGGGAAAGGCACATTCAAGGCGAAAATCGCGACGAACGAAGCGGCAGCAATGGCCCACAGCCATCCACTTTTGAGTGCTCTTGAACCGATTCTGTGAGCGGCATGGACCACGATGGCGGTCACAGCGGGCTTGATACCATAGAACAGCCCGGCCACGATGGGTACCTCACCGAAGGCGATGTAGCCCCATGACAGCGCAATCAGAATGAACAGCGAAGGGAGCACAAATAGCCCACCCGCAATCACTCCACCCCAAGTGCGATGCATCAGCCAGCCGATATAGGTCGCCAACTGTTGTGCCTCTGGCCCAGGAAGCAGCATGCAGTAATTCAATGCATGGAGAAAACGCCGTTCTGAAATCCAACGTCGGCGCTCTACCAGCTCCTGGTGCATGATCGAGATCTGACCCGCAGGCCCGCCGAAGCTGATAAAGCCGAGCTTCAGCCAGAACCACAGTGCTTGTGCCAAGCTAATAGGCGCTGGTCGCGCCAAGTCAGGCGCATCCACCTGTAGGGTGTCCTTAGTCATCAGTGGTGCCCTCCAATAGGCGCTTGAGCGGGAAGTTGGCGAAAGTACATGCCCGTGAAACGATTGCCCCGTGATGTTCGGACTTTGGTAATTTGGTGATACTCGCGAAGCAGTTTGCGATCATCGGCATTTTGTAGCGGCGTAAAATTGAATTTCAAATCCAGCGACGAACGCGAGCGCAATACTTATCCAGATCGTCACCAAACAACCGACGCAAGGCACGTTCTTCCGGCAGGATCTGAAAACGATTGATGTACAGGACGAACGCCGCAACTCCCAGCAAAGCGAAGGGTGAAGCAAGAAACACCGCCCACGCCGCCAAGACCAATGCAAAGCCCAGGTACATGGGGTTTCGGGTCACGCGATAGATACCTGAAGTAACCAGGACTGAAGCCGATGCCGGCTTCAACGGATTGACCGTTGTTTTGGCCTGATGGAAGCAAATCACGCCTGCCAAACAAATACCGGCGCCAATCACTGATAACACAAGGGAGCCAACAAGGCGCCAACTCAGAGGCGCCTCTACGGCCGGCCATTGCGCTGCACCGAGCCACATCAACAACGCGCAGATCGCCGCCACCAAGGGTGGCGGGACACGGTTCTCGAACCAGCGCATGACATTACTCCTTGGTCTTGGCGACCTCATCACGGACCAATTGACGCAGTGCCTGCGGGCTGAACTCGTTCAGGCTTTGACCATTCACGAAGAACGTCGGAGTGCCCTGTACGCCTAAGGCTTTAACATCCTGCATGTCTACTGTAAGTGCCGCATCCACCCCCGCAGACTGCATGTCTGAACGGGCTTTATCCAGATCGAGTCCGGCCTCTTGTGCAGCCTCCCACGCCTTAGCTACTTGAGGATCATCATGCCAACCTGGCTGGGCCTCCAGAACTGCCTCCAGCACTTGCTGGTAGCGATTCTGCTTACGCGATGCCTCGAGCAGACGGGCAACCTCCTCTGAACCCTGGTGCAAAAGCGTATAGCGCAAGACCAACCGAACATCTTCGGGATGTTCCGTGAGAATCTTTTTAACGTAGGGATAGAACGCCCTGCATGCCTCACAAGAAGGATCAAAGAACTCGACAATGGTGACCGGAGCGTTTGCCTTACCGAACGCAGGCGAATGGAAGCGCACTAGGTTGGCCGTAGCCCTGACAGGCGGTTCTGCAGGGAGCGTCGTTGAAGTTTGAGCTGGTGGGTTTGGCGCTGGTTGGTACCACACGACAGCCGCACCGAAGATAGCCAGCACCAAGATGCTGATGGTCAGGACCAGGGTACGACGATTCATGCTGTAGAGCTCCGACGAATATTAAGCAACAGGACAGAAATGGACATGAAGGCGGCTAGTGCTAACAGGGGCAACGGAACAACGCCAAACAGCGTCATGCCCGCGTCAGTGCAAGATGGACCGGTCGCAGTACAGGGCACAATTGGCTGCGGAAACAGACCTGCATAGAGCAGGCTGTGACCCAGCGCAACCAACCCACCACCGATCGCGAGCGGCAACGCATAGCGCCAGACCGCGAAATCTGAGCGATAGCAGGCAATGGCCAAAATGATCGCAAGCGGGAACATGAAGGCTCGCTGGAACCAGCACAGCACACAAGGCTCCTGCCCCATCACCTCTCCAACGAATAGCACCACTAGCGTGGAACCTAACGCGAGCAGCCAGGCCAGCAGTAAAAACATCCAAGAGCCGGGGGGAACACCGTGGTTCATATGCGCTCCTCAGTTGGCGCCTGGAGGCACTGCAGTAAAGGTCACTGGGAGCGTCTGACCATCGGCAAATTGAAGCGTTATCGCAATCTGATCACCAAGGGCCAGCGGCTTTTGGCGCTGCATCAACATCAAGTGGTAACCACCGGGAGCAAAGGCCAAGATGCCTGACGCAGGTATCCGGACCTGATCAATATGCTGCATTCTGGCCAGGCCGTTTTCCTGGGTACTACGATGGATCATGATTTGGCCGAACATGTCGCTTTGCGCACCATTCAGCGCAACCGGTTCGGCACCCGTGTTGGTCAACGTGAAGTAACCTGCGGCCGGTAAGTCGCCGGGCAGCAGCCGAAGCTGTGCGTTCTGCACTTGCACTTGGGCCATCGCAGCATTTGCTGTTAGCAGCAATAGCGCAGCAGCCAGCTGTCGTCCGATTCGTTGCATCATAACTATCCTTGCGTAGTAACTCGTTAGCTGGACTGCTTGGGTCCGCAGCACGACTTGACCTCAGTCGGCTCTGCAGGGGATTGCCCAGGCTCACAGAGGCTTACCAGCACAGGCTTTGACCCTGCGCACGTTGAGGCAGTGTTGGAAGCCGGGGCGCAGCAAGAAGCGGCAGGTTCCGTAGATTCCGCTGCGCAACATTCAGCCGGTTCAGCGACCACCTCTAATTGCGGGTTGAGCTTCCACTCCTGCCAGGCTTCGCGAAGGACCTGCCCGGCGGAATGCAGGAACAGTGCGGCAATCGCTAAGCCCACTGCGATATCAGGCCACAGGCTGCCGGTCAGGGCGACCAGGACAGCTGCGATAATCACACTGGTATTGGCAATCAGGTCGTTACGTGAACACAGCCAGGTCGAGCGCATGTTCAAGTCATCACTACGGTGGCTAAACAGCAGGTAGAAGCAGATGCCATTGGCAGCCAATGCGATAAGCCCGACCACCCCCATCCACTCCGCTTCAGGCACTTCTTGCATGATCAGCTTTCGAGCAGCGTCGGCGACCACCACAAGCCCGAAGAGCAGCATAAAGCCGCCTTTGAACAAGGCAGCTCCGGCGCGGGCCCGCACGCTTCGGTGCAATACAAACAGCGTCACCGCGTAAACCGAGGCATCACCAAACATGTCCAGCGAGTCGCCCAGCAACGCAGTAGAGCCCGCGATCAGACCGGCGGCAAATTCCACCACGAACATCACCGCATTGATGGCCAGAACGATATAGAGGATGCGGCTTTGTCGGGCGCGCAACTGCGCCAGTTCGCCGGCTTTGTTTTCGCAGCAGCTGTCCATTTTCCCATCCTCACGCATGATCGATTGCGATAGCATGAAGGTTCTAGCAACTATAAGGTCAAGCACCATGACTGGATCGAACTACACCGTAGGTCAGTTGGCCAAGGTCACGGACACCAAGGCAGTGACTATCCGTTATTACGAACAGCAAGGGTTGCTGCCTTCAGCCACCAGAACTCCCGCGGGCTACCGCCTCTACACGGAGATCGAGCGCGATCGCCTGCTGTTTATTCGACGCAGCCGTGGGCTGGGTTTCAGCCTTGACGATGTGCGCGAACTGCTTGGTCTGGCTGATCGAAAGGAGCACTCCTGTGCAGCAGTCGATGCCAAAGTCGAACTACAGCTTGCTCAAGTCAGAGAACGCATCCGTGATCTACAAGGCCTGGAAAGCGAGCTGACACGGTTGATCGAGTGCTGCCAAGGTGGCGTGATTGAAGAGTGCCGGATTATCGAGTCCCTATCGAATAGATCTGCTGTGCGTCCAGAGTCGACTGGCACGGTTTCTCAGTAAGAGATCAGCTCGCGACTTTGAAACAGAGGCAAACACTGGTCCCCGCCTGCTCCTGGCTAGTGAGACTGACTTCCCCGCCAAAGCGCTCCATGATCTGCTTGACCATGATCAAACCGATACCCAGCCCGCCTAGCTTAGTGGTGTAAAAGGATTTGAACGCCATCATCTCTTGCTGGCGGGTCATGCCTTTACCGGTATCGTTGATCGACAGGTAGAGCTTTTGCCTATCAGCAGACAGTGTGGTGCTGATATCCAGCCGACCGCCCTCCGGCATCGCCTCAATGGCATTGGCAATCACACTGTTGAGCACTTGGGCAAGCAGCAGCTGATGACTGACCACCAGTGGGGTTGGCCCGGAAACAAACGCTACCTGGACTTTCGAGTAGGCCAGTTGTTGTTCGAAAGAGCTCAACACCGAATGAACCGCACCGACCAGATCGACCTGTTCTGACTCGCCCCGCAACGGGCGCAAACACAGGAGCAAATCCCTTACCCAGATCGACATGCGGTCAACCTGACTGACAATGTCGGCAATGTTTTTCCGCGCGGGTTGCCCCTCCATGCTTTCTGCCAGCTCAGCACTGGTACGGATACTCGCCAGTGGGTTACGCATGCTGTGTGCCACAGCGGTCGACATTTCAACCAGGCCGCCATAGGTCTTGTTGGCCACCAGTTGATCCTGCTGGGAAGCCAGCAATTTCGATGCCCGCCACACGATCCAGAATAGCCCGAAGTAAATCCCTAGGCCGCCCAGCGCGGTGGCCATCCAGATCAAACGAAAGCCCCGATTAACCCTCTCAATCAAATCCACGGGTTCTTTGTAAATTTCTACCATCGCCAGGACATTGCCTTGCTCGTCGATCAAGGGAATGTAGTTCTCGACAAAGAACTCCTGCGGCGGCTGGACAAACTGCTGTTCGACCCGCCCATCCTGCACTTCGTTGTACCTCGCCGAAACGCTCCCCTTGGAGGTAAAGGCAGCGTCTAGCGCCGTATCTCCAACAATTTTGCGCCCCACGAGTACCGGATTGGTCGACCATACCACTACCCGGTCAGGTGAATAGATGGTCGCTAACAGAATGTCCGGAAGGTGGGCGAGGTGGTCTAGAAATTCGGAGCGCGCCCGTCCCCGGTTACGTGCCGTTTCTTCATTCAACATGCCGTACACCGACGGCGCCAGAACTGCACCCATCTGCATGCCTGAGAGGTCGTGATGGCGGATTTCCCCAATGGCCACAGCCTGAATGAATTGAGCCGACAACAGCGCATCGCGCTCGAGGCTTTCGTTCATCAGGAAGCGCGTCGACAGCGACCCCAGGCCAATGGCAACAGCACCGATAATGAGGAAGCTGATGATCGAGAACCAGCGCAGCAAATCGAATTGCTCGGCAGAGTCGATTGACGTGACACCTCGTAGAGGAAGGTATCTGGACCAGAATGACGCTGCACTCATAGAAGAGACTCGCCAGATGTGAACAGCCATAATCGCAACGTCCGTGATAGTCGACCACCCAGACAGTCTCACCATCTCTACCTACACTCTAGCCGTACATTTCACAGGTATCGAACGGCCTAATTGAGTATTGCGCCTCCTATCCGAACGCAAAGCTTCAGCATCATGAACGCCATCCTTGAGCGACTGCAGCGCTGGACGAAAGCACTTAAAAAGCAAACCATGGTTCTTTGGTTTTGTTATCAGCACCCCGAAACACCCTGGTTACCCAAATGGATAGCCATTTTCGTGGTCGCTTACGCATTGAGTCCGATCGACTTGATCCCTGACTTCATCCCTGTGCTTGGCTATCTGGACGATCTGATCATTCTGCCACTGGGTATTTGGCTGGCGATCCATCTGATGCCCCCTTTGGTGCTGGCCGCGTGTCGAACCAAGGCAGCGGAATGGGAGCAGCAGCACACCAATCGTCCAATAAATAAAGTGGCAGCCTTTTTCATCATCTTGCTTTGGCTATTGCTACTGCTTGGCGCATGGGTGGCGTACGCCATGGATGCATGAGCCTATACGCTCAGCCGGGAAATGATGTTCGAGCACCATAAGCGCCTGGTCCTGAACTTTTAATGAGTGAGGTGATGGCGAAAGGTTGTAGCTTCTGCCAGGAGAGGGGAGGCTTAGTCACTCCCATTCGCTTACTTCACGAACCGCGGAAGCGGCCGCTCATGACATCGACTGGAACAAGGTCATTCGGGTGTGAGCGAGCCGCTGGATTCTTCCTCGTCTGTCATCAGACTGCCCACAATGATCAACGACAAGCGGGCCCAACTGCGTTTCCTGATGGTTTTTTACCGGCCAGATTCGTAATCTGATCACACGGCGCGCCTAATGGTCGCAAAGAAGTGGTCGACTCATTCGTCCACTGCACCTGCAGGCTCAAGACGTTTCTTTCTACCTTCACCCAAGTCCTCAGCACTTGTTAAGGATCATTCGTGACTCCCGAAATTTATTACCCCTTCGCTCTTGTCTTTGCGGCAGTTGGGATCTTGATAGCAATCAGAGCTCTCAGAGTTAACCTTAAGTCTGCGGCCAATTCGGGCCGATCTGCAGACCAAGCGGAAAAGACGCATACGACAAAATATGAGATTTCGCTAAAGGCCGATTTTCGGCTTTGCGAAGCGACGGCAGAGGGATACCGAACTGAGGTTGACGTGAGGAACGGCGGAGAGGTTCCAGTTACCATCGCTGTTGACTACGAGGGATACTTTGACCTTTTTCCTGACTGCACCAACAGGGTCGGTATCGGGAGTTCCCTTAAGAGCGCGACGATCAAGCCGGGCGAAATGACGACGTTGGAAATTGAGATCTTGACTGCCGGAGCGGCAGGCCGTGCCAAGTTTAAAGTTCAGTGTGTGGCGACAAATTCTGGCCATCGTGAAGGCAAAGAATTTACCTTGGCCACGGTGGACGAGATTCTGCGTAAGCACCACTGAGCGCGGCTACCTGCCATCTCTTGCTAGCCGAACGCTTAGCTGCTCCGTGATGCTTGTGAAAGCTGCAAGCAAGGGCATCGAGTCAGTAATCAACACACTCATCGAGAATGCTCACCTGCTGACCCGAGAGCTTTACAGGTCACTGATCTGAAGCAGGGGTAAAGAGATGGCTGCCCACGAGCGATTTACATTGGCGACCGACATCCTGGTCTACTTCTGTGATCCTCAGAATCCCTGGCGACGTGGCTCCAACGAGCACCGACATTTCGGTCTAAACGCAAGACGCTCAATGCGGTGGCGAGGATGCTGAATGAGTGTCCTCCGGCGGACAGGTTCAGCCACTCGAAGCACAAGTGCCGGTACTTCCTTGCTCATCCTTATGTCAGATCGCCGGCCATCCGGCAATAGCGTTCGTTTGGATGCGGAATGGTCCATTATCGGCAGGGTAACCGGCAAAATTCAGTGACGTAAACAACCCTAAGCCTCGAAAAGCGAGGGGTAGGGCAAGGTATCTAATCGGCAAATGGCATTCACACCGTACATTCCCCAAGACAACGCCTCCGAGGAGTTGCAGAACCAGGTCGTCCAGATCGCGCGACTCGATGCGGCCCTCTACGCCAAGATCCCGGCCCCGCTGCGCGTGCCGATGATGCACCTGCTGCGGATGGTGAACTCGTACTACAGTAACAAGATTGAGGGCAACTCCACGGTACCGGCTGACATCCTGCGCGCCCAGGACGACCCCCAGGAGTTCAAAGACGCGAAGGATATGCAGGAGATCAAGCGCTACATTGAAGTCCAGCGCCGGCTCTCCGACAACCCAATCAACAAGGTCGAGGTGTGCACGAAAGCCACCATCTCGCGCCTGCACCGCGAGTTCTACGTCGGAGTGCACGAGGGCATGCTGGATATCCAGCTGAACGAGCAAGGTGAGACCGTGCGCAGGATCCCCGGCGAATTCCGAAAGTGCGACGTTCGCGTCGGCCAGCACATCCCGCCGACCTTCGAGCAGATGCAAACGCACCTCAACGACTTCGAGCGAGTGTACCGTCTAGACTGGATCCACGGCTTGTCGTGCTTCTTCGCTGCTGCAGCGTCGCACCACCGCCTGATGTGGATTCACCCGTTCATGGACGGCAATGGCCGCACCGGTCGGCTATTCACCGACCAGTACCTCAAGGCCGCCGGCTACGGCGGCTATGGCCTGTGGTCTATGAGCCGTGGGTTCGCCCGAAACGTCGCCACCTACTACGAGATGCTTAGCGCTGCCGACCATCCCCGCAAAGGCGAGCTAGACGGCCGTGGCGAGCTATCGGATCGCGGCCTGCTGCGCTGGACCAGGTATTTCGTGGAGACGGCCTACGACCAGGCGCAGTACTTCAGCTCGCTGCTCGATCCGGAAATGCTCAGCGAACGGATCGACGTGTATTTCGAGATGCGGAGCCGTCGCGCGCTTTCGGACGGCAAAGGTGAACCGCTGCCTGAGCTCCGGCTCGAGGCCCGGGATGTCTACAAGACGTTGCTTTACCAGGGCGACCAGCAGCGCGCCGATATCCAGGCCCGCTTGGGCGTCGGCGAGCGCACCACCCGCAGCCTGCTGAACCAGATGGCCAAAGAGGGATTGATCAACCTGGACGTCCGCAAACCGGTATCGCTGAGTCTCTCCAGGCACTCGATCGAGTTCCTGTTCCCCTACCTTTGGTAATCCTACCGGCCCCTGGCGTCATCCGCCCGGGGCCGCGTCTACGTTAGGCTGGCCTGCAGGTTGTCGGTCAGGATCGACCAGGCCAACTATCCGTACTCATCCGAAGCTGGATCAAGCCCTGAGTCCTAGATACCTCCGCGCATACCATAGTTCGGCAAGCTCACGACTACCAAACACACGCTCAGCAAGCATCAGTGTCTGTTCGCGCCTTCTCCTAAAAAAGCACGGCCCATGGTTCCAGCAGCTGTCAATCGATGGGGCCCCAGCCTCGATGCACACATACACGACCATCAAAGCACCTCTCTGGCCATCGCTCGTTGTGCGAACTGGCCGGAACCATCAAAACTGAAGGATCAGTAAACGGAGAGGATTTCAGTTCTAAATCCCGATGACATCTCCATGCTAAACAAGCTATCCACCTCTAGAGCGCCATCGATGACCTCTTCCCCACAAGCGGATGACCGGTTGACTTGAAAATCAAGCGCACAAGCTAGCTCTTCAAGGTCGGAATCAATATCTAGAGTAGAGCGATCATCATCGAGGCGCAAAAGCTGGGTGTAGTCCAGTACCGCCAAATCATCGGGCAGATCCTCCGCCACTCGTTGCGAGAATTGAAGCAACGAGGGTTCTGCAAGCACGTAAAGCCAGGCTTGACCATCCTCGCTTCCGATGCGCCTCAACACTCGGCCCAAAACTTGGCGGTAGTGCAGTTCCGTCCGTATACGGCTCAAATAACAGCAAACCTGTAGTCTAGGAATGTCCGTGCCCTCACTGATCATTCCAACTGCGACAATCCATTTAACTAGTCCCTCGCGGAAGTCATTGATCAGCTGCTGAGCCCCAGGGGTTCGTGTTGTGACCACCAAGCACTCTTCACCTCTCGATCTGAGCACCGCTGCGATTTGGTTGGCATGACGAATGTTCGTCGCGACCACCAAACCACCTGCATTAGGAATCTTGCGGCGGATCTTGTCTAAACGGCTTCGCCCAAGATCAACGACCTTCTCAACCATATCATGGTGCGTAAGCAGGTCCTCGAAGGTCACTGGCGACTCGTTCAAGAGCTGGGCGATGCTCGGGTAAACGGTGACGATGGGCGAGTCTTCAATAAGTTCAGTGAGCCTGACTGCACTATTATCGATCATGACTATACGCGGCGAACGGCACACTTTATCGGCAATCGCTTCTTTGAGGCCGTAACGGAAATCACAGATCAACCTTCCTTCGGGGTCTGAATACCGAGCCAAGGCGATTGCTTTGTCATCGGACCTCCATGGAGTACCCGAAAGTGCAAGGGTGAACGCCGCCTGATCCTGTAAACGCTGAAGGATGACCTGTCCCCAAGCGTTGCTCAAAAGCGGATCGTGCCCAGCGCAATGGTGAATCTCATCGAAAACCGCGAGCACTCTGTAGTCATCAACCAGCTGCCAAAATGAGGCTTCGCGGTGATCCATTGCCTGGTAGGTGGATGCGACACCGACCGACCCGAGGCGCCCGTCGAATGGCCGCCCCAGCACTGTGGAGAATGTCCTCTGCAAGCCCTCGACAACCTGACAGGATGGGGCAAAGCAAAGAACAAGATCGATCAGATCCGCTTGCAACAAGCGGCTTGCTATCTCTGCGGCCATCCTGCTCTTGCCGGCGCCGGGTGTAGCCTGGCAAAAAAAATGTGATGAAAGCCGGTAATGCTCTAATGCTGCTGACACACAAGAACTCTGCCACGCACGCAAACTTGTCATGCAGCCACCAGCAGTTTCAACGTGTTCTCAATAGCCCGCAGATGTCCAAGCAAACGCGAGCTGCGATCTCTCGCCTCGATGTAATCATCTTCTACTCGCGCCTTAAGCACTGGCATTTCAGTGAATAGCTGCTTATAGCGTTCGGCCTCACCCAGGGCAGAAAGCATGTCCAAGCGAATTTCCTTCGCAAGCAACTCCAGCCGGCGCGTTGGGCAAATCTCGGAATGCACCAGTGTCGGCTCGACCGCAGCCATGTCTTCATTCAGCGAATCACCTCGGGAGACGAAAAGGCGGTGTTGAACGAGAGAGACATTGAGATGAGTGGGTTTGTGCAGAACGTGGAAAACCTGGTCACGTCTTCGGCGTACAGGGTCTTGCTGGACCCAGCCTACGCGCTTCAAGCGTTGGACCTGATCGTAAATGTAGCGCCAGAGCTCTACGTCATTAGTGGACCCATCCAGCTGACGAGTATATGCAGTCCTCAGACTTCGGATCGTAAATTGCTGAAAATCTCCATCCTTGAGCAGCTCGAAGACACGCCTGTCTAGCTTGAATGTAGCTGGTTTCATACAGGCACCAATGCAACAGAAACGGGCAAAATGCGGATTATAATCCGTCGCCTAGCAGTCAGCAAACGACGGATAGTTCCGCCTTGGTCAATCGAGGCGGTTATGCAGGCGCTGGCAAAGGATCTCGGGCAAAAAATCCGCGAGAGAAGAATCACGATTGGGTTGTCCCAAGACGCTCTAGCGCACGCCTGCGGGATAGATCGAAGCTACATGGGCCGGGTGGAGAGAGGCGAGGTGAATCTCACTGTTGAGAAGCTGTACCGGATAGCATTTCAACTCAAGTGCCAGCCTCATACGCTTTTGCCTCGATTGCCTCGGCAGTAGTCTCGGAACCGGCGGGTGGAGCCCTCGATCAAGCCGACGGCAATCCCACGCGACTGAAGCTCCATTGATAGCATTAAAAGGACTTTATGCAGCGAGCTTGCTGCTTTTACAGCAAGAGATCTTCGACCCAGTTGATCAGCTTCGACCACTATCGCAATCAGCGCTGCCAAAGCATCTAGGTTCTCCCTGCCCTCGAGTTTATCAAGTAGGACTTGAGTGGTTGACTCGCGTCGAGAGTTATCCCAAAAAATGTCGCGGGTGTTACTGATCAACACCAACTGAACTTTGTATTTAGCGTCTTGAAATAGCCGTCGAAGTCGATCTTCTGCTTCTTGATGAAAATGTTTCATCATTACTATCGGATTTTAACAACATTTCTTCTTTGAAGTTCTTGCTTTAGAGACTTGATCTCTTGCTGTAGAGCATGGTTTTCATGTGAGAGTGAAACGATTTTCATCAGCGCAATGTTGTAGTCATCTCTAATGATGTCCAAACGCTCTTGAGCAGCTTTCTTAAGTTTCTTTTGCTTTTCGACGTCTTGGGCGCACGTTGGCTTTGATTGTGCCTGCTGAACAGCGGCGGCAGCTTCGATTTCAGCGATTAGTGACGTGTTTGCAGCGCGGCTATTCTTGATTGATCCGCGCTTGCGGCCGGCTTCAAGAGCCACCGTATCCTTATTGATCGCCGAGCCTTTCGGGACAACCTGCGGTTTATTTTCGATCAGCCGGCATAGTGCCGCACGATAGTTTTCAAGAGCGCTCATGCCAACTCCCCAACCTTCCCCAGTAGACCGTGCTTTTCCAGTTTTTCATATATCGCCCTGATCTCGGATTCAATCTGTTTATGCTGCGGGTTCTCTGGGACGAACAGGGATTGCCCACGCTTCAAGTTGTTCAGTCCACGCTTGATATTTTTCAGGCTGCGGTCATCATCGAGAATGGATTTCTCACAATCCAGACAAGCAAAGATACTGGTGAACGAAAGCTTGTCGCACGGTTCGAGATTCGTACAGCCTCCATTCGGGCCGGGCTTGTAAACCATCTCTCCCTTTTCGAACTTCTTTTGTGTAGCTCCCCGATCTGTTGTGATAATGAGCGGCCGACCCTTGTCGCGTGCCGCCTGAATACGACTACCTTCACCACCCCAAAGCCGGCTCGTGCTGTTGATGACATTTACTTCGTAGTCGATAAACTGGGCTTTGCGACGCTCGTATTCCAATTCATCCAACCAAAGCTGCGACTCTTCGGTCTGGAGGAAATTAACGGCAAAGGCATTGCCCCTGCGATAGTACGAGGCCATAACCTCCGTCAGTTGCTTAAATTGCAGCCCCAACGAACCCACGGAAACCATTCCCGAGCGCGCTGAATAAACGGCCAGCGAGCGCCGGCACTGGTGAGTTGCCAGCGGCCACACTTGGCCGACTTTAACGTCAGGATCATTACGCCAATTCCGAAAGCCGTCAAACTGCTCCAGCTCACGAATATCTGCTTCCTGAATAACCATATCAGGTAATCGGGCCGTGATATTGTTTAGCCGGTAAGTTAGGCTGCCCCCCGCAATGGGGGCGCCACTAAATACTTGATATTCACCGGGTCGACCGAGCGTCGGAAAGAGCGGGTACTGGCTCAAATCAGATTCATCAAACTCGTGTCGCAGTGCTGCGATCTTGCCAACATATCGGGCCGCGATGACGCCTTTCTCAACAATGGGGATCGTAATCCAAAATGTTTCTGTTTGATTTTCTCCGGCGATCTTCGACGTATAACCGCGCAAAATAGTAATGTCCACGCCGGCTGCGCATATTTTTGTAAAAGTGTCGGCAGGCAGATGCAGGGCTTCATTATCTCGCATGCCTGAGAACAAATGAATCCAGTATTTTGCGGCGAGTTGAATTTGACCAAGATACCCGAATAATCCACGCCAGTCCTTAACTGAAAATCTCTCAAAATGCGAACCCAACATCGTTTGTGAAACTGCCTTATCCCAGTGAATAGTGTCTTTATAACGAGAGTTGTCATACATAGGCATGCCGAAATGTGGGTTGTCCTTTCTCTGCCGGAAAAATTCAACGATTGCTTCACCATTGTCATTGAAGGTGTCGAGTTCAGCATCAAGCGCAGAAATAAGCGCGGCGTAGAGGCGCGACGGAATAAGCTTCGTTTGTTTCGGCTCATCTCTTTGAGTTTTAGGATGCTCATCGTATAGGGCTTGCATACGTTCGATAAACACATATTCTGCCGGCGCAAGCTTAAACTCTCGGTGCTTTAGTCGCACATCAAAGAGTTCTTTGATCAGCTTCAGTATATCGCGCATCCGGCCTCGGCCTAGCTCGGCAAAACTTGGCAGCAGCAAGCGATTGAAGTTTGCGTCCTCAAATAGCTCGCTCAGTGACAGGTTGTTATTGAACGCTAGGCGTGCCAGGTTATTAATTACTGTAATTTTAATGGAGTTAGGCTTGCGTGGTCTGTGATACAAATACATTCGCGCCAGTTGAGTTCTCTTCATTTCTTCGATAATTAATGTTGCTAGCTGATTGTTCGTAGAGCCCTCGGTCCACCTAGCGAAGTTGTAGACGCATCTCCCTTGCGCGTCGTACGGTTTCATATTCCACGAGTTATGTTTATAGCACGAAACAACTGATCCATCCGTCGTGCGCGAAATGACAAAGTCGCCTTCAGCAGAGAGGTAGTGCGATGGGCTGGCGCAGCTATCGGGCAACTGATGCTCTTGCCACTGGTTGAGCTGTAGATGGGCAATAAGGCTCACGATACCGCCCCAAGCGTAACGAATGTATCGAAGTGAATAGCCCAGAAATCATCAAGCTCACCGCATTCGACCTCAATGCGCACCCGGTTAATAGTTTCCGCGCTGCCGGGATCGGTGTCTCGTATGGCTGAAAGCACTTCGTCAATACGATGGACCGTCGGGCTGAATTTGTTTTGCCAATGGTCAATCGGCTGTTTTGCTTTTGTCGCATGAATTAGATAGCGTAACGAAAGCAAGCGACGAATATCCTCTACATCGGCGTGAACGGCGTAGTGCGCGCAAAACAGGCAGGTTTCCGGGTCACGACAAGTGGGGGCAGGGGCCAGTGCAGTAAACCCCTGTGCCCGCTCAGGCTCCGATTCAGGCGTTTTTTCACACAACCCTGTACCGATGGTGGCCTCCAGCCTCCTTTCTTCGATAATACGCACTGGAACTCGCTCTTTAGAGCGCGTGCGATCAATCGCCGCCTGGTGCATCAACTCAAAGAAACCGGCCATTTCCACGGCGAAGTCTTCCAGTGCTGGTCGGCTATACGATTGGCGAACCGTATCTTCAGTATTGCCTAGCTTTTCGGCGGTCAACGCCATGTCGCCGCCACTGAGCTTCACGTATTGATAACTGACGTTTTTCCGCCACTGCGTTGGAGTTACCCAAGCCGTTTTGGGTAACGCTTTAGCGAAGTATGTCTTCAAGCGAGCAATTTGCAGGCTGCCCACTGACGACCTCCCATATTCCTGTGAATAAATCGGAAACACCAGTGCACTATCGCTGCCATTTAAAACCCACTTGCGCAACTCAAGATATTTCTTGAATACGGGTGTGAACCTTACGCCGAACTCTGGGTTAACGGTTTTTCCGCCAGCCCGCGCCTTGGTTCCTGAGAAGCGCTTGCCCTGTGTGCTGGGTATGAATTCTAGCGTATCGACTTCAAGATTTTGAGCGACACTAAGATTGCAGCCCGTAGCGGCGATGAATGCCAGCATGCCTGCTACCACAGCCTGAGTACCGATCCATTGCCTTAGAGCAGATCGTAAGTCCTTGTCGTTTTTTTTAAGGCGTTTTCTTGTGTTGTCGTAAATGGCTCTTTCGATTTCCAATGCAGCACTATCGCCCACCAGGCCGAAGTGTGCTTTTACCTTATCCCAGTCAGGGAACTCCGGCGACTGAATCAGCATGGTCGACAGTTTAAAGTTTGCGGCTTTGCACTTCTCGCTAAAAGTTAACTTTGAGTACTGGTAACATGAATCACCGTTGGGTGAAACAAAATGCAGCGGAAGCGAACCGCCCCCGATCAGGATACGATATGCTTCATCAATGTAATAAATAAGTGCGGCAAATGTTCGTGCTTGCACATCGGCGTTCGGAAAATTCAGGTTTACGTGGTTCGCATTATTGATTTTGTGAGGAATATAGGTGGCGACGTTTCTGGCTTCGGCTTCCCTGAGGCCAGTTGCGCACATTACGGCTGTTCGCGCGGCAGCTTGATAGCCGCATGCAGTGCTTTGTTTAATTCGCTGGCCACGGATACCCGAGCTACTCAAACGATGCAGCAAATGTCGAGTGTATTCGCCATAGGCTTGTTTCAGGGCCGGCATGTCATCAAAAGCGTAGGGCTGCTTTTGAGCGTCAATCCAACTAATAAAAGCGGTTATATTCCTAAACGCTTGAATTGCAGACGACGCGCTGCGCTTTTCTCTTAAGATCTCGATTAGTGCCTGCGCGAAAGGATTTCTTGCATTGTCGAGTGAGGACAGATCGACCGGACAGCCAACATTGTGAGGGCCTGACTTACTCCGGCGCCTATAGCACAGCGACCCTACATCTAGGTATCGCTTGCCCACATTGCTCGGATTATCAATCATCAGTACCGCGAGTTGCGGTTGCATGATAAAAAAATTCGCGTCCTTTGCGTCGATAATCACGATCTGGCGCTGAGTAAAATCATTTTTCATACAAGTCCGTCCACATTGGCTGATGTGTTTACATGCTCGAATAGCTTTATTTCAAACTCATGCTGAACACTATTCTTCCATTTTAGGCGCGACTTGTACTGTAAGTACTGCATGGTCGTTTTTATATTCGCATGCCCCATGCGCTGCCGAACATACTCCAATGCGGCAGTAATTTGTTGCTCGCCTAAGTGGCGCAACTGGCTTTCGAGTAGGTTCATGCCGAAGGTTGCACGCAGGTCATGGAACGTAAAATCTTGAAAATCTGGAATGTTCCTTCGAGTCCGCGGTAAGAGCATCTCTCTGATGTGCTTGCGCAGAGAGCCACCATCCTGAATTGCAACGCCGTCGGCTCGGGTAACAAGTCTGGCATGCTCATTTACGCTTTCATTGCGGCGATCAAACAGCTCCTGCTTGCTCGTGTAGTAGGGCGCACCGTTATTGCTCAGGAACACATAGTTATCGGCAGACTCACGATAAAAAGACCGCGCACGGCGCTTTCTAGCCTCTTTACTGTTGACATAAATTCGCAGGTCTTGGACGAGCCACCCGGGAACAAGCAGCGTCATGCACTTGCCACGCTTCGTATCAATTTGTGTGCCGGCACCTATGGGGAGTCGCAGATAGCCGTTGCTATCTAGTACGCCATCTAGATGCTTAAGCCTGAGAGTCCCAATCGTCTGAACTCGGGCGCCTGTGAACAGGGATAAATAGAACATCAGTTGATATTCGCGTGGTGACTCAAGAAGCACTTTCAATATGATTGATTGCTCATCAAGAGTAAGAGGGCGAAGATCACCACCGTCATTGATGTATTCGGCCTGTCGCTGATTTTTCGGGTTTTTAATAGCAAGATTATGCGAATTGATCCTCAGGTTTTTCGGGATGCCATATGCTGTGGTGACGCTGATATATTTCTTGATCTCGGTAAATGCGACGTTCTCTATATGTGCATCATCGACGAGATACCAATGCACTATCCCTCGATAAAAATTGACCACCGCATTGATTCGGGCGCTGGCTGTGCTTGCAGAAAGCTGACCGCTCGATACAAAATCAATCAAACGCTGACGGTAGCGGTAGGTGACTTTTAGACGGTCATTTGCAGGAAAATAGAGATAATCGAGGCCTTCTTCTTCGACAAAACGCAGAAAATCGAGCAGATGATCTGCAATCCCCCGGAATGTCCTTGACTCGTAGCCTACCTCACGCTGGAGCTTCGTGGTCAGGTACAGGTTCCCGATGGTCCAGGGCTCGCCGTCGCTTTGAATTAGCACTGGAAAGTTTGGAAAGTATCTAGGTTCTATCGGATTGAATTCATGACTAGGGAGACTCTGAGAGTTCCCGTCTTGATCATTTTCGAGGAATTTTAGGCTGAGCAGACGGAACTCAGGAATGAGGATTCGCCGCGCTTTGGAGTCATAGCGTCCTTGGCCTGTTTTGCTCCTGACCCGATATCGCATTCTTCCCGTCCGCTCACAAAACTCCTATTTGTCCATATGCTAGTTAGTGCGGATTAAGATGTCCATTCTTGTTAGTTCGGATTATCGTCGAAGATCATCAGGCTAGGCACATGGGCCAATACCCGGGCGACGCCGCCCAGACCGCTGGCAAACGCGCCGATCAGCTGTTGTTCCTGACGGTAGCGGTCCTGACGCTGAACGGTAAGCCCGGATGGCATTTGCGGGTCGATCAGCGACCAGGGTACCGGCGACCAGACCAGCAGGTACATGGCCATGACCTCGGCAAAGGTCACCAGGTGATTATCGGCATTGCTGCTGGTGAAGATCGGCTTGCGCGCGCCGCCGAAAAAGCGCTCACGCAGGGTTTCATTGCTTTCCAGCGCCGGTAGCAGATCTGCGCGGTGGTAATAACTGGCCGGGTGCTGGTAGAGCGCAGTGCCGTTATCGACCACCGCTCCCTGCAGCGCCTCGTCAAACAATCCCAGGCGTTCGATCAGTGCATGTATCGCGCGCAGCATCGGCCCGGCGACATCGTCGGCGTAGACCTGGTCGCCGCTCATCATCAACAGGGCGGGGCGAGCCTTGGGGTCGGTGCATTCCATCAGCAGGCGATCGGCGCAGAGCAGGCCGTCGGCGGCCGGATGATGAGGCTTGCGGCAAGAGCCGTGAAGCAGCTGTTCAAGGCGCGAATGCAGGACAAAGCTGGGTTGCCGGGCGCCGTCGTAGAGCAGGTGTGGCGCCCATTGGGCGATGCCCTTAGCACCGTTGCCGGTTTGCAGGAGCAGGTCATAGTCGATCTGCACATCGCAGGGCAGAGGGCTGTCGAGGCGGATGTCGATCAGGTGCACGAATGCCTGGCGGCCAATGGCGATGACCTGGCAATCGAGGTCGGGCGTGATGCCCGGGCAGTGCAGTGACAGGGTCGGGTGCAACACTTGCGAGCCGACCAGCCAGAACACCATTCGCGTAGGTTCCAGGCGGCGCAGCACAGGGCCGGCCAATACTGCGGGCAATGCGGAAGGTTCAGGCATCAACATCTCTGGAAGCGCAATAGAAAGCATCGCGGGCCAAGCCCGCTCCTACTGTGGGAGCAGGCTTGACCCGCGATGAGGCCTCAAGGCCGCAAAAAAGCAAGGATACTCAGCATTCCCCGCCTCAGTGGCAAATGCGGTTTTGTATCAAGCCTTTGCTGCAAGCAGCGCCTCAAGCTTCTCCTGATCCCGAGCGAACTGGCGAATGCCCTCGGCCAGTTTCTCGGTGGCCATGGCATCTTCGTTCGAGGCCCAGCGGAACTGTGCTTCGCTCAGTTGCTGACGGGCTTCGCCGGCGTTGCCCGGCTTGAGGATACGTGGCAGCTCGCCCTGGTCATCGCTCAGCTGCTGTAGCAGCTCGGGGCTGATGGTCAGGCGGTCGCAGCCTGCCAGTTGTTCGATCTGGCCGATATTGCGGAAGCTCGCCCCCATGACCACGGTGTTGTAACCGTTGGCCTTGTAGTAGTTGTAAATCCGTGTGACCGATTGCACGCCCGGGTCTTCAGCGCCGACGTACTCCTTGCCGGTGGATTTTTTGTACCAGTCGTAGATACGGCCTACGAACGGCGAAATCAGGAATACCCCCGCGTCAGCACAGGCCTGGGCCTGGGCAAAGGAGAACAGCAGGGTCAGGTTGGTCTGGATGCCTTCCTTCTCCAGCACTTCGGCAGCGCGGATGCCTTCCCAGGTCGAGGCAAGTTTGATCAGCACGCGATCGCGACCGATACCGGCTTGTTCATAGAGCGCGATCAGTTGCCGGGCTTTGGCCAGCAGCGCGGGTTGGTCGAAGGACAGGCGCGCATCGACCTCGGTGGAGATACGCCCCGGAATCACCTTGAGAATGCCGGCACCCACCGCTACGGCAAAGGCGTCACAGGCAAGGCCGACATCGCCTTTGCTGTGTTCGACCGATTGCTTGAGCAACTCGGCATAACCGGGCATGGCCGCAGCCTTGAGCAGCAGGGAAGGGTTGGTGGTGGCGTCGACCGGTTTCAGGCGGCTGATGGCATCGATATCACCGGTGTCGGCAACTACAGTGGTGAACTGCTTGAGTTGTTCCAGCTTGGAGGTCATGGGCGTGCTCTGTCCTGTGCGATGGATCGACATTACCCGAGCGCTGCCAGCCGCTCAAGGGCTGGCTGGCAAGCAGGGCGAAGGGATAAACCTTCGAGTGTCCAGGCGCGCACAGGTTCCGGAACTAGCGGCACTGTAGCAACTCACCGGCCTGATCGAGCAGGGCCAGCGGATCCTTGCTCTTGTGGATGTCCACCGAAAGCAACTGACGGAACTTGCGCGCCCCCGGGAAGCCCTGGCCGAGGCCGAGGATGTGGCGGGTGACATGGTGCATGGCGCCGCCGGCAGCCAGGTGTGCAGCGATGTAAGGGCGCAGCTTGGCCAGTGCTTCACTGCGGCTGATTACCGGCGCCTGGCTGCCGAACAATTGCTGGTCGACCTCGGCCAGCACATAGGGGTTGTGGTACGCCTCGCGTCCGAGCATCACCCCATCGAACGTCTGCAGGTGTTCCTGGCACTCGGCCAGGGTCTTGATGCCACCGTTGAGGATGATCTCCAGTTCCGGGAAATCCGCCTTCAACTGCGCAGCTACGTCGTAACGCAGAGGTGGAATCTCACGGTTCTCCTTTGGCGACAAACCTTCAAGGATCGCGATGCGTGCGTGTACGGTAAAACTGCGGCAACCGGCATCACGCACCTGGCCGACGAAATCGCACAACTCGGCGTAACTGTCGCGGCCATTGATGCCGATACGGTGTTTGACCGTCACCGGGATCTGCACCGCATCCTGCATCGCTTTGACACAATCGCCGACCAGCGCTGGATGGCCCATCAGGCAGGCGCCGATCATGTTGTTCTGCACCCGGTCGCTCGGGCAGCCGACGTTGAGGTTGACCTCATCGTAGCCGGCGTCCTGGGCCAGCTTGGCGCACGCGGCGAGATCCGCCGGCACGCTGCCGCCCAGTTGCAAGGCAAGCGGATGCTCGGCTTCGTCATGACGCAGGAAGCGCTCGGCATCGCCGTGCAGGAGGGCGCCGGTGGTGACCATTTCGGTGTAGAGCAGGGCGTTACTGGAAAGTAGGCGTAGGAAGAAGCGGCAATGGCGATCGGTCCAATCCATCATCGGCGCAACAGAAAACCTCCTAACTACCGGATTCATTGGGTTTACCAGGTTTTCTGCTTGTTGTATCTGCATCTACATATTTCTCATTTGCTACTGTTTATCATTATCACTGGGTTTGCATTTTCTCGAAACCGGTGCTGCCGCACACATTCGCATCATGCAAAAAGGCGACACAGTTTATCAGGAAAGCCAGGCGCTCGACCGTAAGACAATGGCCCTGCAGTTATGTGCCTGGGGTGATCATGGGCGTCCGCCATACCTCGATCGCTGATGGCGAGCAGCAGGTTCCAAGCAAGCCGGTATCGTTCGGGGTCGCCTTCATTTAGACTGAAGGCTCTACACTGAGATTACCGATGCAACTAGTGATAGGATAAGTAGCATTACACCTGCACTTTCGGCTATTGATTGAGGCTTGTGAGCTTGAGCGCGACATTCGCAAATGTAAGCTGAAAAATACTAATGCAGCACGGATTTAATTTAGGGTTTTTTTATGTCTGCTCAACGTCACGATGTTTCTGACACACCGTTGGTGACAGTAATCATCGCTTCTTACAATCACGCGCGCTATATAGAAAAGAGCGTAAATAGCGTCATCAACCAAACCTACTCCAATATCGAGTTGCTTGTCATCGATGATGGTTCAACGGATGAGAGCCCGGCGATTCTGAAGCAGCTCCAGGAAAAGCATGGTTTTGATTTACGCTTTCAGGCCAACAAGGGTTTGGCGGCTACGCTTAATGACGCAATTGAGCGTGCAAGAGGCGAGTTAATTGTCCCGTTCGGGTCCGACGACATCATGGTTGCCCATCGTATCGCCACGCAAGTGGAGTACATGAAAGGCAAACCTGAAGTGGGTATTTGTTCAGCCAATATCGAGACCATTGACCAGGATGGTCGGGTTATGGGCCCACGCGAGCAGCGTAAGCGGAATCTGCCCTTCCGCCGTCTGGATTTTGACGATCTTTTTCTAGACCGCAAGCCCGGGCCAATGGCTGCGACGTTGATGCTGCGACGTGAAGCCCTGGATAAAGTCGGTGGCTTTAATGCGAACATTCGGCTGGAGGACGTGTATATCGAGTTGGCGATTGCTCGTGCCGGTTACTTCATCGACGTGCTTGGCGAGGTGCTGGCGCAATACCGTGATCATCCGACCAACACCTTCAAGAATGGCCGGTTCATGGTGGATAACGTACTGAAAACGTATGAGGTGTTCCGTGATCACCCGCAGTACGAGAAAGTGTGCATGAACTTCCGGAACTCCATGGTGCTCAAGTACGCCAACCGCGACAAGACGCTGACTCGGGAGATCCTGGCGGAAATCCCGGTCAAGTACTGGAACAAGAAAACCTTGCGCGGTATCTGGAGGCTGATCAGCTCTTGATTGCTCGATTGCGCGTCCAGTGGATCAGCGATTGGCCGTAGACCATGGCCAGTGGCAGCCAGATCAGAAACCAATGTTCTTTGGGGCGTGACATGAAGGCGCTGCCTTCGGTCAGGCCCGCAGCAAAGCCGAAGACAAGCCAGGTCGCCGCGAGGGTGACAGCGGGTTGCTTGCGGTAGATCCAGCTGAAGTACATCGCCAGGCCATACAGCGTCATCCACAAGGCCAACCCCAGGATGCCGCCCGCGTACAACACGCCCAGTTCAATGTTGTGCGGATCGGCGAGGGTTCTTTTCATGCCTGGAATGATCACCGTCATGGGTGAGTCGTAGCCATGGCCCAGCCATGGATGCTCGCTGATCTGGCGCAGCGACTCCATCCAGATGGCAGGGCGGTAGGATACGCCGCGCTGGGTGATGGCTTCGGGATGAATCAGCACAAGACTGAGAATGCCAACAGCTACCACCCCTATGGCAATCATGCTGCGTCTGCGGTCGCCGACGATCATGAGCCACCCAAGGGCTGCCGCTAGTCCCACCAATGGCGTCCGTGAGCCGGTAGCGATGATCGCTACGCCCAGTACCGCCAGGCAGATAATCGGCAGAGGGCTCAACGCGTTACGTGCCTGGAACCATGACCCCAGCCAGAACGCGGCGAATGCACCGAATACATGGGCGGTGAGCAAGGGATTATAGAGCGCGCCATAACCGCTTAAACGGTTATCCAGTTCGGGCATTTTGAAGAACATGAAGTAGATCAGCGACAGGCCTGCCGCCAATGCGGCGAAGATAGACGCCAGGCGCGTGCACTTTTCCAGTTGCGCTGGGGTACGCAGAGCGATGATGCCCGCAGATAACAGCAGCATTGCGATATACAACGGTCGTTTGACCAGGCTGCCCGTTGAATTTTCCGTGTCAGACCAGGCAATGCTCAGGAGGGTGTACGCACTGAAGACCAGGAAGGCCAGAAACAGCGGGTTGCTGGTCAGGGGTTTGAGTAATCGCGGCTGCAGGATCAATGCCAGGAGGGTGGGAAAGGCCAGGAAAATGTAAAAGAGCTTGTGGTACATCGCTCGTTCCCCAGCCCAGAACATCCCTGTGAGGATGACCAGCCAGCCAATCGGCAATACGTAGCTATTGATCATGTTCCCCAGGCGTTGGGCCTTGGTGTCTATCGGTACATCAATCGACATCTCGCGTGCTCTTCCTAATCAATGCCATATTTGTATGTCCTGCGTGGTATTAATTCTGAAACTCTTGGACACCATGAAAGATCGCCTCCTTGCTGAATAAGGGCGGCACAGCAGCCCATGGCCACGGTTCAAGTGGCTGAAGAAATTGTGGGCAGGGGCTGGCAGGAAAATAGCATCAATCGATCATGGGTGCCACGCTGGAGTGGCATCAGGCTTACGGCTTTGGCAGTGATTCGCAGGTACAGCCGGACCACATGGGATAGTCGAGTCGGTGTGATGGTCGATGAATCAGGGCGGCAAGCTCGGGAGCTCTGCCGCGGCGTCAGAATGCCAGCTTATAACCGATCATCAGCAGCATGCCAGCCAGGCACGGACGCAGGACGCTGTCGGAAATGCGTCCGGTCAGGTGGCTGCCCAGGTAGATGCCCGGCAGCGAACCCAGCAGCAGGTAACCCAGCAGCGACCAATCCATATTGCCCATGCTGGCGTGGCCCAGGCCGGCGACCAGGGTCAAGGGTACCGCGTGTGCGATCTCGGTGCCGACCAGGCGGCGGGTGACGAGGTAGGGGTAGAGCAGGAACAGGGCTACAGTACCCAGAGCGCCAGCACCGATGGAGGTCAGCGAAACCATGACGCCGAGTATGACGCCGGTGATTACGGTCAGCAGGTTGAGGCTGGTGCCGCTCAGGTGATAGCGGTCGCCTGCGTGTTTGCTGGCGAATGCTTGCAGTTTGCTTTTGAACAGGATGGCCAGGGCGGTGAGTACCAGGACCACGGCCAGGCCTTGCTTGATCACAGCGTTAGCAGCCTGGGTGTCGGTGTCCAAGGTGCTGAGGAACCACAGGGTTGCAGCAGCGGCAGGGACGCTGCCCAGGGTCAGCCAGCCGGTGATTTTCCAGTCGATGTTTTTGTTCTTGCTGTGGACCCAGACGCCGCTGGCTTTGGTAATGGCGGCGTACAGCAGGTCAGTGCCCACTGCGGTGGCCGGGCTGATGCCGAACCAGAGCAGGATCGGGGTCATCAATGAACCGCCGCCGACGCCGGTCATGCCGACGATGAAACCTACGATGAGGCCTGCAATGGTGAAGCCGAATGAACCTACATCCATAATTTACCTAAACGCCCAACGTGCCCGTGATCGGATGGCAGCCAGCATAAAGGTTTTTTTATAGCGAAATAGACTAGTTCGTTATTAGGTTATAACTGGGGTTTTCTAAGGCAGCCCTGTGGGAGCGGGCTTGCCCCGCGATGAGGCTCTCCCGTTTGTGAGCATATCCGTTTGCCAATGTGGCGCTGAGTCACCTTTCCGCCCTTACGGCGGCTTACTTTGGCAAACGCCCCAAAGTAAGCAAAGGTCTCGCCCCACCAGGGGCCCTACGCTGCGCTTCGGGTCCCTTCGCTCCGGCGTCGCTACGGGGCATTGCGAGCTACGAGTTGCAAGCAACTCTACGCTTCGCAACTTCGGCTACGCCGAAGGCGCTGCGCGCTAGCCCCTCCACGACACCTCCACTCAGCCCTACTGGTTAACGGGGCCGGTGGATCAAAGTCAAAAGCAGATCAAGATCAAAAGCACAATTCGCTGCGCTCTTGCTTTGTGTGGGGGAGCACACAGTTTCGTGCATGCCCATCACCGATCCGTCATTACCACCATCACCTGTGCATCACCCCCATCTTCACTTTCCGACAGGTAGATGTGGCCGACATTGCTGTTGAAATAAGCGGTTTCCTGCGCGCCGATACTCACTGCCTCACCGGTTTCGAACTCAATTCTTACCCGGCCACTGAGTACCAGGGCAAACTCCTGCCCAGGGTGGCGAATGAATTCGTCGAACTGCTGCCGCTCACGCGCAATGATCCGCGCAAACATCGGTGTCATCAGGCGCTCGGGAAACTCGCCGGCAATCAGGTGATAGTCATAGGTTCCGGTGCTGTAACCCGGCACGGTAGGTAGCGAGTGGACCACCACGGTGGTAGATGCCGGTGCGTCTTTCATTTCGGATGAGCGAAACAATTGGGCGATGTCGACATTCAGCGCCCGCGCCGCCGCCGCAAGCTTTTCATAGCTCACCGATACCTGCGCCAACTCCATTTTCGACAAGGTCGAGACCGGCACCCCGGAGCGTTCCGACAACTGCTTGAGGGTCAGTTGCTGGCTCTTGCGCACAGTCCGCAGGCGGGCGCCGACTTCGGTGCGGTCGATCGGGGGCTGCGCGCCAGGGCGGTCGGCAGCAGGGGAGCGGTCACTCATCAAGAATCTCGGTCAGGTATCACGGACAGGCATCTTACCGTGGCCGCTTGCGTATTCTGAAATTCTCATATATTAGAATTCTCATAAGTGATAATTTCTGATTCCCTCATCAGGCAATGGCAAGGTTATGACGCAGATATTCGACAGCGTGATCATTGGCGCCGGTATTGCGGGTGCTTCCCTGGGTTACCGGTTGGCAGAGCAGCAAAGCGTGCTCCTGCTGGAGCGTGAGCCGCAACCTGGCTACCACTCCACCGGGCGTTCGGCGGCGATGTTCATGGAGGCTTATGGCACCCCGCAGATTCAGGCGTTGACCCGGGCCAGCCGCGCTTTTTACCAATCACCTCCGACAGGGTTCTGTGAGCATCGGTTGCTGGAGCCGCGAGGGTGTCTGTATGTCGCCAGTCTTGAGCAACAGGCGCTGCTCGCCAGCAGTTATGCGCAGAACCTGGCCAATGGCACCGAAGTGCGCCTGCTCGACCCCGAGGCTGCTGTGGCTATGGTGCCGAGCCTGAAGGGCGAAGTCATTGCAGGCGCGTTTCATGAGCCGGGGGCCATGGACCTTGATGTACACGCTCTGCACCAGGGCTTCCTGCGTGGCTTTCGTCAGGCCGGCGGCGAGCTGCGCTGCAATGCCGAGCTGGTTGAGGGGGCCTTTGCCGAAGGTCTTTGGCAGTTGCACCTGGCCGACGGCAGCGTGCTCCAGGCTCGTCAGTTGGTCAACGCGGCAGGGGCCTGGGCGGATCGGATTGCGACAATGTGCGGTGTACAGCCCGTTGGCCTGCAACCTTGCCGACGCAGCGCCTTTACCTTCGAAGGGCCACAAGACCAGGCGTTTGCACAGTGGCCAGCGGTGATCGGGGTGGATGAGAGTTTCTATTTCAAACCCGATGCCGGGCAGTTGCTCGGCTCACCGGCCAATGCCGATCCGGTCGAAGCTCAGGATGTGATGCCTGAAGAGCTGGATGTGGCCACCGGCATCTACAACATCGAAGCACTGACCACACTGACGATCCGCCGCCCCAGTCATACCTGGGCCGGGCTGCGTTCATTCGTCGCCGATGGCGATCTGGTCATTGGACGCGATCCGCACAATCCGGCGTTTTTCTGGCTGGCTGCCCAGGGCGGCTATGGCATCCAGTCGGCGGCCGGTGTTTCGCAGCTGGCCTGTGCGCTGCTGCTGGATCAAGCACTTCCCGCTTCCTTGCACCGCGAAGGTGTCGAGCCGCAACGCTTGTCACCGGCGCGTTTTCGTTAATCCCTCAAAGGACATTGCCATGAGCTCGACTATCCAGCGTATTCCCAGCCACCTGCCGTTCCCGTTTTCCAAGGCCGTCAAGGTCGGGGGCTTTTTGTTTCTCTCCGGCCAGGTGCCGATGACTGCCTCAGGCGAAGTGGTGCGTGGTGACATTCAGACCCAGACCCAGGCCACGCTTGAGCGTATCGGTGAAACCCTGTCCGAGTGCGGCGCAGGGTTCGACCAGGTGGTCAAGGCTACGGTGTGGCTGTCCGACATGACGCATTTCGCCGGGTTCAACGAGGTCTACAAGGGTTTCTTCGCCAATGGCTATCCGGTGCGCTCGACCGTGAGCGCCGGCCTTGCCCTGGGTGTGGATGTGGAGATCGAAGTACAGGCCTGGATCGGTCACGACTGAGGTCGCACACGCCTGCGTGGTACTGGAAAAAACAACAAGGCCTGACCAGGGCCATAGATGCCAGAGGGTTCGAGATGAAAGAGCAGCTGAAAATTGCAGGCGCCTTTATCGGCGTTATCGTGGGTGCAGGTTTCGCCTCAGGGCGGGAGTTATTGCTGTTCTTTGTCAACTTTGGCCTCTGGGGACTGCTCGGCACCCTGGTCAGTGCGGCGCTCTTCACCTTTCTCGGCATGGCCCTGGCAGGTCTGGGCAACCGTCTGCAGGCGGCTTCGCACAAGGATGTGGTGTATGCCATCTGCGGGCGCTACCTGGGTCTGTTTGTCGACTTGCTGATCACCTTCTTCATGTTCGGGGTGACGGTGGTGATGCTCGCCGGTGGCGGCGCCTTACTCGAACAGCAGTTCGGTATCCCGGCACTCACCGGCAGTGTGCTGGTGACCCTGTTGGTGGTGGCGGTAGTCTGTCTGGATATCCAGAAGGTCATCGTGTTGATCGGTGCCGTCACGCCTTTCCTGATCCTGGCGGCAACGGCTATCGCGTTGTACGCGGTGTTCACCCGCGACCTGAGTTTCACCGCCCTGGACCAGGTCGCCAGCCAGCAGGAAGCGGGTGCCAGCCATTGGTTGCTCGGGGCCTTCCTGTATGTGTCGTACAACGTTGTGGCCGGCGCGCCGATGCTGGCGATCCTCGGCGGTTCGGCACGTCTGGAGAAGACTGCGATCTGGGGTGGGATCCTCGGTGGGGCGGGGCTTGGTGGCCTGATGCTGGTGATGAGCGCAGGCTTGCTCTCACGCCTGGATACGGTGGCTGATCTGCCGATGCCGATGCTGTCGATTGCCAGCGAAATTTCCCCGGTGCTGGGTGTGATCATGTGCGTGATCATCTTCGGCATGATCGTCAACACCGCAGTGGGCATGCACTATTCGTTTCTGGCGCGGCTGCTGCCGGCGGGTACCCGCAGCTTTCGCCTGGGCGCTGTGGTGACGGGCGTGGCGGCGTTTATCTGTAGCCTGATCGGCTTTATCAGCCTGGTCGGCCAGGTTTATCCGTTCTTCGGTTACCTGGGCTTTGTGGTGATGCTGGCGGTGCTGATCGGCTGGGTGCGGATGGGCAGGGTCAAGCGCGCCGTGGCGGTGTAGTAGCAGGCACCTGGCGAGGGCATTGCGCCCTCGCCAGGCCAGCGGGTCAGATCTTGAAGCTGTCGACCAGTTGTTTCAAACGACCGGCCTGTTGGGCCAGGGCATCGCAATGACGCAGGGTGTCATTGAGGTTGGCCACGCCTTGCTGGTTCAACACGTTGATCTGGGTGATGTCCAGGTTCAGGCTTTCGACCACGGCAGTCTGTTCCTCGGTTGCCGCCGCCACCGACTGGTTCATGCCGTCGATCTCGCCGATACGCTGGGTGACGCTGCTCAGGCGTTCACCGGCCTGGTTGGCAACCATCACGCTTTCCTCGCTCGACACCTGGCTGGCGTTCATGTTGTGCACCGCCTCGCGCGAACCGACCTGCAGGGTGGTGATCATCTTGTGGATCTCTTCGGCCGATTCCTGGGTACGGTGCGCCAGGTTGCGCACTTCGTCGGCGACCACCGCAAAACCGCGACCGGCTTCGCCGGCACGGGCGGCCTCGATGGCGGCGTTCAGGGCCAGCAGGTTGGTCTGCTGGGAGATACCTTTGATCACATCGAGGATCTGCCCGATGTCGTCGGTGCTGGCGTTGAGGGTTTCGATCTGCTCGCAGGATTCGCTGATCTTCTGCGACAGCGCAGTCATCGCCGAGATGGTTTCTTCCACCACCTGGCGGCCGTCGTTGGCCTGTTCGCTGGCACCGCTGGCGTGCTGCGAAGCATCGGCGGCGTTGCGGGCGATTTCCTGGGTGGCGGCGCCCAGTTCGTTGATCGCTGCAGCCACGCTGTTGGTGCGCATGCTTTGCTCTTCGGAGCCGATGATCGAGGCATTGGACGCGCTCATTACCCGTTCCGACAGATCGTGCACCTGACGGGTAGCCGAGGACACTTCGGCAATCGAGGCGTGAATACGCTCAACGAACTGGTTGAAAGCGCCGGCCAGTTCGCCGAATTCGTCCTTGTTCTCCACCGCCAGGCGGCGAGTCAGGTCGCCTTCTCCCTGGGCGATGTCCTGCATGGCGCGACCCATGGTGGTCAGCGGACGCATCAATACCGGAATCAGCAAGCTGAGCAGGCCGGCGATGGCCGCCACGGCGATGAGCATGGCGATGATGGCCGAAGTACGGAACTGACTGAGAGGGGCGTAGGCCTTGTCCTTGTCGATCGACAAGCCGATGTACCAGTCGGCCGATGGCAGACCGCTGACCTGGGCGAAGGAGATGATCCGCTCCTGACCACCGAGGGTCGCGTCATGAATGCCCGGGGCCACCTGCAGGTTGCTGCCTGGATAGATGTCCTTGAGGTTTTTCATCACCTGGTCTTTGTCCGGGCTGACGATCACCTGGCCATTGCGGTCGACCAGGAAGGCATGACCGATACCGCCAAAGTCCACGGCGTTGATGATGTCGACCAGGGACGCCAGGCTCAGGTCGCCACCGACCACGCCGAGCAGTTCACCGTTGGTTTTGCTCTTGACCGGCATGCCAATGGTCACCACCAGGCCACCGACCGCAGCCATGTAGGGCGGGGTCAGCATGGTCTGGTTGGCGGCGACCGCGGCGGTGTACCAGGGACGCTGGCGCGGGTCGTAGCCGTCAGGCATCTTCGCATCCGGGCGCTGGGTGAACACACCGTTGGCCTGGCCGACGTAGGTGAACTGGAAGTTGTTGGTGAATGAAGGTTGGTCGACCAGTCCCGGGAAATCGGCATTGGCGCCTTGGTGGGCAACGTCCTGGGCGAGGTTTTCCAGCACCAGAATCCGGCCGCTCATCCAGTTCTGCACGCTGCTGGCGGTCAGTGCGCCAGCTTGCTTGACCGACGACTCGATGTTTTGCCGGATAGTGTTGCGTTGCAGGTAGTCGTTGTAGAGGGTGAACAAAGCAAATGCCAGAACCACGACGCCGCAGGCGCACAGCAGGATCTTGTGGCGAAATTTCAGGTTCATGTTCCGATACCTTGTGCCAGTAAGGAGGAGTGCCGAGCGGTGCTTTTGGCCAATGCTCGTACCTATCCAGACGGCTATCGGCCGCAACGCTGAAAAATTGAAAGGCAGATTGCCGCAGGGGCTGACAGGATTTTCCTACCCAAGGCTTTGGTCTGCGGCTTGGGGCGTTAAATGCCGAGGTGTCTGACCAGTTCCTGCGCGGCCTTTTGCAGTGGCTGGTTGTGACGCCAGAAAGCATGCACCGGCAACTGCAGTTCGTTGCGGGTGTTCTTGAAGTCCAGGCGCAGCAGACGCCCGGCCTCAAGCAGCGGGGCTACCCGTGACAGGGGAAAGTCACCCCAGCCCAGACCTGCTTCGACCATTTCCAGGGCCATGCCCAGGCTGTCGGTGCGCCAGTGCGCCTTGCCGATCAGGGCGCGGGTGTCAGTGATTGGCAGGTCGCGACTGGCCACCAGAATCTGGCGGACATTGACCAGGTCTTCGAGGTAGGCGATCTGCCGCGGCTGGCGTTGCAGGGCAGGGTGCTGCGGCGAGATGGTCGCCACCAGCGACTCCATGCCGATGTTCTGGAAGCGTTGCTGCGGATCGACCGCCAATCCGGCAAAGGCCAGGCACAGGCTGACCCGACCGCTGTGCAGCAATTGCAGGGCCTCCTCCTGTGGGGCGCTGAGCACCTCGACCTCCAGCAGTGGATAGCGTTCGCTGATGGTCTTGATCGCCGTCAGCAGCGGGCCGTGGTCGATGTCCGGTACCACACTGATGGCCAGGGTGCTTTCCAGTCCCTGGGACAATTCCAGGGCATGCACCTGTAACTGCCCCAGTTGCGCCGCGATCATCCGCGCATGGGGTTCCAGCGCCAGGGCCAGGGCGGTGGGCCGGGTTTCCCGGTGGGTGCGTTCGAACAGGGCGTAGCCCAGTTCGGCCTCAAGGTTGCCGACTGCCATGCTCACGGCCGAAGGCACGCGGCCCAGGGCGCGGGCGGCGGCAGAGAAGGATCCGCGGTCAAGTACGGCGAGAAACAGTTCGATGTTGTCGCTGGAAAAATTCAATTGGGCAATCTCCTGTCAGTCAATCTGATAGCTGCTGACTTTTTCTGTCAAGAAGATTGACGCATTCTTGCGCGCCTCTGCCGCCTGGATGGCGGCGTCTGTTGATGCAAATCGAGGTAGTACGGTGCAAGGTGTAAAACGCAAACTGGTCTACGTGACCGCCTACGAAGTGATTGGTCTGTGCATGTCGACCCTGGGCCTGGCCTATCTGTCGGACACGGCGCCGAGCAATACCGGGCCGCTGGCGGTGATGATCACCACCATCGCCATGGCCTGGAACTTCATCTACAACACCCTGTTCGAGTATTGGGAAAGCCGTCAGGTCAAGCGCGGACGCAGCGTCGCCCGGCGCGTCGTGCATGCCATCGGCTTTCAACTGACCCTGGTGGTCTACCTGATTCCGTTGATTGCCTGGTGGCTGGACATGAGCCTGGTCGAAGCCTTTCTGGTGGACCTGGCTTTCATCATCCTCATCCCTTGCTACACCTTCCTCTACAACTGGCTGTTCGACCGCATTTTCGGCTTGCCGACCTCGGCCCAGGCTGTGGACGACAATCGTGTCGCTGCCTGAGGCGGGTTATTGCGCCGGCAGAACGATGCGCAGCGAGCCGTTTTGCGTTTCATCCGGCTGCTGCCTGGCACCGAGCAGACCTTCCTCGATTTCGCCGGACAAGTAGTACACCCCGGCCATGACGCCGCTCTTGCGGTTATCCATGAGCTCGCGCCATTCCTCGTTGAGCGCCACATTGAGGATCACCCGCAGTTGCTCGATCATGGCTGGTTGCTCCTGGTTGTGGCTGACGATGCCATAACCGGCTGCGGCCACCGAGATCAGGGCGCCCGCGACGCGGCCTACGGCACTTGCTACAGCGCTGGCGATGCCACGTGGTGCCAGGGTCGCACCGAGTTTTTCACTGGCCTGTTGCGCCACCGATGACAGCCCGACATCCGAGCGCTGGGTGCCGGCGCGCACAGCGCTGTGCATGTGCCCGACCAGTGACGCATACGCCGGTTGCTCGGCCAGCGACTTGCTGTAAAGCAACTGGTAAAGCGAGGCGTTGCGCGCCGCCGGGGGGCCCAGGTTGATCGCCTGGATCCGCGTCAGACGCAGGTTGAACTGCTCGGGCGGCGCCTGGTAGCGCTGGGCTATCTGTTGCAGTTGCTGACCGAGCAACTGGATGTACAGCTCCATGGCGCGGTTGCGGATGCCTTCGGGGTCGATCTCCTTGGCCACCTGATCAAGCACCCGGCGGTGATACTGCTCTTGCAGGTAAAGCGCCAGGCGCTTCTCCGGAGGCTCCTTGCCTTCGCCACTGTTCATCTTGTACCAGGCCACTTTCATGGTCAGCCATTGCTGGGTCCAGTAACCGGTGAACCAGGGGATGAAATCGCTTTCGGTAAACTGCTGCACGCGGTCTTTCCACACGCGCATGGAGCGTCGGGAATAGTCATTGACCGAGCTGGTACTGGCCAGTGAGGCGTCAATGATTTCCCGATCGATCTGCTCCCAGGTGGCGGGGCTCAGTTGCACGGGAGGTGGCTCGGGGGGCTTTTCTCGCGAGGCACAGCCGCCCAGGGCGAGCAGGAGGATGAGCAGGAAAATGAGGAATGAACGGGGGGTCACAAGCGCTACCCCCTTGCGACGGGATGTTTGGCGGGTTTGTTACCTTGGTGATTTCAGTATAGGTGGGAGGGGAGCGAGGGGCGCATCGGAACTTAACAAGACCGACCAAGTACAACCGTAGGAGCGGGGCAAGGCCCGCTTCTACAGGGTCAGCCCTCCAGGTCCAGCTTGGCCTCGATGTGGTCCAGGTGCTGGTGCATCAAGGCCAGGGCCGCTTCGCCGTCACCCCGTTCGAGCGCATCGATGATCGCGGCGTGTTCTTGCCAGGCGCAATGGCTGCACGGACGGGCTTCGTATTGGGCGATGATCAACGAAGTTTGCGGCACCAGACCATTGAGAAACCGCGTCAACGGCGCGTTGTTGGCGATCTCCGCCAGTTTCAGGTGGAACTCGCCGCCGAGGCGGATTGCCGTGCAGCGTTGCCCCTGTTCGTGATGCTGGCGTTCGCGCGCGACCAGCTCGCGCAGTTGACGGATTTTCGTCGGTCGCGAGCGTTGCGCGGCCAGGGTGATCAGGGTGGTTTCGGCCAGGCGCCGGGCACTGAGGATCTGCCGCGCCTGTTGCGGGTCGGGGGCTGCCAGGCGTGCGGTGTGGCTCGGGCGCTGGACGATTACCTGCTGGTCGCACAGGCGGCCCAATACCCGTCGAATCACGGTGCGGCTGACGCCAAATGCCTCACCCAGCGCTTGCTCAGGCAGGGCGCTGCCCGGCGCCAGGCGCTGTTCGAGAATGGCATCGAACAGGCGAGGGTAGATCTGCTCGGCCGACAGGCGCACTTCGCCATGGGCAAGCAATGGCGGCAGGGTGGTCACAGGGGCTTGGGCGCTGGCGTTCATCAATGCTCTCCTGAGTTCAAGTGGCCGGATGTTCGTCCGGGATGTTCAGCTCGATACCCATGCGCCGGCCTTCCTGGAGGATGTGGTGGCGCATCTGCGCACTGGCCTGGGCGCTGTTCTTGTTGCGGATGGCGCGGACTACCGCTTCGTTCTCTTCCAGACGCGCCGCCAGGTGTTCGGGGGAGTTGCGCAGTACCGCGGCGCTTTGCTTGAGGGCATTGCTGGTCTGCTGCACGACACTCTGGAAAATCGGGTTGGCGGTGAGGGTGAACAACTCTTCGTGGAAGGCGATGTAGGCGTTGACCCCGGCTTCGCTGTCTTCGGCCTCAAGGGCTTCGCGCATGTCCATCAGGGTCAGGCGCAACTGGCCGATTTCCTTGCTGCTGATCGACTGCGCAACCAGGCCGACGATGAACGGCTCCAGGGTGTAGCGCAGTTGCAGGACATCCTCCAGGCTGGCTTCGGCCACGCCGGCTTGTGGTTGCGCGGTTTCGGCCAGGTCGGCGTCGAGCACCAGCACCCCTTTGCCCGGCATCGAGCGAACCAGGCCGAGGGTTTCCAGTACGGTCACCGCTTCACGCAGGCTGGGACGGCTGATGCCCAGTTGTTCGGCCAGCTCGCGTTGTCCCGGCAACATATCGCCGGAACGCCACTGGCCACGGGCCAGGGCCTGGCGGAGTTTTTCCACCACGGAATTCACTACGGTCGATGAAGTAATCACTGTTCACTCCATGAGAACACTTGCATGGTTTGCTCCTGGGGCCGGCACTGTCAGTGCCGGCCCTTGCACTCAGAACTCTTGTTGATGGGCGTTGGGGGTCTTGCGCTGGGCAAAGCCAAAGCCCTGTTTGCCGGCCAGCACATTATTGGCCCGCTCCATGTCGATATCGCCTTCCCAGCGGCCGATGGCGACGGTCGCCACGCAGTTGCCGATCAGGTTGGTCAGTGCCCGACCGATGCCCATGAACCAGTCCACTGCCAGCACCAGCACCAGGCCGACCACCGGGATGGCCGGTATCGCCGTCAGGGTCGCGGCCAGAATCACCAGCGCCGAACCCGGAATGCCATGGGCACCCTTGGAGGTGATCAGCGACACCAGCAGGATGGTCAGCAGGTCGGTCATCGCCAGTGGTGTGCCGGTGGCGTTGGCGATGAATACGATCGCCAGGGTCAGGTAGATCGAGAAACCATCGAGGTTAAAGGAATAGCCGGTCGGGATCACCAGGCCGACAGTGGAATTGCCGATGCCCAGGTGCTCGAGTTTGCGCATGATTTGCGGCAGGACCGCGTCGGAGGAAGCGGTGCCAAGGACGATGGTCAGCTCTTCGCGCAGGTACTTGATGAACGGCAGGATGCGCAGGCCCGACAGACGCATCACGCCACCGAGGATCAGCAGTACGAAACCGATGCAGGTCAGGTAGAACAAGGCGACCAGGCCACCCAGGTGCTGCAGCGATTCCAGGCCATATTTGCTGGTGGTGAAGGCGATGGCGCCGAACACACCGATCGGCGCCAGACGCACGATCATGCCCATGATGCGGAAGATCACATGACTCAGTTCATTGATCAGTCGCGAGATCCCCGAGGCCGCTTCACCGACCAGGTTCAGGGCGCTGCCGAACAGCACTGAAAACAGCAGCACTTGCAGGATGTTGTTGTCAGCGAAGGCACCGATCACTGACGTCGGGATCAGGTCCATCAGGAACGCGGCGGTGCCGTGGATATGCTGGCCACGCTCGGCCAGATTGCCGGCTTCGGCGGTAGAGAGTTGGTCGAGGTGAATGTTGGCGCCGCTGCCGATCCCGGAGGTAAAGGCAAACACCAGGCCGATGACCAGGGCAATGGTGGTCAGGATTTCGAAGTAGATCACCGATTTCAGGCCGATCCGCCCGACCTTTTTCAAGTCACCGGCACCGGAAATACCGCTGACCACAACACAGAACACGATCAGCCCGATGAGCATCTTGATCAGCTTGATAAAGCCGTCACCCAGGGGTTTGAGCTGCAGGGAAACTTCGGGAAAGCTGAGGCCACAGGCGACGCCAAGCACCAGGCCGAGCACTACTTGGAGGAAGATCGAACGCGAGCACCATTTGAGCATGGGAGGGATCTCTGATCGGTGTCCTTGCTTCGATGCCGGGGAGGGCGAAAGAGCGGAGGACTTAATTATTGTGGTCTTACCGGTATGTCCAGTGCGGGCTCAGTGTAGGCGTGGATTTTCCAGCTTTGCAAGGGCTTTTCGGCTGAAAGGGAAGAAATTGGTTTTACCGGTCTGACCAGTTGAAATTCATCATGCTGATAGAGCCAGCAAAGGCCAGGTCCGCCGTAGGGCGAAGCAGGGGCTAACGCTTGGACAGGGTCCGATCGACAGCCGCGATCAGATCGCCCAAGGCGTGGGACGGGGCATTGTGGATGACGCCGAACAGGTAGGCGCGCTGTTCGTCTTCGTCGTCTTGATCGGCGAAAAAGGCTTTCAACTTGATGCCCAGGACTTCGGCAAAGACCAGCAGGGCGTCGACGCTAGGGGTGTAGGTCCCGGTTTCAAAGCGGCTGATGGTCTTGGGGTCGAAACCGGACCGCTCACCGAGTTCAGCCTGAGTAAGCCCTGCGACCTTGCGGTATCGCCTGATGGCCGAACCCAAACTTGAATATTTCATCGCTTGATTCCCATTTAGAATCAAGAACTTAACGGCAATCGTCGGGATAGCACAACGCCATAATTCGTCACATTTGTTTACGGAATGTGATGTAATTCATCCCATCAATGGGTTGGACAGGTCAAAAGCCATCAAGTTTCAACCCGGTTTCGTGGCTCGGATTGCTGAGTGGAGCCCACGACAGATCGCTTCAAAGGGAGTTTTTACGTGCGTCTCAACCTGCCGGTCACCTCTGTCGAACAGACGTTCGGAGATGACCAACGGCTCATTTCTGCCACCGATATCGCCAGCAACATCACCTATTGCAACGCTGAATTTGCCGCCATGAGTGGTTTCAGCCAGGCCGAACTGATCGGTAGCCCGCACAACCTGGTCCGTCATCCCGACATGCCCGCCGTGGTGTTCCAGCAGATGTGGCAGTACCTCAAGGCCGGCCAGAGCTGGATGGGGATCGTCAAGAATCGCTGCAAGAACGGCAACTTCTATTGGGTCAGCGCTTACGTCACGCCGATTCTCGAAGGCGGTCGCCTGGTTGGCTACGAGTCGGTGCGGGTCAAGCCGAGTCGTGAGCAGGTGCGCCGCGCCGAAACACTTTATGCACGTTTGCGCGAGGGCAAGGCGGCGGTTCCTGCGGGCCGGCGTCTGGCACTGCTGGCGCAGGTCATGGCTGTACCGCTGCTGGCAGGCGCGGCGGCCATTGGGGCGCAGCAGTTGCTACCAGGCTGGCCTAGCCACGGCATTACCCTCGGGTTGTTCGGCGTGCTCGGTCTGTGGGCTCATCAGCGTCTGGGACGTCAGTTGGCGCAGATCGTTCAGGGTTCGAGCAACACCTTTGCCGACCCGGTCGTGGCGCTGACTTACAGCGATGCCCTGGGGCCAGCGGCGCAGTTGCAGATGATCCTGATCAGCGAAGAGGCGCGGTTGAAAACCGCGCTGACACGTCTGAGCGACCTTGCGGTGCAAATGAGTGAGGCGGCCAGAGACTCCAGCAGCCTGTCGCGCCACACCGAATCGGCCCTGCTTGAACAGCGCGCGGAAACCGACATGACCGCCACCGCGATGACCGAGATGACGGCGTCGATTGCCGAGGTCGCGCGCCATGTGCAGGAAACCGCCGGTGAAGCGCACACGGCCAATCAACTGGCCGGGCAGGGCAGTGCGGTGGCGGGCAGCATGCGCGAGGCGATCCAGCTGCTGGCCGGTACCGTCAGCCAGATCAATCAGGCGGTAACCCATCTGGCCGGCCAGACCCAGGATATTTCCCTGGCCGCCGAAGTGATTCGGGCGATTGCCGAACAGACCAACCTGCTGGCCCTCAATGCCGCCATTGAAGCCGCCCGTGCTGGTGAGCAGGGCCGCGGTTTTGCCGTGGTTGCCGATGAAGTGCGGGCGCTGGCCAGCAAGACCCGGCAATCAACCGTACAGATCCAGGGCATCATCGAGAGTTTGCGCGCCGGTGCCGACCAGGCCGTGAGCATTGCCAGTCTGGGCATCGATGAAGCGCAGCACGGTGTGGCGCGGGTGCTGGAGGCACAGCAGGCGTTGCAGGGTATCCGCGTGGCGGTGGAGCGTATCAGTGACATGAGCCAGCAAATGGCGGCGGCGTCTCAGGAGCAGTCGTCGGTGGCCGAAGAGGTCTGTGCGCAGATCAACAGCGTCGCCAGTACCGTGCAGCACACCGCGCAGAATGCCAATGCTGCCGCCACCCGCGGAGCAGAACTGGAACACATTTCTTCGGGCCTGCGTGCCCTGGTCGAGCGCTTCAATCGCTGAGCCTTCAGGGTACGAGATTTTCATGGACGACAATTACCGCACGGCCGTAGATGCGGCCGCGATCTTTTCCGAAACCGACTTGAGTGGTCGGATCACTTACGTCAACGAACAGTTCTGCAGCATCTCCGGCTATCGACGCGACGAGCTGCTGGGGGCCAATCACCGGATCCTCAATTCCGGTCTGCACGATCCGGCGTTTTTCGATGGCATGTGGCGTGCCCTGGTCGCCGGCAAGGCGTGGAAGGGCGAAATCTGCAACCGCGCCAAGGACGGTTCGCTGTACTGGGTCGACAGCACCATGGTGCCGTTGATCGATCCGGCCACTGGCCAGGTGCGCAAGTACGTGTCGATCCGCTTCGACGTGACCGAGAAGCGTCAGTTACTGCATACCCTGCAGTGGCGAGTGGGCCATGACGTGCTGACCGGTCTGCCCAATCGGGCCTATCTGTCTGACCTGTTGAATCAGGCGCTGGAGTTCTCGCGGCGCGAAGACATTGCCTTGGCCGTGTGCATGCTCGATCTGGATGGCTTCAAGGCGGTCAATGACGGCTACGGCCATGCCAGTGGCGACCTGTTGCTGGTGGAAGTGGCCAATCGCCTGAAAGGCATCTTGCGTGGCGGCGACGCGGTGGCGCGGCTTTCGGGCGATGAGTTCGTGTTGATCTTGCGTCACGTACAGGACCCTGCACAGTTGCAGCTGGCACTGCAACGGGTGCTCAAGGCGATTGCCGCGCCGTACTCGATCCGGGAGCGCGAGGTCAGTGTCAGCGCCAGTATCGGAGTGACCCTGTTCCCCCTCGACAATGAAGATGCCGACACCTTGGTGCGGCATGCCGATCAGGCGCTGTACGTGGCCAAGCAGAGTGGACGCAATCGCTACCACCTGTTCGATGTGTCGCTGGACCGCGAGGTCAAGGCCACTCACCAGACGGTGGCACGGGTGCGTCAGGCGCTGACGATGGGCGAGCTGTGTCTGCACTACCAGCCCAAGGTCAATATGCGCAGTGGCCAGGTCCTCGGATTCGAGGCTTTGCTGCGCTGGCAGCACCCGCTCAAGGGCTTGGTGGCACCGGCCGATTTCCTCCCGCTGGTGGAGCAGACCGACCTGATTGTCGACATCGGCGAGTGGGTCATCGACCAGGCCATGGCGCAGATGCAGCGCTGGCAGCAAGCCGGGCACGTATGGCCGGTGAGCGTGAACATTGCTGCCCGGCACGTTCAGCGCAGTGACTTTGTCGAGCGTCTCAAGCACCTGCTGGCGCGTCACCCGGGCGTGGCACCGCAGATGCTCGATCTGGAAATCGTCGAGTCGGTAGCGATCGAGAACATCCAGCGTGTCAGCCAGTGCCTGGACGCCTGCCAGCAGTTGGGCGTGCAGTTCTCGCTGGATGATTTCGGCACCGGCTACTCGTCGTTGAGCTACCTCAAGCGCCTGCCGACCCGCACGATCAAGATCGACAAGTCCTTCGTGCGCGACATCCTCCATGACCATGACGATCTGGCGCTGACCCGGGCGGTGATCGGTCTGGCCAGGGCCTTTGGGCGCCAGGTGATTGCCGAGGGCCTGGAGACCATCGAGCACGGTCAGTTGCTGATGGACCTGGGGTGTGATGTCGCCCAGGGCTACGGCATTGCCCGGCCAATGTCGGCCGAGGCGGTCGCCGACTGGGTTGCCAACTACGTACAACCGTCACAGTGGCTGGCATTGGCAGGGCACTAACGGCGTTCTTTACGCATTCTTTATGACCTGGCCAAGGTCCTGATCTCGCGCCTTTACAGCAGCTCTACCGACAATGACCGTCAGCGGCAAAGTGCCGTAAGGACGGAGAGTTTCGATGAGCATTCTGGACGGGGTGTCACTGCTGCTGGCAGTGGCGTTGATGATCTACCTGATGGTCGCGCTGCTGCGCGCTGACCGGGGTTAGGAGCGACCATGCACAGTTACGATTATGCGTTGCTGCTGGCGTTCTTTGCGCTGGTGTTGCTCCCGGCGCCCTGGCTCGGGCGTTTCTATTACAAGGTGATGGAGGGCCAGCGCACCTGGCTGACGCCGGTGTTGGGGCCGGTGGAGCGTGGCTGCTACCGGCTGGCCGGGGTCGATGCCGGGGACGAGCACAACTGGAAGCAGTACACCCTGGCCTTGCTGGCTTTCAACCTGACCGGTTTCGTGCTGGTGTTTGCCGTGTTGCTGCTGCAAGGCTATCTGCCACTCAATCCGCAGCACCTGCCGGGTCAGGAGTGGTCGCTGGCGGTCAATACGGCGGTGAGTTTTGTCACCAACACCAACTGGCAGGCCTACAGCGGCGAAGCGTCGGTCAGCTACCTGAGCCAGATGATCGGCTTGACAGTGCAGAACTTTGTCAGCGCCGCCACCGGCCTTGCCGTGCTGGTCGCGCTGTGCCGTGGCATTGCCCGGCGCTCTGCCCACACCCTGGGCAACTTCTGGGTCGACATGACCCGGGCCACGCTCTACGGCCTGCTGCCGTTGTGCCTGCTGCTGGCTTTGTTGCTGGTCTGGCAGGGCGTGCCACAGACCTTCGGTCATTACGTCCAGGCCCTGACCCTGCAAGGGGCTGACCAGACCATCCCGCTGGGCCCGGCAGCCAGCCAGATCGCCATCAAGCAACTGGGCACCAATGGCGGCGGCTTCTTCGGCGTCAACTCGGCGCACCCGTTCGAGAACCCGACGGCCTGGAGCAATCTGTTCGAGGTGGCCTCGATCATTCTGATTCCGGCGGCCCTGGTGTTCACCTTCGGTCACTATGTCAAAGACCTGCGCCAAAGCCGGGCGATCATCGCCTGCATGCTGGCGCTGTTCCTGATCGGTGGCGGCACGGCGTTGTGGTCGGAATACCAGGCCAACCCGAGCCTGAACAACCCGCAGGTTGCACAGAGCGCACCACTGGAAGGCAAGGAGAACCGTTTCGGCACCACCGCCAGTGTACTGTGGACGGTGACCACCACCGCCGCCTCCAACGGCTCGGTGAACAACATGCACGACAGCCTCAACCCCATCAGCAGCATGGTCGCGCTGGTCAACATGATGGTTGGCGAGGTGATTTTCGGCGGCGTCGGTGCCGGGCTCTACGGCATGTTGCTCAACGTGCTGATCGCGGTGTTCCTGGCGGGCCTGATGATCGGCCGCACACCGGAATACCTCGGCAAGAAACTCCAGGCGCGGGAAGTGCAGCTGCTGGTGGCGACCCTGCTGGTGATGCCGGTCGGCGTGCTGATTCTCAGTGCCCTGGCGGCCAGCCTGCCAGGTACTGCAGCCTCGGTCACCAACCCCGGTGCCCACGGCTTCAGCCAGGTGCTCTACGCCTATACCTCGGCCAGCGCCAACAACGGTTCGGCCTTTGCCGGCTTCGGCGCCAACACCACCTTCCACAACCTGATGCTTGGCTTGGGCATGTTGATCGGCCGCTTCGGCTACATCCTGCCGGTGCTGGCCCTGGCCGGCAGTCTGGCGCTGAAGAAGACCGCGCCGCTGGGCGAGAACAGCTTCCCGACCCACGGTCCGTTGTTTGCCACCTTGCTGGTCGTCACCATTCTGTTGATCGGTGGATTGACCTTCCTGCCGGCCCTGGCTCTGGGCCCGATCACCGAACACCTGAGCCTGGGTTTCTGAGGAGCGAATCATGAATATGCCGATTCCTGAAGTGAAAGCGGCTCCGGCCCCGGCGGCACGGACTAGCTTTGCCGCACTATGGCGCCCGGCGCTGCTGCAGGCGTTCGTCAAGCTCGACCCACGTCAGCTCAAACGCTCACCGGTGATGCTGGTGGTCGAGCTGACCGCCGTTTTCACCACCTTGCTATGCCTGGTGCCCGACACTGCTGTGCCGACCGCGGTGGCAGTGCAGATTGCCCTGTGGCTGTGGTTCACCGTGTTGTTTGCCAACTTTGCCGAAGCCCTGGCCGAAGGCCGTGGTAAAGCTCGTGCCGACAGCCTCAAGGCCGGTAGCCAGGGCCTCAGCGCGCGGCGTCGCAACGCGTCGGGCAGTTTCGAGATAGTGCCGGCGACCAGCCTGCGCAAGGACGATGTGGTCAAGGTCATGGCCGGGGAGATGATCCCCAGTGACGGCGAAGTGCTCGAAGGGATCGCCGCGGTCAACGAAGCGGCGATTACTGGTGAGTCCGCGCCGGTGATCCGTGAGTCCGGTGGTGATCGCTCGGCGGTGACCGGCAATACCCGGCTGGTCTCCGACTGGTTGCTGATCCGCATCACCAGCAATCCTGGCGAATCGACCCTGGACCGCATGATCGCCCTGGTCGAAGGCGCCAAGCGCCAGAAGACCCCCAACGAGATCGCCCTGGACATCCTGTTGATCGGCCTGACCATGATCTTCCTGGTGGTTGTGGTAACCCTGCAGCCGTTCGCGCACTTTGCCGGTGGCAGCATTCCGCTGGTGTTCCTGGTGGCGCTGCTGGTCACCCTGATTCCGACCACCATCGGTGGGCTGCTGTCGGCTATCGGTATCGCCGGTATGGACCGCCTGGTGCGCCTCAACGTGATAGCCCGCTCTGGCCGCGCGGTGGAAGCCGCTGGTGACGTACATGTGCTGATGCTCGACAAGACCGGCACCATCACCTTCGGCAACCGTCGCTGCAGTGCCTTGCATGCCGCTCCTGGCGTGACCTCCAAGGAGCTGGGCGAGGGCGCCTTGCTGGCTTCGCTGGCTGACGACACCGCCGAGGGCAAGTCGATCGTCGAGTACCTGCGCCAGTTGCACGACTTCGACGAGCCGGGCGCCGAGCAGCTGACACCCGTGGCCTTCAGTGCCGAGACGCGCCTGTCCGGCGTCGACTACCAGCAGCGTCGGTTCCGTAAGGGCGCGGTAGATTCCGTGCTGGCCTTCGTTGGCCTGCAGCGCCTGGAAATGCCGGCGCCGCTGGCCCGTGAAGTGGACAAGATCGCCCAGAGCGGCGGCACCCCCTTGCTGGTCTGTGTCGACAAGCGCCTGCTGGGTGTGATCCACCTCAAGGACGTGGTCAAGCCGGGGATTCGCGAGCGCTTTGCCGAGCTGCGCAAGCTGGGCATCCGCACCGTGATGGTCACTGGCGACAACCCGCTGACGGCTGCTGCCATCGCCGCCGAAGCCGGGGTCGATGATGTGCTGGCCGAAGCCACGCCGGAGAAGAAGCTGGCACGCATTCGCCAGGAACAGAACGACGGCCGCCTGGTCGCCATGTGCGGCGACGGCGCCAACGACGCCCCGGCACTGGCCCAGGCCGATGTCGGCATGGCCATGAACGACGGCACCCAGGCCGCCCGCGAGGCCGCCAACATGGTCGATCTGGACAGCGACCCGACCAAGCTGCTGGATGTGGTCCAGGTCGGCAAGGAACTGCTGGTGACCCGCGGCGCCTTGACCACCTTCTCGATCGCCAACGACGTGGCCAAGTACTTCGCCATCCTCCCGGCACTGTTTGCGGCGATCTATCCGCAGCTGGGTGTGCTCAACCTCATGCGGCTGACCAGCCCGCAGAGCGCGATTCTCTCGGCGATTGTTTTCAACGCCCTGATCATCGTCGTGCTGATTCCTCTGGCCCTGCGCGGCGTGCGGGTGCAGGCCGCCAGTGCTGCCCAGCTGCTGCGCCGCAACCTGCTGATCTACGGCGTGGGCGGGCTGATCGTGCCGTTCGCCGGGATCAAGCTGATCGACATGCTGCTCACCGCTTTGCATCTGGTCTGATACCAAGGAGATGACCATGACTACTTATCTACGTCCGGCCACAAGCCTGATCCTGCTGATGACCCTGATCACCGGTGCGGTGTATCCGCTGGTGGTCACCGGGGTGGCCCAGATGGCTTTCCCCGAGCAGGCCAACGGCAGCCTGCTGCGCGATGACCAGGGCCAGGTGCGCGGCTCGCTGCTGATCGCCCAGGCGTTCAAGGGCGATGCCTGGTTCCACGCGCGGCCATCGGCGGCTGACTATGCCACCGTCGCCAGTGGTGCCAGCAACCTGGCACCGAGCAACCCGGCGCTGGCCCAGCGCATCGACGACAGCGCCGCGCAGCAATATATCGAGGCGCAAGGGCCGGTGCCGCTGGACCTGCTGACCACCTCCGGCAGTGGCCTGGACCCGCATTTGTCGCCAGCCGCAGTGGCTTATCAGCTGCCGCGGGTGGCGGCAGCGCGGCAGCTTGGCACGCAGGCCTTGCAAGCCCTGGTCGAGCAGTCCACCCTGCAGCCATTGATTGGTCCGCCGGTGGTCAATGTACTGGTGTTGAACGCCGCTCTGGAGCGGCTGGCCCCGGCTTCGAATTAAGGACATGCAGTGAGCGATAGCAACTCCGAACGCGCTGATGCGTTGTTGGCCGGGCTGCCGCGCGAAGGGCGCGGCAGGCTCAAGGTGTTTTTGGGCGCAGCGCCGGGGGTGGGCAAGACCTACGCCATGCTCCAGGCCGCCCATGCCCAGGTGCGCCAGGGCGTGCAGGTGCTGGCGGCGGTGGTCGAAACCCATGGTCGGGCCGAAACCGAATCCTTGCTCGCCGGGTTGGCGCAACAACCTCTGGTGCGCTCGGAGTATCGCGGTGTGCAGCTGGAAGAGATGGACCTCGATGGCCTGCTCAAGGCCGCGCCGCAACTGGCGCTGGTCGACGAACTGGCCCACAGCAACGCGCCCGGCAGTCGCCATGCCAAACGCTGGCAGGATGTGCAGGAACTGCTGGCTGCCGGTATCGATGTCTATACCACGGTCAACGTTCAGCACCTGGAAAGTCTCAACGACCAGGTGCGCGGCATCACCGGCGTGCAAGTGCGTGAAACCTTGCCGGACTGGGTGCTGCAGGAAGCCTTCGAACTGGTCCTGATCGACCTGCCGCCGCGCGAGTTGCTTGAGCGCCTGCGCGAAGGCAAGGTTTATGTGCCGGAGCAGGCACGGGCGGCAATCGATGCCTTCTTCAGCCAGACCAACCTCACCGCACTGCGCGAGCTGGCCATGCAGACGGCGGCGGCCCAGGTCGATGCCGACCTGGCGCATGGTTACCGTCAGCTGGGCCAGGATGCGCCGTCGTTGCGCGGGCGTTTGCTGGTCGGGGTGGATGGCGATGCCCAGGCCGAGCGTCTGGTGCGCCATGCCAGCCGGGTGGCCCAGCGTCGTCACCTGCCCTGGAGCCTGGTGCATGTCGACAATGGCAAGCTGCGGGACGAAACCGCCCGCCAGCGTTTGCAGGCGGCCCAGCAACTGGCCGAGCGCCTGGGTGGCGAAGTGGTGTTGCTGCGCGCCGGTGAAGTGGCGAAAACCCTGATCCAGCACGCCCTCGAACGTCGCGCCAACCTGGTGTTGGTCGGTCAGTCCCGGGATCGCTTGCGTCGGCGCTTGTTCGGTGCCGGCGTGGCCACGCGCTTGTTGCGTGAGGCCCATGGCCTGGAAATCAACGTGCTCGACCGCGACGAGCGCCCCGAGCCGCAGAGCGCGGCGGTGAAGAAGGTCTGGGTCTGGCGGCACTACCTGTTGGCGCTGGTCGCCACCGTGCTGGCGGCGGGGATTTCCTGGGGCGTTTCCGGTGTTCTGGCCTTGCCCAACATCTCGCTGGTGTTTCTTGCCGCGGTGTTGCTGGTGGCCGTGCGCAGCAGTCTGGGCCCGGCGCTGGCTTGTGCGGCGATGTCGTTCCTGACCTATGACTTTCTGTTCATTCCGCCGAACTTCTCCTTCAGCATCCAGCGTGAAGAAGATGTGCTGACTTCGCTGTTCTTTCTGTTAATGGCGGCGCTGACCGGTAACCTGGCTGCCCGCCAGCGTCGGCAGCTGCAGGCGCTGCGCGAGACGCAGGAGCAGACCAATCAGTTGCTCGATCTGTCACGCAAGCTGACCGCCGCCACCGACCGCCAGGCGGTGTTCAATGCGGCCGGACAACATCTGGATGGCTGGAACGATTTGCAGGTGTGCCTGCTTGAGCGCGATGTGGAAGGGCGCTTGCAGGTTGCCAGTGCTGCCAGCGTGCAGTTCAACGACAACGAGCGGGCCGCAGCCGACTGGGCCTGGCAGCATGATCAGGCCGCAGGCCTGGGCAGTGACACCTTGCCCAATGGTCGTTGGTGGTGGTGGCCGTTGTCGGTGGAAGAGCAACCGCTGGCACTGCTTGGCGTGCGCCCGCGGCAGGGCCAGAGCCTCACCGCGCAGCGCCGGCGTCTGCTCAAGGCGCTCAGTCAGCCGCTGGCCCAGGCGCTGGCCCGGGCGCGGCTGGCTGAACAACTGGAAGCGGCGCGCCTGCATGGCGAAACAGAGCAATTGCGCAGTGCGTTGCTGGCGTCAGTGTCGCATGACCTGCGCACACCCTTGACTGCCATGCGCGGCAGCATCGACAGCCTTTTGGCCCTTGGCGAGGCGATCCCCATGGAGGATCGCCAGGAGTTGCTTGAGGGCACGCGTAACGAAGCCGAACGCCTGGACCGTTATATCCAGAATCTGCTGGACATGACCCGCCTGGGCCACGGTGGCCTGAAACTGGCCCGTGACTGGGTGGCGCCCACCGATATCGTCGGCAGTGCGCTCAACCGCTTGCGGGTGCTGCTGGCGCCATTGCAGGTGTCTACCGAAGTGGCAGACGGCTTGCCGCTGCTGTTCGTGCATGCTGCCTTGATCGAGCAGGCGTTGGTCAATGTACTGGAGAACGCCGCGCGCTTTTCGCCGGTCAACGGCCGCCTGCAGTTGCAGGTGTCGGCTGACGATGAGTACTTGCGTTTCGCGGTCAGCGATGAAGGCCCGGGTATTCCAGCGGCTGATCGCGAGAAGATCTTCGACATGTTCTACACCGCCGCCCGGGGCGATCGCGGCGGGCAGGGCACCGGCCTTGGCCTGGCCATCTGCCAAGGCATGATCGGGGCGCACGGCGGGCATATTCTGGTGGGTGAGGGTATCGATGGTCACGGCACCTGCATCACATTATGCTTGCCGCTTCCGACCCAGCCCGAGCCTGAAAGCGAAGCGCCATGAGCCAGATTGCCACCCTTCTGGTCATCGATGATGAACCACAGATCCGCAAGTTCCTGCGCATCAGCCTCAGTTCCCAGGGCTATAAGGTAGTGGAGGCGGCCAGCGGTGCCGAGGGCCTGACCCAGGCCGCGCTGGCCCGGCCCGATCTGGTGGTGCTCGACCTTGGCCTGCCGGACATGGACGGTCAGCAGGTGCTGCGCGAACTGCGCGAATGGAGCCCGGTGCCGGTGCTGGTGTTGTCAGTGCGTGCCAGTGAAATCCAGAAGGTCGAGGCCCTTGATAACGGTGCCAACGACTACGTGACCAAGCCGTTCGGCATCCAGGAGTTTCTGGCCCGGGTGCGCGCGTTGTTGCGTCAGGCGCCTCAGGCTGCGGCAACGGATGTCGCGCCAAGCTTCGGTCCCTTGACGGTTGACCTGGCCTTTCGCAAGGTCACCCTGGACGGTGTCGAGGTGGCCTTGACCCGCAAGGAATATGCGCTGTTGGCACAGCTGGCAACGCATCCGGGGCGGGTGATTACCCAGCAGCAACTGCTCAAGGACATCTGGGGGCCAACCCATGTCGACGACACCCATTACTTGCGCATTGTGGTCGCCCATGTGCGGCAGAAGCTGGGTGATGACCCGACGGCGCCACGCTTCATCATCACCGAGCCTGGGGTCGGGTACCGGTTGGTGGGGCCGGAGCAGGGCTAACGGCCGGTTCCCACCATCAGCGCCGCTCCGCCTCGTAGTTCTCCATGGTATCGCGCGCAATCTCCCGGCCCAGGGCGATCAGTTCCGGCGCTTTGTAAAACTCGAAAAAACGACACACGCGCTTGGGGACGTTGATCAGCACGTCCGGCGGGTAGCCAGCGATCTTGTACTGGGCCAGCGAGGTCTGCATCACTTCAAAGCTCTGGTTGATCAGATCCAGCAGTGACGCGGGGCCGACGTTGTCGATGATGAACGAGCCGGCCGCCGACTTCGGTGCGCCGTCACTCTCCGGCGCTGCAGCCGGTTGTTGGGCTTCGGGGTTGGCCGCATCGCTGAGCCAGGGGTTGGGGATATGTACGGCCTGCGGTGCGAGTTCCTGCTCGATGCGCATCAGCTGTTCGGCCTGTTTACGCCGGAACGGCAGGTGTGAACCCAGGGAACTGATCAGGTTGTCGAAACGCAGCTTGAAGGCCGCCGGGCGTTCGATAACAGGTAGCTGATACTGCTTCTGGTTGGTCGAGTTGAGGTTCACGGCAATGATCAGGTCGCAGTGGCTGGAGACCACCGGAATGATCGGCAACGGGTTGAGAATGCCGCCGTCGACCAGCATGCGGTTGCCTTGCACCACCGGGGTGAACAGGCTGGGGATCGCTGCCGAGGCGCGCATGGCCTGGTGCAGGCAACCTTCCTGAAACCAGATTTCCTGCTGGTTGGTGAGATCGGCGGCCACTGCGGTGTAGGGGATGCGCAGTTCTTCGATATTCACTTCGCCGACGATCTTGCGGATCTGCCCGAAGACTTTCTCGCCACGGATCGCCCCCAGGCGAAAGCTCACATCCACCAGACGCAGCACGTCCAGGTAGTCGAGGCTCTCGATCCAGTTGCGATACTCCTCGAGCTTGCCCGCCGCATAGATGCCGCCAATCACCGCCCCCATGGAGCAACCGGCGACACAGGCGATGTCATAGCCGCGACGTTCCAGTTCTTCGATCACCCCAATGTGCGCATACCCGCGAGCTCCGCCCGAGCCCAGTACCAATGCCACGCGTTTGCTCATGATGGCTCCCGGTTGTAATGCGTCGATGGTCTAACAATGCGCCCATTCGCGTCTGTGCTTCAATCGTCATCCGCGCTGCGCTACGCTTTGCAGGGCACTTTTCTTCTTTGTAGCCGTCGAACACGCCACTTTGCACTTTTCTTTTGAGGAATCACCGATGAAAGCCTGGATTTTCCTGCCCCTGATTGCCCTGGTCCTGACCGGTTGTGCTGGCAAGACAGCCTATCGCGACAGTTGTGCCAATCAGCTGGACTCGGCCTGGAAGGAACTCGATCTGGCCAAGGCTGAAGGCTTTGCCGGTACTGTCAGTTACTCCAAGGCGCTGTCGTTGTTGACCGGGGCCAAGACCCAGCAGCAGTTCGAAGCGTTCGAAGGGTGCAGCAACAAAGCTGAAAAAGCGCGTTTCTACATTCGTGAATCCCGCGCCGGTCGCTGATACAGGAGAACACCATGTCAGCCATGCTTGACCATGTGATTGCCCAGGTACTGGCCCTGCAGGTTCGCCTGCTCGGTTGTCAGGCACGGCTGGCGGCTGACACCGACAGCGAGGCACTGCATGACCTGAGGATTGCCACGCGTCGCTTGCGCAGCCTGCTGCGACCGCTGCGTGAGTTGCCAGGCGTCGAGCAACTGGAGGGCGCGGCGCAGGCGCTGGGCAATCTGACCACCCCACTGCGTGACCGCGAGGTGCTGGCCGCGCAGTTGCTTGAGCGCGAGCAGCTGGCGGCGGCGCAGGTGCGTCTGGCTCACCGCCGGGAAACTTTCGCCAGCGTAGCCGAGAGTGCCGAGCTGGGCCGGCTGCTGGCGATTGTCGATGCCTTTCCGATCTTCCTGCGGGCCGCCGAGCGTGAAGGCTTGATCCGTAAACTGCACAAGCGCATCGACAAGCGCCTGGAAAAGCAGTGGAAGCAGCTGCGCGAAGCGCTGCAGGATCCGGCCCATGACCGTCATCGCCTGCGTTTGCTGATCAAGCGTGTGCGTTATGCGGCTGAAGCCTACCCGCAACTGGAGCATGCCGGGCGCCGTTTGCAGCGCTTGCTCAAGCGTGCGCAAAGCGACCTGGGTAGTTGGCACGATCTTCTGCAATGGTTGCTGCAGGCCGGGCAACAGCGAGACCTGGCGCCTTGTGTCGAGCATTGGCAAGCACAGCTGCAGGACGCCGAGCAGCGAGCCGATGTCACCCTGGAGCGCTTGCAAACGCTGCTGGTGCAGCGATAAGCCGCTGATATGGCGCAAATGCGGGCTGCCGCTGGCGCCTCTGCTGGTTAAGATCGGCCTTTTCCCACGGATGAGGTCGGCATGAATTTCTCGCAATTGCTCAAGACGGTCCGCCTGCATCCCCAGGCGGTAACCATTCCTGCCAGCTGGGCGCAAGGGCGCGCCTGTTTCGGTGGCCTGATGGCGGCCCTGCTCTACGAAACCATGCTCACCAAGACTTCGCCCGGTCGTCCGGTACGTTCCCTGGCGATCACCTTCGTTGGCCCGGCCGAGCCCGAGGTGCCGATCAGTTTTGAAGTCGAGCTGTTGCGCGAGGGTAAAGCAGTCAGCTCCTTGTTGGGCCGCGCGGTGCAAAATGGCCAGGTAGTGACCCTGATACAGGGCAGCTTCGGTGGTGGACGCGATTCAGTGGTCAATCTTCCGGCATTGCCTGCGGTGGAGATGAGCAGCCTTGAGGCTGCCTCCAGCGAGCTTCCCTATATCAAAGGCGTGACCCCTGAATTCATGCAGCATGTGGCCCTGCGCTGGGCGATTGGCGGGATTCCGTTCAGCAACAACCCCTCGCGCAGCATGGGCGGTTGGGTGCGCTTGCGTGACGAAGGCGGTGACGAAACCCTGAGTGAAGCGCACCTGTTGGCGCTGGTCGATGCCTGGCCACCCAGCTTGTTGTCTCACCTGAACAAGCCTGCGGCCGGCAGCACCCTGACCTGGACCATCGAATTCATTCAGCCAGTGGCGAGCCTGACCACCCAGGACTGGTGCAAGTACTGCGTGCAGACCGAGTATGCCCGCGATGGCTACGGGCACGCGGCGGCCGCCCTGTGGACGGCTTCAGGTGAGTTGCTGGCCATCAGCCGGCAAACGGTGACCGTCTTTGCCTAATGACGATGGCGCTTGCGCCAGGCGCGCCACCAGGCGCCACTGAGCACAAAGCGCGGAAAGGTGATGAACTGTTCCACCAACAACCGGCCGATGGCGTCCTTGCGGTCGCTGAAGGGTTCCGGTTGTTCGGCTTCCAGGCGATGGCCCTGACGCTGCAGACCAAGGCCTGCGATCAGGGCGATGATGCCGACGGCCAGTTGCCCCAGATCCAGCGAGAACAACCCGGACAGCACCAGTAGCACGCCGAGGATGAACAGCGGCACAGCGATCAGGTGCAACACCAGGTTGGTCGGGTTGCGGTGATTGTGGTGGTAGCCACGCCATTGCCAGGCGTGCAGGTTGGGCAAGCGTTTGCTCATGGGAAATTCCTCAGGGCCATGTCTGAAGAATAGTGCGGCCCCCGTCAGGGGGCCAATGAGCGCCAGCTATCGGGCCTATAGCTTGAGTTGGCCAATGGCCTTGTTCAGTTCACCGGCCAGGGTGGCCAGTTCGCTGCTGGTGGTGGCCGAGTCGACGGTCTGCTGAACGGTCTCTTCGGTGACGTCGCGAATACTCACCACCGCCCGGTTCATTTCTTCGGCCACCTGGCTTTGCTGCTCGGCGGCGACGGCAATCTGTGTGTTGCTTTCACGCATCTGCGCGACCGCACTGGTGATCTCGGCCAGGGCGGCACCGGCTTCCTGAGCCTGCTGAACGCAATCGTCAGCCTTGAACGAGCTTTCCTGCATGAAATCCACTGCATCGCGGGTGCCTGCCTGCAGCGCCGCAACCATGGTGGTGATTTCGTCGGTGGAGGTTTGCACACGCTTGGCCAGGTTGCGCACCTCATCGGCGACGACGGCAAAGCCACGACCCAGGTCGCCAGCACGGGCAGCTTCGATGGCCGCGTTGAGGGCCAGCAGGTTGGTCTGCTCGGCAATGCTGTGAATCACGCCGACCACACCGTTGATCTTCTGGCTGTCCTCGGCCAGCTGGCGAATCATTTCGGCGGTCTGCTGCACGCCGCTGGACAATCCGGAAATCGAAGTCTGCACGCGGCTGACCACTTCCTGGCCGCTGCCGGCCAGGGTGTCGGCGGTCTGCGACAGGTCGCGGGTGGCGCCGGCATGTTGGGCGATGTGATAGACCGTGGCCGACATCTCGTTGATCGCGGTGGCGGCCTGATCGGTTTCGCTCTGCTGGCCGAGCATGCCGTGGCGCACGTCGTTCATGCTCGCGGCCAGGCGCGCGGCACCGGAGTCGAGCTGGGCGGCGGTACGCGCCACGGTGTTGACCACGCGGTGATAGGTGGTCTGCATGGCGTTGAAGGCGCTGGCCATCTGCCCGACCTCATCGCCACAGGACAAGGGCACCCGGGCTGAGAGGTCGCCGGTCTTTTCGACATGCAGCATCACGTCCTTGAGGGTGTTGAGCTGGCTGAGCAGGAAGCGGATCAGCAACTGCGAGGCGCAGAGCATTGCCAGCATCAGGATCAGCACGCAGACCGCGTAGTTGGTGAAGCGGTCGGTAAACACCTGAAGCAGGCTGGGGGAGGGGGCGAGAACGGCAATTTGCTGGCCGTCGCGGCTGATCACCTGGGCGCCGCTCAGTGGATCGGTGCCGGTCAGGGCCAGCCCCTGCAGCTCGACCCAGCCCTGAGCGCTGGCCAGGGCTTCGAGGTTGTGATCGGCAAACGAGGGCACTTGCCCCGGGGGGTACTGCAGCCACAGCGGGTTTTGCGGCAGGTCCTGGCCAGCCGGCCAGGCAGCCAGCAACTGAGCCTCGGACTGGGCCTTGGCCTGGGCTTCCTGCGCCCTGGCCTGCTGTTCTAGGTGCACGGCATACAGCACCAGGAACAGGGTTGTGACGAAGGCCACCGCATTGACGGCCCAGAATTTGTATTTCAGGGAGATATTGCTAAGCCAGGCACCCATGGAAGGTCTTCTCTGATTGAGCGGAAACATTGTTGGCAAGGTGCCATCATTGTGCCGAACCGAGCAGGGGTGCGCCTTGATATGCGTCAAATAATCGCGGGCAGGGCAAAGAAGGCGCGTGCGCAGGCAGTGGTATGAGCTGCCAGATGCTCGGTGCTTTCGTTCCGGTGCAAGGCAACTTCGCGCAGTACTTCGGTGAGGAATGCCGGCTCGTTGCGGCCGCTCTTGGGCTTTGGTCGCAGGCTGCGCGGCAACAGGTACGGCGCATCGCTTTCGAGCATCAGCCGGCCCTGGGGAATACTGCTTACCAATGGGTGCAGGTGGGTGCCACGGCGCTCGTCGCAGATCCAGCCGGTGATGCCGATGTGCAGGTCGAGATCGAGGTAGCCGAACAGCGCGGTGCGTTCGCCGGTAAAGCAATGCACCACCGCGGCGGGCAGACGGTCACGGTAGTCCTTGAGGATCGCCAGCAGGCGCTCGCTGGCATCACGTTCATGGAGAAATACCGGCATCTGTAATTCAACCGCTAGCGCCAGTTGTTCCTCCAGGGCTTTCTCCTGCTGTGGACGAGGGGAGAAATCACGGTTGAAATCCAGGCCGCATTCGCCCACCGCACGCACCCGGTGCTGCTCCAGCAAGGCCCGCATCTGCCGGGCACTGTCGCTGCTCCAATGGCTGGCATCGTGAGGGTGAACACCGGCGGTGCTGAACAGCCGTTGGCCACTTTCATCCAGCGAAAGGCACAACTCCAGCGCCTGTTCGCTGCCCTCCAGGCTGGTGCCGGTCACCATCATTTGCACCACGCCAGCGGCCTCGGCACGCTCGAGAATCGCTTGGTGTTTGTCGGCAAAACTTGGGTTGGTCAGATTGACGCCGATGTCGATGAGTTGCATGGTGCTACCTCAGGCCGCTGGCCGGCCAGCATAGCAAAGCTCGAGTAATTTCGATAAATCGAAGAACTTCAACGAGTTGTCGTGGTCTTTTGCGGTCAATTGTCATGGAGTGACCGCAGGCTATGACGCCAACCCCACACGCGCGGACCTTGATACGGATGACCCGAGCGCTGTTTTTGTTGATCGTGCTGGGCTTTGGCCTGCTTCTGGCAGGCCCGGCCAGCGCGCGCCTGCCCGGTCCGCAACAAACGGTGAGCAAAACCCAGGCCCGCGACCTGGCGCAGATTCGCAGTAGCCGGGTCCTCAAGGTGCTGGTCAACCAGAGCCGCAACAGCTCCGGCGAAGTCAAAGGCGAGCCGGTGGGCGTGGAATATCACCGGCTGCGTGCCTTTGAGCACTACCTCAATGGCCGCGCCCGCGATGGCCAGGAAATCCGCCTGAAAGTCATTCCGCGGGCCAAGGAGCAACTGCTGGCGGCGCTGCAGCGCGGCGAAGCCGATCTGGTGGCGCCGGGCGAACTGCTCGACCCCACCTCTACCCGTGGCCTGGTGGCCAGCGATCCGGTGGTGGACAACGTGCCCATGGTGCTGGTGGGGCGCAAGGGCGAACGCAGCTTTCAGCGGGTCGAGCAGCTGTCCGGGCGGACCCTGGCCCTGACCAGTGCCAGCGCCGCCGGCGATACCCTGCATGAAATCAACCAGAAGCTGGCCCTGCGCAAGCTGCCGCCAATCAAGGTCGAATGGGTCGATCCGACATTGGCGGTGGAAGATGTTCTGGAAATGGTCCAGGCCGGGATTTTTCACCTGACAGTCGTCGAGCAGCCAATCGCCGAGCGTTGGGCCAGGGTCATGCCCAAGCTGCGTATCGATCGCAAGGTGCAGGTTGCCGCTCCCGAGGCGATGCGTTGGTACGTGCGGCGCGATGCGGTGATGTTGCATGCCAGTGTCGACCGCTTCTTGCAGGGTTATCGGCCGCCGGAGAACCAGGATGCGGCGTTCGAGCGTATCTATCGGCGCCTGTACCGGGTGCACAATCCGTTGGCGCGCAATGACCGCAAGCGGCTGGAAGCGCTGCGGCCGGTGTTGCAGCGTCATGCCAGTGAGCAGAATATCGATTGGTTGAACCTGGCCGCGGTGGCCTTCAAGGAGTCTTCGCTCAACCCTGCGGCCCGAGGTGCCGGGGGAACCCATGGGTTGATGCAAATCACTTCCAGCGCGGCGCAGCGGGTGGGGGTGAGCAACATCAGTAATGTCGATGGCAATGTGCAGGCCAGTGCGCGCTACATGGCGATGATTCGGCGCAAATTCTTTTCCAGTAACCAGCTTAATGAGCGCGAGCGTATGGCCTTTACCCTGGCGGCCTACAATTTGGGGCCGGAGCGGGTTCAGGCGATGCGGGCTGAAGCGCGACGCCGGGGTTTGAACGGCAATCAGTGGTTTTTCCAGACCGAGCGTATCGCCATGGAGCAGGTGGGGATGGGGCCGGTCAGTTACGTCAACAGCGTTAACAAGTACTTCCTGGCATTCGACCGTGAACGTGAGTCGCTGGAGCCGCAGGGGCGTAAGGTAGCGGGGCGGAAGTAATCAAATTATTCGATTGTTATTTCGCATATTTTGCGATTTTAACACTCCTGTATTTGATTAATATGGCGCCCACACCACCTCACACCGAACCAAGGAAGTCTTCATGAACACCACTCTCAACGCCGTATTTGCCAGCCGAGCCAGCTGGGGTCTGAGTGTCATCCGCATCATCGTCGGGGTCATCTTCATGGCTCATGGCGCACAAAAACTGTTTGGTCTGTTTGGCGGTGGCGGCTTGGCCGGGACTGCCCAATTCATGGAAAGCCTGGGCCTGGCGCCGGGATTGCTGATGGCGTTGTTGTCGGGTAGTGCCGAATTCTTCGGTGGCCTGGCGCTGGTCATTGGCCTGCTGGTACGACCGGCCGCTGTAGCACTGACCATCACCCTGATCGTAGCCATCTTCTCGGTGCACATCAGCAATGGCCTGTTCATGGCCAACAACGGCTATGAGTTTGCCTTGGCGCTGATGGCAGGTACCGTGGCGGTATTGATTGAAGGTGCGGGTAATGCATCGCTGGATCGATTGATAGCGCGCTGAATCAAATCCACCTCAGGCAAAAAGGCGACCCGGGCGGTCGCCTTACGCCCACGCCTTCAAACCCGGCACGTTGCCGTATTTTTGTGCGCCATCGTGTTGACAGCTCGCCCGCGGCTTCTCTAGGATGCTGACTTGCGCCGATTTAAACAGCTACTTGCGGGGCGCAGGAGAACCCCATGTGGTTCACCGAATACCGCTAAAGCGCTGGTTCGGTGACGCCTCCCACCGCAGCCCAGCGGGATCTGCGAGGCGGAGAATTACTCCATGAGTTGTCCACGTACCAGTGTCTGTCTGACCCCTCTGCCTGCCAGCCAGGCCACCCGTGTGCCGCGCATTTTGCTGGGCGGTAGCCACCAACCTACACTCCTGCGATTTCTCGATGGCTGGCCGCGCCGCAAAGGCAGCGCCACCGCATTTCTGATTCAGTTCGCCGACACCCGCGCTTCCCTTGACCAGTTCGCCAGCGACCGCTTCGACCTGGCTGTGATCCAGTCGCCCAGCGCTGAAGACGCCGCCGAGGTGATCGGGCACCTGACCCGCGTTGCGCGGCAAGGCTTGATCACCCGCGGTTGATCGCCAGTTTTACACTGAGTTATGTATCTTTGGGGGAAGCGGGTGGCTTGTAGGTGACACTGTTGATGTACCAGGTGGCTTCACCTCCAGGCGTTTGCACAACCACCTCGTCATCCTTGCCTTTCTTCAGCAGCGCGCGGGCCATGGGCGAGTCGATGGAGATGTAGTCGTTTCGCCCATAGATCTCGTCGTAGCCGACGATCCTGAAGGTCTTGATCTCGCCTTCGTCGTTCTCGATCTCTACCCAGGCGCCGAAGAACACCTTGCCTTCCTGCTCAGGCGAATAATCGACGACTTTCGCGTCCTCCAGGCGTTTGCGCAGGTAGCGCACGCGCCTGTCGATTTCCCGCAACAGCTTCTTGTTGTACTGATAGTCGGCGTTTTCACTACGGTCGCCCAGTGACGCGGCCCAGGCAACCTTGGCGGTAATCTCGGGGCGGTAAGTGCGCCAAAGGTGATCCAGCTCGCTTTTCAGCGCCTCGTAACCTTCTCGGGTGATGATGTTTGTAGCCACGCGTGGTCCTTCATGGGGTCGGTATGGCGAGAGATGTACGGATTCTAACGATATCCCGCCAATACCACCTGCTTTCTGTCAGCCTTCACGCAGTACTTTAAGCGGGCTGGCATTGAGTGCACGGCGAGTGCCGTAGACCCCGGCACCACCCACCAGCAAAGCACCGATAACCGGCAGCAACAGCAACCATGGATGTGGACTCCAGCTCAGGTCGAAGGCGTAGCGGTACAGCAGCAGGGTGATCAGCTCACAGCCGATGGCCGCCAGTAAACCGCTGGCGGCACCCAGCAAGCCGAACTCGATACGCCGGGCCTTGATCAGCAGGCTGCGCCCGGCGCCCAGTGCACGCAACAGGGCGCCTTGGCGAATGCGCTCGTCCAGTGTCGCCTGCAGGCCGGCAAACAACACTGCCAGCCCCGCCGCAAGGACAAACAACAGCACATACTCAACCGCCAGGGTGACCTGGGCGAGGATGCTGCGTAGCTGTTCGAGCAGTGCATCGACCTGCAGGATGGTGACTGCCGGGAACGCCCGCGACAATGCCACCACCTGCTGATCGTGGCCGGCGGCGAGGAAGAAGCTGGTCAAGTAGGTGGTGGGCAAATTCTGCAACGTGCCGGGCTGGAAGATCATGTAGAAGTTCGGCTGGAAACTGTCCCAGTTGACTGTGCGCAGGCTGCTGACCACCGCCTGGCGCTGCTGGCCACCGATGCTGAAGGTGAGCTGGTCGCCAAGTTTCAGCTTGAGGCTCTGCGCCAGTTCGCTCTCAACCGACACGCCGGGCAGGCCATTGCCACTGCCAGGGCTGGCCTGCCACCACTGGCCTTCGCTCAGGGCGTTGCCCTGGGGCAGGTCGGCGGCCCAGGTCAGGCTCAGGTCGCGCTGTACGGCGCGATCGCCGGTGGATTCCTTGCTGACGATCTGCTGCACGGCCTGGCCGTTGATTTCGGTCAGACGCCCGGGAATGACCGGGTAAAGCGGTGCGGCTTCGGCGGAAAATTCGTTCAGGCGCTGGGCGAAGGTGTTTTTGTCGTCGGGCAGAATGTTCAGGGCGAAGTAGTTCGGCGCGTCCTTGGGCAACTGGTTTTGCCAGGTGTCGAGCAGCTCGGCGCGCAGCAAGGCGATCAGCGCCATCGCCAACAGGATCAGGCCGAAGGCCAGGGATTGTCCGGCAGCTGCCAGCGGGTGGCGTAACAGTTGGCCCAGGCCCAGGCGCCAGGCCAGTGGCGAGCCGGCAAGCAAGCGCCGCAGGCTGCGCAGGCCGAGCAATAGCAGGCCGCCGAGGAGTACCGCCGCCACCAGGCCGCCGCCGAGCAGGGCAAAGGTCAGCAGCAGGTCGAGGCTCAAACGCCACATGATCAGGCCCAGGGCGAGCAGGGCGGCGCCGTACACCAGCCAGCTACTCGCTGGCACCGGCAGCAAGTCGCGGCGCAGCACGCGCAGCGGTGGCACCCGGCCCAAGGCGGCCAGTGGCGGCAGTGCAAAACCCGCCAGAGCGACCATGCCGGTAGCGATCCCGGCCAGCGCGGGGGCCAGTCCACCGGGCGGGATCTGCGCGGGCATCAGGCCTTGCAGCAGCTTGAACAGACCGAGCTGTGCCAGCCAGCCGAGCAACGCGCCACCCAAGGCGGCCAGGCTGCCGAGGATTGCCAGCTGCAGGCAGAACAGGCTCAGTGCCTGGCGCCGCGACAGCCCCAGGCAACGTAGCAGGGCGCTGGCATCAAATCGGCGGGTGGCAAAGCGGCTGGCAGATAAGGCCACAGCGACGCCAGCCAGCAGCACCGCAACCAGGCTGGCCATGTTCAGATAGCGTTCAGCCTTGCCCAGGGCACCGCCGATCTGCCGGTTACCGTCGCGCGAATCCTGCAGGCGCTGGTTTGGCGCCAGGTCTTTGCTGATGCTGTCTCGGTAACTGGCCAGGGCCTCGGGTTCACCGCGCCAGAGATCACGGTAACTGACCCGGCTGCCAGGTTGCACCACGCCAGTGGCGTCGAGGTCGGCAAGGTTGATCAGCACGCGCGGTGTCAGGCTGTAGAAGTTGCCGGCGCGGTCAGGCTCGTAGGTCAGCACCCGGCTCATGCGCAAGGTTTTCATGCCGACGTCGATACTGTCGCCGATTTTCAGGTTCAGGGCCGCCAACAGTCGCGGTTCGACCCAGGCCTCGCCCGGTGCCGGCCCGCTGCCGCTGGTTTCACTGGCATAGGGTTCGGCAGCGCTGCGCAGTTCGCCGCGCAGTGGATAGGCGTTGTCGGCTGCCTTGATGCTCGACAACTGGATGCCGTTATCGGTGGCAATCACGCTGGAGAATTCAACCACCTGGGCGTGCAGCAGCCCGGCGGACTTGCCACTGGCGATCTGTTCGGGCCGGGCTGGCGAGCTGCCTTGCAATACCAGGTCGGCGCCGAGGAACTCAGTGGCGCGAAGCAGCATGGCGCCGTTGAGGCGGGCACCGAAGTAGCCGATGGCGGTGCTGGCGGCCACTGCCACCAGCAGGGCGAAGAACAGCACGCGCAGCTCGCCGGCACGGGCGTCGCGCAGCAACTGGCGCAGGGCCAGGGCGAACAGGCGGAAAAACGGCAGGCGGGCCATCAGGGCTCCAGCGGCGCGACCAGGTGGCCGGCGTCCAGGCGGATCAGACGACGGCAGCGCTGGGCCAGACGTTCGTCATGGGTGACCAGTACCAGGGTGGTACCGCGTTCCTTGTTCAACTCGAACAGCAGGTCGCTGATACGCTCGCCGGTGTGGCTGTCGAGGTTGCCGGTCGGCTCGTCGGCGAACAGCACCGCAGGTTCCGCGGCAAAGGCTCGGGCGATGGCCACGCGCTGCTGCTCGCCACCCGACAATTGCCGTGGCGAGTGGCTCAGGCGCTGACCCAGACCGACCCGTTCGAGCAGGCTGCGGGCATGTTCGCGGGCGTCGCGGCGACCGTCCAGTTCCAGGGGCAGCATGACGTTTTCCAGGGCGTTAAGGCTGTCGAGCAACTGGAACGACTGGAACACGAAGCCCACATGTTCGGCACGTACCCGCGCGCGCTGGTCTTCGTCCAGCGGGCCGAGGTCGTGGCCTGCGAGGGTCACCGAGCCTGCGCTGGGCAGGTCCAGGCCGGCAAGCAGGCCGAGCAGGGTCGACTTGCCCGAACCCGATGCCCCGACAATGGCCAGGCTGTCGCCCTGTTTCAATTCCAGTGAGAGTTCGTGCAGGATGGTCAGGTCGCCTTCCGCGCTGGGAACCACTTTGCTAAGGTTCCGCGCAGTGAGAATGCTGGGGCCCATGGAGAATCCGATGCGAGTGTGGTTATTGAGTGCTGGCCTGGCCTTGATGTGCATGGCCCAGGGCGCAGCAGCGGGTACCGTGCTGATTGTCGGCGATAGTATCAGTGCCGCTTTCGGCCTGGATACCCGCCAGGGCTGGGTTGCCTTGCTGGAGCAACGCCTGAAAGCCGAGGGAATCGACGCCACCGTGGTCAATGCCTCGATCAGTGGCGACACCAGTGCAGGCGGCCAGGCGCGCCTGCCTGCGCTGCTTGCAGAGCACAAGCCGGAGTTGGTAGTGCTGGAACTGGGTGGCAATGATGGCCTGCGCGGGCAGCTTCCAACGCAATTGCAACAAAATCTTGCCTCGATGATCGATGAGTCCCGCGCAGCTGGTGCCAAGGTGCTGTTGCTGGGCATGCGTTTACCGCCCAATTACGGCAAGCGTTACACCGATGCGTTCGCTCAGGTTTATGAAAATCTTGCGACGCAAAAACAGGTGCCGCTGGTACCGTTTTTCCTCGAAGGGGTGGGCGGTGTGCCCGAGCTGATGCAGGCCGACGGTATCCATCCGGGGCAGGGCGCCCAGACGCGCTTGCTGGAAAATGCCTGGCCGCAGCTAAAACCGCTGCTTTGATGCTTTTATACTGACCGGCTTTCGGCTAATGTGGCGCCCCCGATTTGGAGCCCCCGATGCCGCGTCCCGCCTGGTCCCTGTTTGCCTATCAATTGATCGAGCCTGACGAACAGCTTGACCTGTTCGCCTGCCAGGAGATCCGCGTCCATCTTGTGGCCCGTCAGCTGGAGCTGGGAGGCTCGGCCGACCGCACGCTGTGCGGCACCTTGTTGCCGGCGCAGCCGCGCTGGTCCACGGTCGAGCGCGGTATCTACCGCGATCGGCGCCTGTGCACACTGTGCCGGGCGATCCTCGATGCCCAGCGCCGCGGTACGCGGCCTGTATGGCCGGAACTGTAACGCTCCGATATAACCTTTCATCCCTTGTAACGCCTTCCTCCGTCCGGATCACTCCCGATTGTGCCGGGGGCGGTGTACAATCGTCGTCTTGACCTCACTGAATTAGCGAAGGATTTCCCGGATGTTGCCGCGCTTTCCCGCCGTCACCCGTTGCCTGTCCCTGGCCGCCCTGCTGGCGGCAGGTCCTGTTGCTGCGCTGGAGTTCCCCCTGCCACCGCCGGGCGAAGATGTCATTGGTCAGGTTCAGGTGATCAAGGCCAAGTACGAAGACACCTTTGCCGATATCGGCACGGCCAACGACCTGGGCTACCTGGAAATGATCGCCGCCAACCCGGGCGTCGACCCCTGGCTGCCAGGCGCCGGCACCGAGATCATCCTGCCGACCCGTTTCATCCTGCCACCAGGCCCGCGCGAAGGCATCGTCATCAACCTGGCCGAGTACCGCATGTACTTCTACCCGAAAGGGCAGAACGTGGTGCATACCTATCCGCTGGGTATCGGGCGTGAAGGCTGGGGATCGCCGATCGCCAATACCAAGGTCACGGCCAAGACGCCGAATCCGACCTGGACGCCTCCGGCCTCGATCCGCAAGGAGCACGCCGAAGACGGTGACATCCTGCCTGCCGTGGTACCGGCAGGCCCGGATAACCCGCTGGGTCCGTACAAGTTCACCCTGGGCGTACCGGGTTACCTGATTCACGGCTCGAACAAGAAGTTCGGTATCGGCATGCGCACCAGCCACGGTTGCTTCCGCATGTTCAACAACAACGTGCTGGAGCTGTCGAAGATGGCCCCGGTCGGTGTTCCGGTACGCATCATCAACGAGCCGTACAAGTTCGGTATCAGCGCTGGCAAGGTCTACCTCGAGGCGCACACGCCGCTGGACGACAAGGGCGATCCGTCGGTGGTCGACAAGCACACCGCCGTGATCAACGCCTTGCTCAAGCGCGAAGACCTGGCCAACAACCTGCGCATGAACTGGGACATGGTGCGTGACGTGGTTGCCGCGGAAGACGGCATGCCGGTGGAGATCGCCGTGCCAACCACCGGCCAGCAGCCAATGGTTTCAAGCGTACCGCTAGACATGCAGTAACCCCCGGGGTTGTTGCATCCGAGGCCTGCCATTGTGCAGGCCTCGTCGTTTCTGTCGGTTACTTTCTTGCAGGCAATAAAAAAGCCGACCCACAAGTGGGTCGGCTCCAAATAAAAATCCCGAGGGATAATTATTTACGGCTGGCTTTGTCCAGCATACGCAGAGCGCGCTCGTTAGCTTCGTCAGCGGTCTGTTGTGCTTTTTGAGCAGCAGCCAGAGCGTCGTCAGCTTTGCGGTAGGCTTCGTCAGCGCGAGCTTGTGCACGAGCAGCTGCGTCTTCAGTAGCGGTCAGACGAGCTTCAGTTTCTTTGGATACGCTGCTGCAACCGGTAGCCAGAACTGCGGCCAGAGCCAGAGCAGAAAATTTCAGAACGTTGTTCATCGTGTTCCCCTTCAAGGACTTTCTATTAAATAGCCATCTCTCAGCAAAGAGAAACTAGCCGGTGTACATAGTACCCATTACTTGTAGTAAGTAAACTGACAGAGCGCAAGAACTGCAAAAAAATACGCCTGTCCCGGGGCCGCCACAGCCTTTGTAAAAAAACTGTGAAGGCGCCGCCGCAGCGGCTGTAATCTAGTGTAGCAAGTGTGTTTTTTTGTTGAACTAACGGTGACTTAAAGTGTCATCCAACGTCTTAGCTCTACAACATCCGGCAAGTGTTCAGGGCGCTGCCCGCTGTCTGGTTCGCTGACTGCTAGTGCACGATTTTTGCGACCAGACACCTTGAGCATTCGGGCCCGGGGCGCCTACTATTTGTACGTGCTCTTTTGCCAGAGAACGACCAAGCTGTTCTTGCTGTCCAAACGGGCACGGGGTGGCGTAGAGGTTCCTTCGCCGGATAAACATCGGTAAGGTAGGGGTCAAATCATAAGACCCGCGAGGAGTAGTGATGAGCGAGGCGTTGTCCATCCACCATGACCAGGCTGGTCATCAATTCGAGACCAGTGTGGACGGTCATCGTGCTTACCTGACCTACATGGACCTGGGTAAGCAAACCCTGGATATCTACCGCACCTTTGTTCCCAATGCGTTGCGGGGCCGGGGTATTGCCGCGGCGCTGACCGAGAAGGCGTTGCAGTACGCTGAAGACATGGGCTACACCGTGATTCCGTCATGCTCGTACGTGGAACGTTACATGGAGCGCCAGCAGCGGCACTCCAGCAAAGCCTGAGAATCGCGAAGGGCAGCCTGCTGCTGCCGTTCAACGCACATACAAAAACGCCGGGCTTAGCCCGGCGTTTTTGTGTCTGCCTGTCAGGTGCGGTTGCGCTTGGGCAGCACGTCCTTGAGCTTGGCGTGCATGCTACGCAGGGTCTTCTCGGTGGCGTCCCAGTCGATGCAGGCGTCGGTGATGGAAACACCGTACTGCAGGTCGTTGAGGTCCTTCGGAATCGCCTGGCAGCCCCAGTTCAAGTGGCTTTCGACCATCAGGCCGATGATCGACTGGTTGCCTTCGAGGATCTGGTTGGCGACGTTTTCCATCACCAGCGGTTGCAGGGCCGGGTCCTTGTTGGAATTGGCGTGGCTGCAGTCGACCATGATGTTCGGCTTGATCTTGGCCTTGGCCAGCGCTTGTTCGCACAGGGCGACACTGACCGAATCGTAGTTCGGTTTGCCGTTGCCGCCGCGCAGTACCACGTGACCGTAGGCGTTGCCTTTGGTGGTGACGATGGACACGCCGCCTTCCTGGTTGATACCGAGGAAGCGGTGAGGGCTGGAGACCGACTGCAAGGCATTGATTGCCACGGTCAGACCGCCATCGGTGCCGTTCTTGAAGCCGACGGCCGACGACAGGCCCGAAGCCATTTCGCGGTGGGTCTGCGATTCGGTAGTACGCGCACCGATGGCCGACCAGCTGATCAGGTCCTGCAGGTACTGCGGCGAGATCGGGTCGAGGGCTTCGGTCGCGGTAGGCAGGCCCATTTCCGCCAGGTCCAGCAGCAACTGGCGGCCGATGTGCAGGCCGTCCTGAATCTTGAACGAGTCGTCCAGGTACGGATCGTTGATCAGGCCTTTCCAGCCGACCGTGGTGCGCGGCTTCTCGAAGTACACACGCATGACCAGGTACAGGGTGTCGGACACTTCGGCAGCGAGGGCCTTGAGGCGCTCGGCGTATTCGTGAGCGGCTTTGATGTCGTGGATCGAGCAGGGACCGATCACCACGAACAGGCGGTGATCCTTGCCGTCGAGGATGTTGCGCACCACTTCACGGCCCGCAGTCACGGTCTTGAGCGCGGTGGCGCTCAGGGGAATTTCCTTCTTGAGCTGATCGGGGGTGATCAAGGTCTCGTTGGAGGCAACGTTTAGGTCATCGATCGGTAAATCAGCCATCGTGTTACTCGTCAGGTCACGGGTGCCGGCCGCCAGCGATCCCCGTGCGGCGGAGCAGCGAAAATTGTACGCAGCGGGGAGCCGAACCTTAGCGCGTTACACCGTGGCTCGACAATGGGTAGAGCCCGCTTTCCTGCGTGTGAAAGCCTGCTGGCGCAGGGTTTTTTGCAGTTAAACGAGAATCTGGCGGGTATGGGTGGCCTCAAGGTTGGCTTCGGAGAATTCGCCGGCGTGCAGGCTGACCCATTGCTCGGCAAGGGCATTGAGGTCGGGCGGGGTGCTTTGGTCGAGGGCTTGCTGCTGGTAGAGGTGCTGAATCTGGCAGACCTGTTCGCTCATTCTGGCCCCGAACAGCGCCTGTTCATCAACAAAGGCGATGCCAACCCGGTAGCCGTCCTGCTGCTTCTGGCACCAGGCCACGTAGCCTGGGTAACGGGCTGATTCACCGAGGGAAGGGATGATCATTTCGATGGCCATGCCGCGGCGGTAGGCGCGGGGGTGGTTGCAGGCGATACCGCCCAGGCTGATAGTGTGCAGGCGCTGGCGAAACAGGCTGGGCGACTGGCGCAGCGCCAGTACGACCGGAACATCGTCCGGGTGCGGCAGGTATCCACGCATGATCGACTCCGTGTCGATTTTTTGACCTTGTTCGCCTCAGTATAGTGAAGGTTCGTAAAGCGCTTGATTTGCGTGTAAAAAAATTGAACAAAAAATGAACGGTTAAAGGAGAGCAGGATGAACACCAGCAGTCCGCGTATTGGCATCATCGGTACCGGCGCCATTGGCGGTTACTACGGCTTGATGCTGGCCCGGGCCGGGTTCGATGTGCATTTCCTTCTGCGTAGCGAGTTCGATGCGGTCAGCGCCAACGGGATTCGGGTCGAAAGCGCAGTTCATGGCACGCTGCAAATGCCGGTGCAGGCTTATGCCGATGTCGCCGACATGCCGCCCTGCGACTGGTTGCTGGTGGGCGCCAAGACCACCAGCAATGCCGAGCTGGCACCGTTGATCGCCAAGGCTGCGGCCAGCGATTGCAAAGTGGTGCTGTTACAGAATGGCCTGGGTGTCGAGGAGAGTCTGCGTCCGTTGTTACCGGCCCATCTGCACCTGCTGGGCGGTTTGTGTTTTATCTGCGTCAATCGCGAGGCGCCTGGCGTGGTCCGCCATCAATCCCTCGGGGCGGTGAACCTGGGGTATCACAGCGGCCCGGCTGCCGATGCCGCCGCGCGTCAGCATGTGGTCGAAGCGGGTGCCGAGCTGTTCCGCGCGGCTGGCATCGACTCGCAGGCCATGAGCAACCTGGCCCAGGCGCGCTGGCAAAAGCTGGTGTGGAATGTGCCTTACAACGGTCTGTCCGTCCTGCTCAGGGCCAGCACCACGCCGTTGATGGCGGATGCGCAGAGCCGTGAGCTGATCCAGGCGCTGATGGCAGAGGTGGTGGAGGGCGCGCGTAGCTGTGGCCACGAGTTGCCCCAGGGCTATGCTGAGCATCTGTTCGCCGTAACGGAAAAGATGCCGGACTATTGGCCGAGCATGTACCACGACTTTGCCCAGCAGCGGCCGCTGGAGCTGGCAGCAATCTATGCCGAGCCGTTGGCGCAAGCGCGTGCGGCGGGTTGCAGCTTGCCGCGCATTGAGGCGTTGTATCAGGCGCTGGGCTTTATTGACCGGCATAATCTACAGCGCTGAAGCCCGCATAGAGCGCACAAGAGGAGCAACACATGAGCAAGAATCTCGGCGACAAACTGGTGGTCGCCATCTCCTCGCGGGCGCTGTTCGACCTCAGCGAAAGTCATCGCCTTTACCTGGCAGAGGGAGTCGAGGCCTACCGCCAGTATCAGATCGATCACGAGGACGAAGTACTGGCGCCCGGTGACGCCTTCCCGCTGGTGCAAAAGCTGTTGGGCCTTAACGCTCGTCTTGGCCAGCCGCGGGTCGAGGTGGTGCTGGTGTCGCGTAACAGTGCCGATACTGGTTTACGTGTGTTCAACTCCATCGAGCATCACGGTCTGGGTATCTACCGTGCTGCCTTTGTTGGTGGGCGCAGTCCGTATCCGTATCTGGCGGCTTTCGGCTGTCATCTGTTCCTGTCGACCGATGCGGACGATGTGCGCAGTGCGCTTGAAGCCGGGTTCGCTGCGGCGACCATCTTGTCTGGAGGTGCGCAACGAGCCGCCAGCGATGAATTGCGCATCGCTTTCGACGGAGACGCTGTGCTGTTCTCCGACGAGTCGGAACGGGTCTATCAATTGGGTGGGCTGGAGGCGTTTCAGGCCAGTGAGCGCCAATCGGCCCGCGAACCATTGCGAGGCGGACCGTTCAAGCCGTTCCTCGCCGCGCTTAACCTGCTGCAGAAGGAATTCCCCGAAGGCACCTGTCCGATCCGCACGGCGTTGGTCACCGCACGTTCAGCGCCCGCGCACGAACGGGTGATCCGCACGTTGCGCGAGTGGGATATCCGTCTTGACGAGTCGCTGTTCCTGGGCGGTCTGGACAAGTCGGCGTTCCTTGAGGCCTTCGCCGCCGATGTGTTCTTCGACGACCAGGCCGGTCATTGCGAGCGGGCGCGCAGCGTTGTCGCAACTGGCCATGTGCCGCATGGCATCAGCAACGAACCGACCCTGGGCCAGGCCGTGGATACCGGGCGCTAGACGGAACGGCACGACATCGGCGCGCTGCTAAGCTGAAGCTTGCTCTGCCCACGCGGCAGTCGAGGAGGTCGAATGATCCGTTCCATGCTGTATGCCACTGACCTCGGTGTCTACGCGCCTTTTGTCCTGCAACACGCGCTGGCATTGGCGCGCACGTTCAATGCGGAGCTTTATGTGATCCACGCCGTCGAGCCCATGGGGCAATTCGCCGAGTCGCTGCTGCAAAGCTATCTGGACGAGCAGACGTTGGACCAACTGCACAGCCAAGGGGTCAACAACGTCATGGCCAATATCGAGCAGCGAGTTCTGGAAAACTTTCGTGACGAGCTGGGCGAAGAAGCGGAACTGGCGCTGATCAAGGCGGTGCGGGTGCGCCAGGGCGATCCGGCCCAGGTGATTCTGGAGCAGGCGCAGCGCCTGAGCGTCGACCTGTTGATCTTTGGCAGCCATAGCCAGGGGGCGGGAGTTGATATTCCTATCGGCCGCACGGCGGTGCGTCTGCTGCAGCTTTCGCCAGTACCGGTGTACATGGTGCCGTTGGCCCAGCACCTGGGGCGTCGGAAGGCTTAGGGCTGCCTTGTCAGTGGATTCCTACTAGACTGTTAAAATAGTTCTAGATTTATTCTTCAAACCACTAATATAGTTATAAATCGTCGCTGCTGCCGGTGACGCCCCAGCTGATTTGAGGGATACCTATGAAGCTTCAACAATTGCGCTACATCTGGGAAGTGGCGCACCACGACCTCAACGTCTCCGCGACAGCGCAGAGTCTGTATACGTCCCAGCCGGGTATCAGCAAGCAGATCCGCTTGCTCGAGGACGAATTGGGCGTTGAAGTGTTCGCCCGCAGCGGCAAGCACCTGACCCGCGTGACCCCGGCCGGTGAGCGTATCATCACCACCGCTGGCGAGATCCTGCGCAAGGTTGAAAGCATCAAGCAGATTGCTCAGGAATTCTCCAACGAGAAGAAGGGCACCCTGTCGATTGCCACCACCCACACCCAGGCGCGCTATGCGTTGCCACCGGTGATCAGCAGCTTCATCAAGCAGTACCCGGAAGTGGCCTTGCACATGCATCAGGGTTCGCCGATGCAGATCGCTGAAATGGCTGCCGACGGCACCGTCGATTTTGCCATTGCCACCGAAGCCCTGGAACTGTTCGGTGACCTGGTCATGATGCCGTGCTATCGCTGGAATCGTTGCGTGGTGGTGCCGCAAGGCCACCCGCTGACCAAGTTGCCCAAGCTGACCCTCGAAGCCCTGGCCGAATACCCGATCGTTACTTATGTGTTCGGTTTCACCGGCCGCTCCAAGCTTGACGAAGCCTTCAGTCATCGCGGCCTGACCCCGAAAGTAGTGTTCACCGCCGCTGACGCCGACGTTATCAAAACCTATGTACGCCTGGGTCTGGGCGTGGGCATCGTGGCCAAGATGGCGGTCGATACCAAGCTCGACAATGACCTGGTGGTCCTTGATGCCAGCGAACTGTTCGAGTCCAGCGTGACCAAGATCGGCTTCCGTCGTGGCACGTTCCTGCGTGGCTTCATGTGCGACTTCATCGAGAAGTTTGCCCCGCACCTGACCCGTGAAGTGATGGCCAAGGCCATCCAGTGCCACAACAAGCAAGAGCTTGAAGAACTGTTTGCGGATGTCGAGTTGCCGGTGCATTGATACCAGCAGCAGGCATGAAAAAACCGGCCATCGTGCCGGTTTTTTCTTGTCCTTGGTTCGGCTCAGAAAATGATGAGCATGAGAGTGCCAATGTAGATCGACGCCATCAGCAGCGCGGTGCCCATGCCCCACTGGAATTTGCTCAGCGCACCCCGCCAGGCGAGTCTGGCCAGGCCAAGGCTCAATGCGAGCATGAATGCGCTGAAGGCAATCGCAGCCAGTGGCCGGTGCAATCCCGGGCTGTCGTTGTGTATCCCCATGGCAATCAGCAGCAAGGTCATGAGCACTTGGCGCTCGAGCAGGCTGCTACGTAGTTGGCGCAGCAGGGTCGCTTGCAATTGCTCGCGTGGCGGCAGGCCAGGGGCCAGGAGCAGTTCGGCCAAGGTCGCGCGGTTGCGTCCGTGAAGGTCGATCAGCGTGCCTATGGGTTGCATGGGCGTCCAGACCAACAGGGCCGCCACCCACATGGCAAGGAAGCCACTGTTGTAGTTCGGTTCTATCCAGTAGGCGAACGTCATGACGCTCGCCAGAGCCAGGTACGTCAGATACCGGCCGCGTTTACCGTATATCTGCTCGATGGTCTGGCAACTGCGGCCAAGCAGGGCGGCCATGCGCTCCTGGCACTGTTGGTTCTGATGTGGAGCGCTGCTGCTGACAACGCCTGGTGCAGCAGCCGTGCTCGCCTTGCCTGTGCCCGGCGAGCCAAAGGTGAGCCCGCTCAGTGCTACCCCCAGTGGCGTCATGAGCTGTGTTCGTGGACGCTGCAAATGGTACTGCCACAGTGCCCAGGTCAACAGTAGCGCCAGTGTGCCTAGCAGAGCACTTTGGCCGGGATTGGCGAGCACAGGCCAGTAAAGGCTGAGCAGGGTTACCGGGATGAAGTTCAAGGCCCACGGCATACTGATGGTCAGCAAGCCGAAACATGAACCCAGCCATAATGCCGCCGCCAACTGCGGGAGGTGATGGCTGGCCGTTGGCCATAGCACCAGGCACATCAGTGATGGGGTGATACTCAATGCCATGTGCATGCCGACTGCGCCCAGCAAGGTGCGACGAACCTTGGGTGCGCGTAAAGCAATCATGTTCCAGGTCAGGTTGCACAGCCTTGGGCCATGGAACAGCCACCACAGGGCGGCGGCAACGGCCCAGGTGAAAGGCCAGGCCAGTGAGGTCTGGTCTTCAGGTGCGAGGTGCCAGAGGCTGGCACCGATAGCCAGCGTCAGGATGTAGCACAAAGCACCCACAGCGAGCAGCCACGACCCGAAGAACAGCGGCTTGAGCGCCGAGGCCTTCATGCTGTCAGCTCCAGGAACAGGTCTTCCAGGCTAAGACGCAATTCATCCTTGAGCTGGTCAACTTCGGCATACAGTCGCAGCTGACCCTGATGGATCAGGGCGACATGAGAGGCGATGCGCTCCAGGTCGGAAAGGATGTGTGTCGAGAACACCACGGTGCTGCCATGTTCGCTCGCCAGCTCGACGATTTCCCGCAGCAATTCGCGACGAGCCAGTGGATCAAGGGCTGCGGCCGGTTCGTCCAGCACCAACAGGCGCGGGCGTGGGGCCAGGGCGCGAATGATCGCTACTTGCTGGCGTTGGCCTGGGGAGAGGCTGTGAATCAGGCGCTGGCTGTCCAGGTTCCAGCGCTGCAGCAGCGTTTCGGCCAGCTCGCTGTCCCAGGTCGGGTACAGGCTGGCAAAGAACGTCAGGGCCTCGCCGACTTTCATCCAGTGCAGACTGTCGCCCTGTTGTGGCACATAACTCAAGGCGGCCTTGTCTTGGTCATCGATCTGGTTGGCAGGTTTGCCAAACAACCGGGCCTCACCACTGTCAGCCTGGCGCAGCCCCAGCAGGCACTCGATCAGGGTGCTTTTGCCTGCACCATTGCGTCCCAGCAAACCCAGTACCGTTCCCGGTTCGATGTTCAGCGAAACACCGTCCAGTGCCATGTGATCCTTGTAGCGTTTGGTCAGACCGTGGGCTTCGACCACGGGGGGCAGGTTACTCATTGCGATCCTTCGAAAGCGCTGCTTCGTTCATGAGAGGGGTAAGGGCCTCGACCAATTGTTCGAGGCTAAGGTCCAGCTGTCGGGCCTGGCGGGCCAGTTCCTGCAAGGTCGGCTGCAGCACCTGCAGGCGTGTTTCTGTCGGGGTGACGGCCTGACGATCGGCAGCGACCTGCATGCCCTTGCCACGCTGGCGCTCCAGCAGGCCCTGGGCTTCCAGCAAGGCATAGGCTTTGGAAACGGTCATCGGGTTGATGGCATGAGCGGCGGCCACTTCGCGCACCGAGGGCAGGCGGGTGCCGGGTGGGCAGGTTCCGGCGCTGATCAGGCGGGTGATCTGGCCGACGATCTGGCGGTAGATCGGGTCGGGAGAGCTGGGCTCGATGTGTAGTGTCATGGCGTCCATGTGTATTAGTGTAGCAATACACTATGGGCGCGAAGCAAGTGCTTTCTTTCGGGCATGAAAAAACCGGCCGAAGCCGGTTTTGCGAATCTGGAAGAACGTCAGCCTTTGCTGATCAGGTTGCCGGCATGCAGGCCGCATTCCTTCTGGGTCGACTCTTCCCACCACCAGCGGCCTTCGCGTTCGTGCTGGTTCGGCAGTACCGGGCGGGTGCAAGGTTCGCAACCGATGCTGATGAAGCCGCGCTCGTGCAGGCTGTTGTATGGCAGCTCGAGCATGCGGATATAGCCCCAGACCTCTTCGCTGCTCATCTGCGCCAACGGGTTGAACTTGAACAGGGTACGCTCGGGGGTCGAGAACGGGCTGTCGATTTCCAGTGCCGCCACCTGGCTGCGGGTGCCGGGGCTCTGGTCGCGGCGCTGGCCGGTGGCCCAGGCGCTGACGGTGCTGAGTTTGCGGCGCAGCGGTTCGATCTTGCGGATGCCGCAGCATTCGCTGTGGCCATCTTTGTAGAAGCTGAACAAGCCTTTCTCTTTGACAAAGGGGTCAAGTTTGCTGCGATCAGGGGAGAGGATCTCGATCGGCAGGTTGTAGAACTCGCGCACCTGATCGATGAAGCGGTAGGTCTCCGGGTGCAGGCGGCCGGTGTCGAGGCTGAACACCTTGACGTTCTTGTTCAGCTTCCAGGCCATGTCCACCAGCACCACGTCTTCGGCGCCGCTGAAGGAGATCCACAGGTCGTCGCCAAAGTGTTCGAAGGCAAGCTTGAGGATGTCTTGCGGGGACTTGTCGGCATAAGTCGCGGCCAGGGCGGCGACGTCGAAGGGTTGGCTCATCAGGCGGCTTCCGGTCATTGAATGGCGCTTGGCGCTCGTAATACCACGATCTTAACAAAAATTGCCGGGGCCGACGCCGCACATGTAGAGTGCGGCTTCCCATTTTTGGCGTTGTTCGAGGAGTGTGCTGTGGAAATTGCCTGTCTCGACCTGGAAGGCGTACTGGTCCCGGAGATCTGGATCGCCTTTGCGGAAAAAACCGGAATCGAATCATTGCGGGCCACCACCCGTGATATTCCCGATTACGATGTGCTGATGAAGCAGCGCCTGCGCATTCTCGATGAGCATGGGCTGAAGCTTTCCGATATCCAGGCAGTAATCGCCACCCTCAAGCCGCTGGACGGCGCCATCAAATTCGTTGACTGGTTGCGCGAGCGTTTCCAGGTGGTGATTCTCTCTGACACCTTCTACGAATTCTCCCAGCCGCTGATGCGCCAGCTGGGCTTCCCGACCTTGCTCTGCCATCGGCTGATCACTGACGAAACGGACCGGGTGACCGGCTACCAGTTGCGCCAGAAAGATCCCAAGCGCCAGTCGGTGCTGGCGTTCAAGAGCCTGTACTACCGGGTGATTGCTGCCGGTGACTCGTACAACGACACCACCATGCTGGGTGAGGCTGACGCAGGGATTCTGTTCCATGCGCCGGAGAATGTGATCCGCGAGTTCCCGCAGTTTCCGGCGGTGCATGATTTCGAGGCGTTGAAGAAGGAGTTCATCAAGGCTTCGAATCGGTCTCTGAGTCTCTGATGGGGTTGGGGCTGGTCTGCACCGTACGCGGACCGGTCCATCGCCGGCAAGGCCGGCTCCCACAATGGTCCAGTGCATACAGGACCTGTGGGAGCCGGCCTTGCCGGCGATGCTTTTTAAAGGCTTTGCAGGGTGTCGAGCAGCACCTTCACCTTGGTGATCGACTCTTCATACTCCGCCTGCCAGTCCGAATCGGCCACCACCGCACCACCACCCCAGCAGCACACCTGACCATCCTTGACCAGCAAGCTGCGAATGGCGATCGAGCTGTCCATTTCGCCGCGCACGTCGACGTACAGCAATGACCCGCAATACAGCGCCCGACGGCTAGGCTCCAGCTCGTCGATGATCTGCATGGCGCGAATCTTCGGTGCGCCGGTGATCGAGCCGCCGGGGAAGCTGCCGGCGATCAAGTCCAGGGCGTCCTTGTCGGCGGCCAGCTGGCCGGTGACGCTGCTGACCAGGTGATGCACGTTGGGGTAGCTTTCCAGGCTGAACAGCTCCGGCACTTTCACCGAGCCGATCTCGCAGGTGCGGCCCAGATCGTTGCGCAGCAGGTCGACGATCATCAGGTTTTCCGCACGGTCCTTGCTGCTGGCCAGCAGTTCGGCGCCGTTGTGTGCGTCCTCTACCGGGTCTGCGCTGCGTGGCCGGGTGCCCTTGATCGGACGGGTCTCGACCCGGCCTTCACTGACCTGGATGAAACGCTCCGGCGAGAAACTCAGCAGCGTGCTGCCATCGGCCAGGGTCTGGAAGCCGGAAAAAGGCGTCGGGCAGACCTGACGCACCGCCAGGTAGGCATGCCAGGGGTCGCCCTGGCATGGCGCGCGAAAACGCTGGGTGAGATTGATCTGGTAGCAGTCACCGGCATGGATGTACGCCTGCACCCGCTCAAAGGCCTGGTGATAGTCCTCGGTGCTGATGTCGCCGCGCATCGGTGCCAGCAATGAGAAGTGCGTCTCGCTGTTCGGCACGGGGGCATCGAACAGTGCAATCAGACGCTGGCGCTCGCTCTCGGCCAGGCTCGGGTGAAACAGCAACTGGCTGCGCCCGAGCTGATGGTCGCTGATCAGTGCCCAGGCATACAGGCCGAGGCTGGCGTCGGCCAGGCCGAGGTCGTCGGCAGCCAGGCTCGGCAGCTGCTCCAGGCGCCGTCCGAAGTCGTAGCTCAGGTAGCCGATCAGGCCGCCGGCAAAGGGCAGTTCGACGCCGTCTGGCAGGGTTGCCCGTCCCAGTTGTGCAAGGCTGGCGCGCAGGCGCTGCAGGTAGGCTTCACCGCTTTCGGCGGCTTGCGGTGCCAGGGTTTGCACTGGCCAGGCGCTGAGCAGGTCGAAACGGCCGCGCTCGGCGTTTGGGCGGGCGCTGTCGAGCAGCACGGCACCGGGTGCCTGGCGGATGCGCGCAAAGTAGGCCGCAGGGTCGGCGAGGTAGGGCAGGGGATGGAGCGTACAGGTCGGCATGCAAGTAACAGCTATGAATGCGGGGAGGCGATTGTAGTCCTGTGTAGGAAATGCGCCTAGCGCAGACTACGACCTTGAGTGCCTTGCCGGCGTCGGCCAGGGCTGGCTGACGCAGGCAAGGTGGGTTGCACTCAGTTGGACGGTACGTGACCGAACAGCTCCTGGGCGAAGCGTACGCGCTCTTCGGCGGTTTCCTGGCGGCCGTCTTTGGCCAGTTGCTCCAGATGCGCTTCCACCGCGTGAGTACGCTTGGTCAGGCCGCAGTCGTTGGCGATCTGGATGTTCAGGCCGGGACGGGCGTTGAGCTCGAGAATCAACGGGCCCTTGTCCTGGTCCAGAACCATGTCGACACCGATGTAGCCCAGCCCGCACAGCTCGTAGCAGCCGGCGGCCAGCTTCATGAAGCCGTCCCAGTTCGGCAGTTGCACGCCGTCTACCGCGTTGGTGGTGTCCGGGTGCTTGCTGATGATGTTGTTCAGCCAGGTACCGCGCAGGGTCACGCCGGTCGCCAGGTCTACACCGACACCGATGGCGCCCTGGTGCAGGTTGGCCTTGCCGCCGGACTGGCGGGTCGGCAGGCGCAGCATGGCCATCACCGGGTAACCCATCAGGACGATGATGCGGATGTCCGGCACACCTTCATAGCTGATGCTTTTGAAGATCTGGTCGGGGGTCACCCGGTACTCGATCAGGGCACGGTCGCGGTGGCCGCCCAGCGAGTACAGGCCGGTGAGGATGCTGGAGATCTGGTGCTCGATTTCCTCGTGGCTGATGATCTTGCCCGAGACCGTGCGATAACGGTCTTCGAAGCGATCGGCGACCACCAGGATGCCGTCACCGCCGGCGCCCTGGGCAGGCTTGACGACGAAGTCGTTGCGCTGGCCGATGATCTCGCCGAGTTTTTCGATCTCTTTCTCGGTGGAGATGATCCCGTACATTTCCGGCACGTGAATGCCGGCCTTGATCGCACGCTCCTTGGTGATGATCTTGTCATCGACGATCGGGTACAGATGGCGCTTGTTGTACTTGAGGACGTAGTCCGCATTGCGCCGGTTGATACCCATGATGCCCCGGGCCTCCAGGGCTTTCCAGGTTTTCCAGAGACCGAACATCAGGCGTCAGCCTTCACGAAAGCTTTGAAACGCACCAGCTCCGTCAGGCGGTAGCCGCGGTAGCGACCCATCGCCAGCATGAAGCCCACCAGAATCAGCAGTACCGCCGGGAAGGTGAAGACGAAGTACACCAGCTCCGGCACGCTCATCAGCAGGTGCGCCAGGGAGGCGGCGAACAGGGTGCCGATGGCGACTTTCATCGCATGGCCACCGCCACGCTCTTCCCAGGTGATCGACAGGCGTTCGATGGTCATGGTCAGGATCACCATCGGGAACAGCGCCACCGACAGGCCGCGCTCCAGACCCAGCTTGTGGCTGAACAGGCTGATGGCGGCGATCAGCACCACGACGAAGGTCAGCACCACCGACAGGCGCGGCAGCATCTGCAGCTTCAGGTGCTCAAGATAGGAGCGCAGTGACAGGCCGAGAGCGGTAATCACCGTGAACAGGATGATACCGAAGCCCAGCTGGGTTTCACGGAAGGCCAGGGCGATCAGTACCGGGGTGAAGGTACCCAGGGTCTGCAGGCCGATCAGGTTGCGCAGCACCAGGATCACCAGCACGCCGATCGGGATCATCACCATGATCATGAAGGTCTGCTGGGTCTGCAGCGGCAGGCCGTACAGCGAGTATTCGAGGAAGTCGGCGTCGGTGTTCTCGTCGGTCAGCTTGGCCAGGCGGATGGCGTTCATCTCGCTGTTGTTCAGGCTGAAGCTGACGTTGGCTTTCTTGCCGCCATCGACGGTGATCAGGCTGTCATCACCGGTCCACCACAGCAGGCGGTCGGTCGGCAGGCCCTGTTCGCCGGTATCCGGGTTGAAGTACAGCCAGTCGGTGCCGTTGAAGCTGCGCAGCCACAGTTCAGGGGTTTGCGGCTGGTCGGCGACCAGGCGGATGGTGTGGACCTTTTCCACCGGCACGTGGGCGATGGACAGCAGCAGGTCGATGACCTTGGCTTTGTTCAGCGACGAGGTGTCACCGGCAAGCAGCAGCTTGACGTTGTCGTCATTGAGGTTGTTGACCCGCTTGATGGTTTCGCTGACAAAGGTCTCGACGTCCGCCGAGTGCTGGCGGATCGGTGCCATCAGGGCTTCGGCGGCGATCTTTTCCGGGCCTTCTACGGCCAGGCTGTCGCGGAAAGTCGGGCCCTTGATCTTGGCTTTTTCGGTGCTGTAGCGCTTGGTCAGGACCAGGCGGTAGTACAGGGTCTGGTTGCCGCTGGCGCGACGGGCCGACCAGGTGACCTTGCGGTTGCCGTCGACGCGGTTGACGCTGACCCCGTAGTTGTTGGAGATGAAGCTCTCATTGAGGCTGACGTAGTCGCGGTTCAGCGGCGGTACGAACATCTGTACCTTGATCGGGTCCTTGGGGTTGGCGACGAACTCGACCTTGGCGTCGATGTTCCACAGGTCGTCGGTCTCGTCTTCGGTCACCGGAATCCCGAGAAAGAAGATCTGATAGGCCGTGACGATGATGCCCAGTAGCACCAGTACGGTGATCAGGACTTTCAGATGAAGGGTAAGAGAGCGCATCGGGATTACTCTGCGGTGTGAGCGACAGGGGCGCAGGCAGGTTTGCCGGCCGCGTATTTAAGGCTTGGGTCGACCAGCGCATCGAAGTGCTTGAGTGCCTCGGAGCCGATCAGCAGTGGGTACTGGAACGCGCTGCGGTCGGTCAGGTTCACTTCGATCACGCGTTGGGCCGTGCCCATGCAGATGTTCAGTTCAATCACCGGGCGGGCGGTATAGGCCTTGCCCTCATCCGGGTTGTAATCGCCGGCGCGCCGCTTGATCTTGCTGACACGGGCCAGCGGTCGTTCTATCGGATGCGCGTGGGCGGCGTCAATCGCCAGGTAGAAGCGTACCCAGGATTCGCCATTGCGCTTGAAGCGCTTGATGTCGCGGGCGCTGAGCGAGGCAGTCTTGGCCCCGGTATCGAGCTTGGCGGCAACCTCCAGGTCGATATCGGCGAGGCGGGCGTATTCATTAAGGCCGTACACGGTCTTTTCCGCAGCCTGGCCAACGGCAGGCAACAAAAACAGGCTGAGCAACAGTAGAAGGGGCGTAAGTCTCATAAATCCTGGCGCGGTGCTGTGCGGTGTTCGGGTCAAGGCCACTGGCAGTACTGCGCAAGCTTCCTCGTTTATCTGCCATCACCACAAAATGATGACAAGCCCACTATTCATGCCCTGTGTGGGGCGCGGCATTCTATCACGCTGGTGTGCTGGCGCCAGCGGCTGCACTCAGACAACACCTCGGCAGGTGAAGTTCGTTCTTAGACGATTGTCGACAATATTGATTTTGTCTTTGACTATGCCGCTCGATTTGGCTAGTTTTGGCCTCATTGATTTATGAGGTGTCGACAATATGCTGGACACAGCCCAAGCCCCCGGCGCAACCGCAGAGGATACCGAAACCCTCTCGGAAAACGTCTTCCGGCGCATCCAGGCGGCCATCGTCAAGGGCGAGATCGCCCCTGGCAGCAAGATCTC
>Ga0247827_10000008_pt1 | contig 146243 bp, 134 predicted proteins | sample 12C_Control_Day2_FD_194414 | JGI IMG/M metagenome (GOLD analysis project Ga0247827, IMG submission 194414) | Soil microbial communities from agricultural site in Penn Yan, New York, United States - 12C_Control_Day2 | ecosystem: Environmental > Terrestrial > Soil > Agricultural land | place... | reverse complement strand
GTTTAACGGTTCAAATATTCAGAGGATCCAGCTATGAGTAGCGGACGTATCGTTCAAATCATCGGCGCCGTCATCGACGTGGAATTTCCACGTGACAGCGTACCGAGTGTCTATAACGCGCTGAAAGTAGTTGGCGCGGAAACCACCCTGGAAGTTCAGCAGCAGCTGGGCGACGGTGTGGTTCGTACCATTGCGATGGGTTCCACCGAAGGCCTGAAACGTGGCCTGGACGTAAACGACACTGGCGCAGCGATCTCGGTACCGGTCGGTAAAGCGACCCTGGGCCGTATCATGGACGTCCTGGGTAACCCAATCGACGAAGCCGGTCCAATCGGTGAAGAAGAGCGTTGGGGCATCCACCGTGATGCACCGTCGTTCGCTGACCAGGCAGGCGGCAACGACCTGCTGGAAACCGGCATCAAGGTTATCGACCTGGTTTGCCCGTTCGCCAAGGGTGGTAAGGTTGGTCTGTTCGGTGGTGCCGGTGTAGGCAAAACCGTAAACATGATGGAACTGATCCGTAACATCGCCATCGAGCACAGCGGTTATTCCGTGTTCGCCGGTGTGGGTGAGCGTACTCGTGAGGGTAACGACTTCTACCACGAGATGAAGGATTCCAACGTACTGGACAAGGTTGCTCTGGTATACGGCCAAATGAACGAGCCACCAGGAAACCGTCTGCGCGTAGCGCTGACCGGCCTGACCATGGCTGAGAAGTTCCGTGACGAAGGTAACGACGTTCTGCTGTTCGTCGACAACATCTATCGTTACACCCTGGCCGGTACCGAAGTATCCGCACTGCTGGGCCGTATGCCTTCGGCAGTAGGTTACCAGCCGACCCTGGCTGAAGAGATGGGCGTTCTGCAAGAGCGTATCACTTCGACCAAGGAAGGTTCGATCACCTCGATCCAGGCCGTATACGTACCTGCGGACGACCTGACCGACCCGTCGCCAGCGACCACCTTCGCCCACTTGGACGCCACCGTCGTACTGTCCCGTGACATCGCCTCCCTGGGTATCTACCCAGCGGTCGATCCACTGGACTCGACTTCGCGCCAGCTGGACCCGAACGTCATCGGCAACGAGCACTACGACACCGCTCGCGGCGTCCAGTACGTGCTGCAGCGCTACAAAGAGCTGAAGGACATCATTGCGATCCTGGGTATGGACGAACTGTCCGAATCCGACAAGCAGCTGGTATCCCGTGCTCGTAAGATCCAGCGCTTCCTGTCCCAGCCGTTCTTCGTGGCAGAAGTCTTCACTGGTTCTCCAGGCAAATACGTTTCCCTGAAAGACACCATTGCTGGCTTCAGCGGCATCCTCAAAGGTGACTACGACCACTTGCCAGAACAAGCGTTCTACATGGTCGGCAGCATCGAAGAAGCGGTCGAGAAAGCCAAGAAACTGTAATCCCGGCGCCCCGCAAGGGGCGCTAATCAGGTTGAGGCAAGCAGATGGCTATGACAGTCCATTGCGATATCGTCAGCGCGGAAGGAGAAATTTTCTCCGGCCTGGTCGAGATGGTGGTTGCGCACGGTAACCTGGGTGATCTTGGTATCGCTCCAGGCCACGCGCCGCTGATCACTAATCTGAAGCCAGGTCCGATCACGCTGACCAAGCAGGGTGGCGCCCAAGAGGTGTTCTACATCTCTGGTGGTTTCCTCGAGGTCCAGCCGAACATGGTCAAGGTGCTTGCCGATACCGTGCAACGTGCTGCCGACCTGGACGAAGCTCAGGCTCAGGAAGCCCTCAAGGCTGCTGAGAACGCCCTGCATGTAAAAAGCGCGGATTTCGACTACGGTGCCGCCGCTGCACGTCTGGCCGAGGCCGCAGCCCAGCTGCGTACCGTCCAGCAAATGCGCAAAGGCAAGTAATCGGCCCAGGTCGATCACTGCTGTTGCGATTGAGTTAAAGGGTAGCCTCGGCTACCCTTTTTCTTTTTCTGCGTTTTATATTCTGGTCATCTCGCTGACCCTCCAGAATTGGTAACCCGTCAATGTCTCTCGATATCGTTATCCTCGCCGCAGGCCAAGGGACCCGGATGCGCTCTGCGCTGCCCAAGGTACTGCACCCGGTCGCCGGCGACTCCATGCTTGGCCATGTTATCCACAGCGCCCGTCAGCTGCAGCCACAGGGCATTCATGTGGTGATCGGGCACGGTGCCGAGCGGGTGCGTGAGCGTCTGGCGGCTGATGATCTGAATTTTGTTCTGCAAGACAAACAGCTGGGTACTGGCCATGCGGTGGCGCAAGCCTTGCCGGCCCTTACGGCTGATACGGTGCTGATCCTCTACGGCGATGTGCCGTTGATCGAAGTCGATACCCTCAAGCGCTTGCTGACCAAGGTCACCCCTGAGCAGTTGGGCCTGTTGACGGTCAATCTTGTTGACCCAACGGGTTACGGGCGTATTGTCCGTGATGCCCAGGACCAGGTGGCAGCGATCGTTGAGCACAAGGATGCCAGCGACGCGCAAAAAGCCATCAAGGAAGGCAACACCGGCATTCTGGCGGTACCGGGTGCACGCTTGGCCGAGTGGCTGGGGCGTCTGTCGAACAACAACGCCCAAGGTGAGTACTACCTGACTGACGTGATTGCCATGGCCGTTGCCGATGGCCTGGTGGTCGCCACCGAGCAGCCGTTGGACCCAATGGAAGTGCAGGGCGCCAATGACCGTCGCCAGCTGGCCGAGCTGGAGCGTCACTATCAGTTGCGTGAAGCGCGTCGTTTGATGGCTCAAGGGGTAACCCTGCGCGACCCGGCACGTTTTGACGTGCGTGGCGAAGTGACCGTTGGTCGCGACGTACTCATCGACATCAACGTCATTCTCGAAGGCCGTGTAGTCATTGAAGACGACGTGGTGATCGGCCCGAACTGCGTGATCAAGAACAGCACCCTGCGCAAGGGTGTCGTGGTCAAGGCCAACAGCCACCTCGAAGGCGCGATCATGGGTGAAGGCAGCGATGCCGGTCCGTTTGCCCGCCTGCGTCCAGGCAGCGTGCTGGAAGCCCGCGCCCATGTGGGTAACTTTGTCGAACTGAAGAACGCCCACCTCGGTGAAGGTGCCAAGGCCGGTCACCTGACCTACCTGGGCGATGCCGAGGTAGGTGCGCGTACCAACATCGGTGCCGGTACCATTACCTGCAACTATGATGGCGCGAACAAGTTCAAGACCATCCTCGGTGAGGATGTGTTCATTGGCTCCAACAACTCCCTGGTTGCGCCTGTGGATATCCTCGACGGTGCCACCACCGCTGCCGGTTCGACCATCACTCAGAATGTCGAGGCTGCCCAGCTAGCCGTTGGCCGTGCGCGCCAGCGCAACATCGATGGCTGGAAGCGGCCGGAGAAGCTCAAGAAGAGCTGAAGTTATACACAGCGATGGATAAGAGCCGACTGGATTGTGCATAAGTCGGCTCTTTTTTGTTTGTGGATAAAAAATCGGATGAATGAAGTTATTCACAGGTGATTTTTTCATCTCTCTGCTTGACGCTTTTTGTCCTTTAGGTTTTGATTGGCATCACTAACTTTCGAAACGAAACTTAAAGACACCATGTCGAAACGTAACACTCCACAGCGCCGCCACAACATCCTCGCCTTGCTCAACGAGCAGGGGGAGGTGAGCGTTGATGCGCTAGCCAAACGTTTCGAAACCTCGGAAGTCACCATCCGCAAGGATCTTGCTGCACTGGAAGCCAATGGCTTGCTGCTGCGTCGCTACGGTGGTGCGGTGACCATGCCTCAGGAACTGATCACTGATCAGGGCCAGCCGGTTTCGCTGTATAAGCAGGCGATTGCCCGGGCGGCGGTCGGACGTATCCGTGAACATGCACGCATCATCATCGACAGTGGCAGTACCACCGCAGCGATGATCCCCGAGCTGGGCCACCAGCCAGGCCTGGTGGTGATGACCAACTCGCTGAATGTCGCCCGTGCCCTGAGCGAGCTGGAACACGAGCCTGTGCTGTTGATGACCGGCGGCACCTGGGACCCGCATTCCGAGTCTTTCCAGGGGCAGGTCGCCGAGCAGGTACTACGCTCTTACGATTTCGACCAGCTGTTCATTGGCGCCGATGGTATCGACCTGGTACGCGGAACCACCACTTTCAATGAGCTGCTCGGCTTGAGCCGGGTGATGGCCGAAGTGGCCCGGGAAGTGATCGTGATGGTCGAGTCCGACAAGGTCGGGCGCAAGATTCCCAACCTCGAGCTGCCCTGGGGCAGCGTCAACACCCTGATTACCGATGAGCGCTTGCCCGCTGAGGCGCGCGAACAAATTGAAGCCCGCGGCGTCCATGTGATTTGTGCCGCACTCTCCAAGGAGCATATCTAATGTGTGGAATCGTTGGCGCCGTCGCCGAACGCAATATCACCACCATCCTCATCGAAGGCCTCAAGCGTCTGGAGTACCGCGGTTATGACAGCGCAGGTCTGGCGGTCTTCACCCAGCAGGGAACCCTGGAGCGTCGTCGTCGCATCGGCAAGGTCAGCGAACTGGAAGCCGCTGTAGCTGCCGATCCGCTGGCAGGCCAGCTGGGTATTGCCCACACCCGCTGGGCAACCCACGGCGCGCCCACCGAGCATAATGCACACCCGCATTTTTCCGGCCAGGAACTGGCGGTGGTGCACAACGGTATCATCGAGAATCACGAAGAACTGCGTGAAAAACTCAAGGGCCTGGGCTACGTATTCAGCTCTGAGACCGACACCGAAGTCATCGTCCACCTGCTGCACCACACCCTGAAGACCGTCCCGGACCTGGCCGACGCCCTGAAGGCTGCGGTCAAGCAACTGCACGGTGCCTATGGCCTGGCAGTGATCAGCACGCACCAGCCAGACCGCCTGCTGGCAGCGCGCAGCGGCAGCCCGCTGGTTATCGGTCTGGGCCACGGGGAGAACTTCCTGGCTTCCGACCAGTTGGCCCTGCGCCAGGTGACTGACCGCTTCATGTACCTGGAAGAAGGCGACATTGCCGAGATCCGCCGCGACCAGGTAACCATCTGGGATCTGGCCGGTCACCTGGTTCAGCGCGAAACCGTGCAATACCACGAAGGCGCCGAAGCCGCTGACAAGGGCACCTATCGTCACTTCATGCTCAAGGAAATCCACGAGCAACCCACCGTAGTACAGCGCACCCTGGAAGGGCGTCTGGGCAAGGACCACGTCATGGTTCAGGCCTTTGGTCCGCAAGCTGCCGAGCTGTTCGCCAAAGTCCGCAATGTGCAGATCGTCGCCTGTGGTACCAGCTATCACGCCGGTATGGTTGCGCGTTACTGGCTCGAAGAGCTGGCCGGGATTCCGTGCCAGGTAGAAGTGGCTAGCGAGTTCCGCTACCGCAAGGTGGTGGTGCAGCCCGACACCCTGTTCGTTTCGATCTCCCAGTCTGGCGAAACCGCCGACACCCTGGCCGCCTTGCGCAATGCCAAGGAACTCGGTTTCCTCGGTAGCCTGGCGATCTGTAACGTTGGCATCAGCTCACTGGTACGCGAGTCGGACCTGACCCTGCTGACCCAGGCCGGCCCGGAAATCGGCGTGGCTTCGACCAAAGCATTCACCACCCAGCTGGTCTCGCTGATGCTGCTGACCCTGTCCCTGGGCCAGGTGCGTGGCACGTTGCAAGCCGGTGTCGAAGCTGAACTGGTCGAAGAGCTGCGCCGCCTGCCGACGCGTCTGGGCGAAGCGCTGGCCATGGACACCATCGTCGAGAAGACTGCTGAGTTGTTCGCCGACAAGCACCACACCCTGTTCCTCGGTCGTGGCGCGCAGTTCCCGGTGGCGATGGAAGGAGCGCTCAAGCTCAAGGAAATCTCTTACATCCACGCCGAAGCCTATCCGGCCGGTGAGCTCAAGCACGGCCCGCTGGCCTTGGTCGACAGCGACATGCCAGTGGTCACCGTGGCGCCTAACAACGAACTGCTGGAGAAGCTCAAGTCCAACCTGCAGGAAGTACGCGCGCGAGGTGGTGAGCTGATTGTCTTCGCCGACGAACACGCCGGTATGAGCAATGGCGAAGGCACCCATGTGATCGCTGTGCCGCACATCATCGATGCCCTGGCGCCGATTCTCTACACCATTCCGCTGCAACTGCTGTCGTACTACGTGGCGGTGCTCAAAGGCACTGACGTCGACCAGCCGCGTAACCTGGCGAAATCGGTAACTGTAGAGTAACGATTGGCGTTGTTCGCACCAGTGGTTTTAGAGAATTAAAACTGTCGAGAGCAACCGAGGGCGTCATCCCTCGGCTTTGCCTCCTGCTCGGGGGCCTATTTCAGACATGCCTTACCTGCTCAAGGTAGTTTGAGCGGAAATTACCCCCCCATGACCCCATGACCTTGTTACAATGAAGGTCATTATCTGCGTGGCAACTTAATGCTAAACAGGGAAGACTATTAGTTGGCTGAGCCCGGCCATTAAGGAGTAGGCGTGTCGGTGGAACAACTGATTTATCCGGTAATTATTTGTGGTGGTTCCGGCAGTCGTCTTTGGCCAACCTCGCGCGAGAAGCATCCAAAGCCGTTTTTGTTGCTACCCGATGGCCAATGCCTGCTCCAGAAAACGCTCCTCAGAGTTTTAGGACTCAAGGGTGTCAAGGAGGTCCTGACCGTTACCAATCAGGAACTTTTCTTCACCACAGAAGATATCTACCAAGAAGTAAAGAAGCCGAAAGATTGCGAGCTGAACTACATCCTTGAGCCCTTTGGCCGTAATACCGCCGCCGCCATTGCCAGCGCTGCGCTTTATCTGCAGCGCCGCCACGGGCCAGAAGCCACCCTGCTGGTGCTTCCCGCCGATCACCTGATTCAAGACGAACAGGCCTTCGCCGAAGCTACTCGCCAGGCCTGTCTGCTCGCCCAGAAAGACCTACTGGTAACATTTGGTATCAAACCAACTCATGCAGAAACGGGTTTTGGTTATATTGAGGCTGATACCCATCGCAGCATCGATCACGGAATGCTGGTTAAACGTTTTGTGGAAAAGCCAGATCTTGCAACTGCGCAAAGCTATACCGCAGCAGGGAACTTTTACTGGAACTCGGGAATGTTCTGCTTCCAGGCCGGTGCATTCATCAACGAGATGCGACTCCATGCCCCAGAAATACTGGATGCGGTAGAGGCTACTCTTGCCGCTTCGTCAGCGCATGAAAATGAGCACCGCCTCAGACTCGACGCAGCCAACTTCGAGAAGGTTCCGGACATCTCTATCGACTATGCCTTGATGGAGCGCTCCGAGCATGTCGCCACCGTTCCCTGCGCTATCGGTTGGAGCGACATCGGCTCCTGGTCTGCCATGTGCGATTTAGTCGGAGCAGATCAAGATGGCAATCGCCTCACCGGCGAGACCGTCTCTCATTCGGCATTTAACAACTTTGTTCAATCCCCTGACCGTCTCACCGCGCTGGTCGGCGTGCAAGACCTAATCGTGGTCGATACCCCAGATGCCCTGCTGATTGCCCACCGAGAACACGCCCAGGACATAAAGCACATCGTCGGGCAGCTCAAGCAGAGTGGGCACGAAGCATACTTGACTCATCGGACGGTGCATCGCCCTTGGGGCACATACACCACGCTGGAAGAAGGCGAGCGCTTCAAGATCAAGCGAATTGTCGTCAAGCCCGGGGCGTCACTTTCCTTGCAAATGCATCATCACCGCAGCGAGCACTGGATCGTAGTCAGTGGTGTGGCACTTATCATCAACGGCAACGCCGAGCTGACGCTGAACAGCAATGAGTCAACTTTCATCGCGGCTGGCCACAAGCACAGGCTCGCCAATCCCGGCGTTATCGACCTTGTCCTCATAGAGGTGCAGAGCGGCGACTATCTCGGCGAGGATGATATTCGGCGCTTCGACGATAGATATGGCCGGGCATAAAGGCAACAGCTACTAGCAGCGGAGTACCAGATAGAGCTCAGGCTCCAGTCACTGCCCCTGCCACAAAGATGAACATGAAGATACTACACTTCTACAAGACCTATTACCCCGACTCCGTGGGCGGGGTAGAGCAGGTCATTTTCCAGATCGCCAGTGGCGTTGCCGACTTCGGCGTGAGCTCCGATGTGCTCTCGCTCAGCCCGAACGCCACACAGCAGCCGGTCGACCTGGGCAGCCACATGGCCTACAAGGCCAAGCTGGACCTGCAGATAGCGTCCACCGGATTTTCCCTGTCGGCAATCCGCACTTTCCGCACCTTGGCCAGGGAAGCCGACATTATCCACTACCACTTCCCCTGGCCCTTCATGGACCTTGTGCACCTGACCAGCCGCCTGGACAAACCCAGCCTGGTCACCTACCACTCCGACATCGTACGCCAGGCCGTTCTGTTACAGCTGTATCGCCCACTGAAGCACAGCTTCCTTGGCAGCGTTGACGCCATAGTCGCGACTTCACCGAACTACCTGGACAGCAGCCCGGTACTCCGTCGGCACCGCAACAAGACCCAGGTAATCCCGATCGGCCTAGACAAGGCGGCCTACCCACAACCCTCGCAAGACAGGCGCGCACACTGGCAACAGCGCTTTGGCGAGCGCTTCTTCCTCTTCGTAGGTGTCCTGCGCTACTACAAGGGGCTGCACATCCTGCTGGAGGCCATGAAGGGCGCGCCCTACAAGCTGGTGATCGTCGGTGCCGGCCCAGTCGAGCGCGAGCTGAAGGAACAGGCTCTGCGCGACGGGCTGGACAACGTTTTCTTCGTTGGCGCGATTTCTGATGAGGACAAGGTTGCGCTGTTGAACCTCTGCTATGCGGTCACCTTCCCCTCAAATCTGCGCTCGGAAGCGTTTGGTATCTCTTTGCTGGAAGGTGCCATGTATGGCAAGCCGATGATCTCCAGCGAGATAGGCACAGGCACCTGCTACATCAACCAGCATGAGCAGACCGGATTGGTTGTCCCTCCCAGTGATCCCGTCGCGTTCAGGCAGGCCATGGACTACCTGTGGGCACACCCCGAGCGGGCACAACAGATGGGGCGCCAGGCGGAAAGTCGGTACTGGGAGTATTTCACCGCCAACCGCATGGCGGCTGGCTACAACAACCTTTACCGACAGTTACTCGAGCAACATGGCAGGACAGCAGCAGAGCACCTGGCCACACCCTGAGCCCGACTCATCCACGTTTACATTTACATCACTTATCAGCCGGCGAAGCTTGGCCACAGAAGGAATTACACCATGAGCCGTAAAGTTGCACTCATTACTGGCGTGACCGGACAAGACGGCGCCTACCTCACGCACTTTTTGCTGGAAAAGGACTACATCGTTCACGGCATCAAGCGTCGTGCGTCCTCCTTCAACACCGACCGTATCGACGACCTCTATCAGGATCCACACGCCAAAAACCGCAATCTGATCCTGCATTATGGTGACCTGACCGACACCAGCAATCTGGTTCGCATCATTCAGGAATGCCAACCAGATGAGATCTACAACCTCGGTGCCCAGAGCCACGTGGCGGTTTCCTTCGAATCCCCCGAGTACACCGCAGATGTCGACGCCCTGGGCGCCCTGCGCATTCTCGAAGCCATCCGCATCCTCGGTCTAGAAAAGAAGACCCGCTTCTACCAGGCCTCGACCTCCGAGCTCTATGGCCTGGTCCAGGAAATCCCGCAGAAGGAAACCACGCCCTTCTACCCTCGCTCACCCTATGCGGTGGCCAAGCAATTCGCCTTCTGGATGACCGTCAACTACCGCGAGGCCTATGGTATCTATGGTTGCAATGGCATCTTGTTCAACCACGAATCCCCGCTGCGTGGTGAAACTTTCGTCACCCGCAAGATCACCCGCGGCCTGACCCGCATCGCCGTGGGCCTGCAGGACTGCCTCTACATGGGCAACATGAGCGCCCTGCGCGACTGGGGCCATGCCCGTGACTACGTCGAAATGCAGTGGCTCATGCTGCAGCAGGATAAGCCCGACGACTACGTCATCGCCACCGGCCGCCAATACTCGGTGCGCCAGTTCATTGAAGTCTCGGCAAAAGAGCTCGGTGTCACTATCGAATGGCGTGGCGAGGCCGAGGAAGAAGTCTGCGCCGTTGTGAGCGTGGCGAATGAGGCCGTCACCGGCATGAAGGCCGGCGATATCATCGTTCGAGTCGACCCTCGCTACTACCGCCCGACCGAAGTGGAAACCCTGCTCGGAGACCCTTCCAAAGCCAAACGCGACCTGGGTTGGGAGCCGAAGATCAGCTTCGAGGAGCTGGTGGCCGAGATGATCAGCGAAGATCTCAAGCTGGCCCAACGAGATGCGCTGATCGAGAAGAACGGCTACAAGATCATGTCCTACCACGAATAAGAGGAGTTACCAGATATGCAGAAGCTACCCCTTAGCAGCCGCTTCTTCGTGGCCGGGCATCGCGGCATGGTCGGCTCCGCCATAGTGAGAAAACTCCAGGCTGAGGGCTATCAGCACATCGAGACGCGGACGCATGCCGAGCTGGATCTGACTTCGCAAGCGGCGGTCCAGGCGTTTTTCAAGGACAACCCTGTCGACTATGTAGTGCTGGCCGCCGCCAAGGTTGGCGGCATACATGCCAACAACGAATACCCGGCCGATTTCATCTACGAAAACCTGATGATCGAATGCAACGTCATCCATCAGGCGTTTGCAGCTGGGGTCAAGAACCTGCTGTTACTCGGCAGCTCCTGCATCTACCCCAAGCTGGCAAGCCAGCCTATGAGGGAAAGCGCCCTGCTGACCGGCGTGCTGGAGAGCACCAACGAACCCTATGCAGTGGCCAAGATTGCCGGCATCAAGCTCTGCGAGTCTTACAATCGCCAGCATGGCACCAACTATCGCTCGGTGATGCCAACCAACCTCTACGGCCCATACGACAACTACCACCCGGAAAACAGCCACGTGATTCCGGCACTGATTCGCCGCTTCCACGAGGCCAAGCAGGCCAGGGCTGAAGAGGTAGTGATCTGGGGCACCGGCAACCCCATGCGTGAATTCCTGCATGTCGACGATATGGCTGCTGCCTGCCTGCATGTCATGAATATCGATACCGAGACCTACCAGGCCAACACGCAGCCCATGCTTTCCCATATCAATGTGGGGACCGGGACCGATGTCACCATCCGTGAACTCGCGGACCTGCTTGCCGAAATCGTGGGCTATGAAGGAAAGATCACCTTCGACAGCAGCAAGCCAGATGGAGCACCGCGAAAGCTGATGAATGTCGAACGCCTCGCAGCTCTTGGCTGGCAGTCCAGGATTGGCCTCAAGGAAGGGCTGCAGTCGGCTTATGCCTGGTACGCCGAACACCTGGGTCGCGAAGCGATCCGACTCTGAGGCAATCCGATGCTTTTAGGTTTCTTGCGGGACACCGTCCGGCTCAAGGGGGTCATCCTTGAGCTGGCCAAGCGCGACTATCAGCAGATCAATCAGGGATCCTATCTGGGGTTCATCTGGAATTATCTGCAGCCACTGCTGTACATCGGTGTGCTGTACGCTGTTTTCACCCTGGGCTTTCGCCAGGGTGCGACACAGGACGGGCTGCCATTCGGCCTCTACCTGCTCAGCGGAATGATTTGCTGGTTATATTTCGCAGGTAACCTCAGCAGCATCACAGGGGTAATTCGAGACTACGGCTTCCTGGTGAAGAAAGTCGACTTCCGGCTGAGCGTCCTGCCATTCGTGAAACTGCTCAGCTCCTTGTTGCCCCATATCCTCTTGCTGGCTCTGCTGCTGATCGCCGCAGAGCTCAGTGGCATCCGGCTCGGGTTGCACACTCTGCAACTGATCTACTACTTCCTGTGCATGGCGTCACTACTGGTCGGGTTGGGCTGGATCAGTTCTTCGGCGAGTTTGTTCATTCCCGATATTCGTAACCTGGTCAGCATCATTACCCAGTTCGGCCTGTGGCTGACGCCGATCTTCTGGAGCGTTTCCCAAGTACCTCAATCCTACCAATGGCTGACCGGACTCAATCCGGTCAGCTACCTGGTAACGGGCTACCGAGACAGCCTGACCGGCGCTCGATACTTCTGGGAGCGCCCTCAGGAATCTCTGCTTTTCTGGGGCATCACGCTGATCCTTCTGGCGGTCGGAACGCTGGTTTATCGCCGCTTAAAGCCGCACTTCGCGGAGGTAGTCTGATGCAGCCGGTCGCGATCTCTATCAGGGGCGTTTCCAAGTTCTACAAGCTGTACGAGGCCAGCAAGGATCGGCTCAAGGAAGCGCTTCACCCCCTGGGCAAGAAGTACCATGAGGATTACTACGCCATCCGTAACCTGAGTCTCGAGATCAGACGCGGTGAGATTCTCGGAATCGTTGGCCGTAATGGCTGCGGCAAGTCGACTTTGCTCAAGCTGGTTTCTCGGGTGCTGCAACCCAGCGAGGGCACAATCAAGGTGGTCGGCAAGATCACCGCGTTGCTGGAGTTGGGCGCGGGCTTCAATCCCGAGTTCACGGGGCGGGAAAACATCCGTTTCTACTCGACGATCCTCGGCTTGTCCCTGGCGGAAATCGAGCAGCTGACTCCGGCGATCATCGAGTTCGCCGAACTGGGCCAGTTCATCGACCAGCCGGTAAAGACCTATTCCAGCGGCATGAAGTCGCGGCTGGGCTTTGCCGTTGCAGTCCATGTCGAACCGGACATCCTGATTCTTGATGAAGTGCTCGCGGTGGGGGACGCCGTCTTCAAGCGCAAGTGTTTCGCCAGGATGGAAGAGTTCTTCAAGGCGGGAAAGACGGTGCTTTTCGTTTCCCACGATGCCAACTCGGTGAACAAGTTGTGCACCCGTGCCGTTCTGCTGCATGGCGGTAACATCATTCTTGACGCTGCACCGAAGGATGTGACGCGCTTCTACGAAAAACTTGCATACGCCAAAGAGAGCGATCATCCCGCAGTGCTTCGGGAAATTGCTGCGTTCCAGCAACAGGGCCCGGCATTGCTCCCGGCTCCGGATGATCAGGAACAAGACGAGGACGTACCGGCTGACGCGGAGCCAGAACAGACCCGGTTAAAGCCCTATTATCTTCCTGAACTCGTTTCCAAATCCGCGCTGACCTATCCCACTGACCGTGCGCAGATCATCGATCCTCACTTCACCACCTTGTCGGGTGAACGGGTGAATGTGCTGGTCAGCGGGGAAGAGTATTTCTACACCTACAAAGTGGCTTTCAAGGATGTTGCCAGGCAACTGTCACTGGGCATGCAGTTCAAGGACATGCATGGAGTGGCGATAACTGCTGCCTCGCTCCACTACGACCCGCTCAGATTGATTGAGCAGGTACCTCGAAATTCGTCGCTCAAAGCCTCATGGCGGTTCACCTGCAACCTGCTGACAGGCCATTACTTCAGCAACGCTGGGGTGGCCGAGGTGATCGATGGCGAACCTGTTTTCATAGCCCGGGTTGTCGATGCAGCAGTCATCAAGGTGATCGCTGATGAGAAAAGCATCGTGCGCGGCACGGTCGACCTGGGGCAAGTTCTTGAGGTAGAAGCCTTGTGATTAAGCCCATGCAAGACGATCAACTGATCTTCATGATTTCGCTGCCGCGTAGTGGCTCCACGTTGCTGCAGAAGATCCTGGGCGGGCATAGCGATATCTATACCCGCTCCGAGCCCTGGTTGATGCTCCACCCACTTTATGCTTTGAAGACCGAGGGAATCCAGACCCGCTACAACGCCAAACTGGCCGCCGATGGTGTGCAGAATTTTCTGCAGGAACTACCCACAGAGGATGAAAATTACTATTCCTCGCGGATCCGTGACTGCTATCTCTCTCTTTACGCTCCGTACCTGAATGCAAGCGGGAAGGGGCGCTTTCTCGACAAGACACCGCGCTATTACGAAATCTTCGATGAACTACAGAAGACATTCCCGCGCGCCAAGTTCATCATCCTTTACCGCAATCCAATGGCTGTCCTCGCCTCAATGCTGGAAACCTGGGTGAAGGGCCGGTACGAGAAACTGAAAAGTTACAAGTGTGACTTGTACGAAGGGGTTGAGTTCCTGCAACGGGATTTCACCGCCTACACCAACACCCATGTGGTCAGATACGAAGAGCTTCTGCTCAATCCAGAGGCCGAAACCGAAGCCCTTTTTAATTTCCTGCAATTGCCCAATCAGCCCGACTGTATCGAATACGGCCGCCAGAAAGGGGAGCGCTGGATGTATGGTGACCCGGAGACGGTTTACAAGAAGAGTCGTCCTGATTCGCAGCATATCGATGCTTGGCACCGGCAATTGGCCAAGCCGGAAGAGCGCAAGCTGATCTCTGACTACCTGCACGGTTTGGGAGAGACTGCTTTTGCCCGTCTGGGCTACAGCTTCAAGGATGCCGCGAAGGTTATCGCCGACGCAGATCAGCAGAACGGTGGGTCACCTGAAGGCGGAACTTCGCTGGCCAATCTGTTGCTGAGCGACGTCGAGCTGATCAAGCAGGTGCAGCACAGTAATGCGAAGCTGCGCAACGACATCGCTGGGTACAAGGCTCAACTGCAGAACATGCAGCAGCAACTGGAGGGGCTGGAAGCCGAGCGAGGCAGTAAGCAGGCCAGGATCGAAGAGCTTCATGGTGAAATTGGCACCTATGAAGCCTGGTTAAGTGATCGGGATAGACAGATTCAAAGTCGCGACGAGCAGATTCAGGCGCGTGATATTCAGCTCAATGAACGGGATGCACAACTGCAGGAGCGTGACCTGCAGGTTCGGTATCGCGACGAACAGCTGAAATCCCGCGATGAACAACTCAAGGCGCGCGATATTCAGGTCAAGGAGCGCGATATTCAACTCAAGGAGCGGGATGCGCAACTGCAGGAGCGTGACCTGCAGGTTCGGCATCGCGACGAACAGCTGAAGTCCCGCGATGAACAACTCAAGGTGTGCGTCGAACAGATTCAGGCGCGCGATATTCAACTCAAGGAGCGGGATGCGCAACTGCAGGAGCGTGACCTGCAGGTTCGGCATCGCGACGAACAGCTGAAATCCCGAGATGAACAACTCAAGGCGCGCGACGAGCAGATTCTGGCTCGCGATGAGCAGTTGGCCCGGCGCGATATGGCGGTGGAGGCTCGGGACGTCCTGTTGATAGAGCGAGAGCAGAAGATCCAGGCTAGCGAGGCTCGCCTTAAGGCATGCGATAAACAGATCCAGCTGCTTGATGTGCAGATTGCCGAGCGCGATGTGGAGTTGCGGCGCGGCAATGACGATCGAGCCCGCCTCGATGCCGAGCTTTCCGCCTTCAGTGAACGGCTGGCGCAGTCCGGGGGAGAGTTGAGCGCCAGTCGCAGTGCTCTTGTCCAGGAACAGCAACGGGTTCAGGAATTCGAAAGCAACCTGACTTCAGTACTGACGGCCACAAAAGGACTGACTGAGCATCGAGCATACATTCGGCCATTTAAGAAACTCCAGGCATACAGGGGACTATTGAGTCACCTCAATGCAATTCGAAAGAAGCACGCGGCTCTTTTGAATCGACTTGACAAGTAGTGGTTAACTCAATAATTGCAGTGATGAAGTGACAGGTTTTCAGGTGACAAGGATTTGAAGTCTTGGGAGCTGCCCATCTGTCCAATGGAGTCGAAATGTTATTTAGCGTTGTAACGGTTACCTATAATGCCGCTGATTTGCTGCAGAAGACCATCGAGAGTGTCTTGGGGCAGACATCCGCTGACTTCGAATACCTGATCGTCGACGGAGGCTCCGGCGATGGCACGGTAGAGTTAATAGAGAAGTATGCGTCGAGGCTCGGTTATTGGTCGTCCGAGAAGGATACGGGTATCTACAATGCCATGAATAAAGCCATTCGTCAGTGCAAAGGCGAATGGGTGATATTCATGAACGCAGGCGATACCTTCACCGATGTCAATGTCCTTGCTCGGATTGCTGGGCATTGTCACGACAACGTTGATCTTGTCTATGGTGATCGACATCGCGTTGATTCCGCAGGCTCTCGCCGCTATGAAAAGGCGGGGGAGTTAAAGGACGCCTATTTTAGAGAGGTGGTATTCCATCAGTCGCTATTCACGCGGACTAGCCTTCTTCGGGAACGTAATTACGACGAGTCCTATAAGCTGGCAGCTGATTACGAGTTCATGCTGTACGCGCTGAGGAATGAAAAGAAATTCCAGTACGTTGAGTTGTCGATTTCGGATTTTCTGGAGGGTGGCGCGAGCAGAGAGAACTATCTTCTTGCGCAAATCGAGGCTATCAAGGCATCGCTTCATCATGCTCCGGACAAGAACCTGATCAGGAGGAATTACTATCTCGACAACTTGGTCATCCAGAACATGGGGCGGATTATCAACTCCCAGGTTCAGGCCAGTAAACGACTGAATCCCGAACTTCGGTTGGAGGCCAGGCCTGTTGGAAACAGCGTCAATCTGTTCGCGGTAAACGGTTCTCCAGAGTTGGAGAGTTTGCTCAACCGGATCAACCAACCCTTCTCAGCTGAAAATATCTCCGAACTGGCAAGCTCCCCGGTCAAGAATGCCGAGCACCTGATGCGGAGAGTTGTTCGACGCATGGGACGGGGCATCAAACGACTGCTGCGTTCGAATCGGAGCAGCGAGTTGGTCGCAGCTCCCGTTCCAGCACCGCAACCGGTCCAGAAACCAGTGCAGATGGAAGTCGCGGATGACAGACCCAAGGTTACAGTCGTGACTGTCTGCTACAACGCAGGAGCTGCACTCTTGGACACTATTCAGAGCGTAGCGGCGCAAAGTTATCAGAACCTCGAGTATATAGTCGTCGATGGTGCCTCCACCGATCAGACGGCAGATATTCTGAAAGAGAACGGTGGAAAGATAACGAGGATCATCAGCGAACCCGATCAGGGGATTTACGATGCGATGAACAAGGCAATGGATATTGCCACAGGCGAATATACCATCTACATGAATGCAGGTGACGTATTCTACAGTAGTGATACTGTGAAAGAAGTATTCGCCAATAAAGTGGATGGTTTCGATCTGGTTTATGGTGCTAGGATGTATTCCGCTTCTGGCGAAGAGCCCATCTATCAGGAAGCCAGGCCGCTGGAAACGGCGTTCTTACGGATGCCGTACTGCCACCAGTCATTATTCCTGAAAACCTCTGTTTTGCGCGAGTTCCGTTTCAATCTAACGTATCGGTTTGCTGCTGATTACGATCAGAGTGTCCGCCTCTTTGTGGCTGGCAAATCCCATCTGCAACTGAGTCAGCCGGTCTGCATCTTTGCCGCAGGTGGCGCGAGTGAGTCGGGGATTCGTCCCTATATTGAAACTATCAAGATTCTGATGGACAACTGCAAGGACAAGGAGATTATTCGGAAAAATACGTATTTTTCGAGTTTCACCAGAAATGCCAGCAGCCTTCTGGATATTTAAGGGTCGTTAGTCAATGATTTCATTTTTCTCATTGTTCGGCCTTGACCTGGATCGCGCCATGCGCCCAATCGAGCTCATCTTTCTGAAGTGCGACAGGGCAGAGCGACGCAAGCGATTGATGGCGCTCGGCTATTCAACCTTGTTTCTTTCGGTGTCGGTAGAGAAGCGTCATGCTTCGCCTGATCCGAAGTACTACTTCGTCAAATCTCTTAAGCGTGGCGACTACGATTTACTATTCCATAGTATCAGTGATCAGTGTGAGCATCCCAAAGCATCCTTTGATATAACAGAGGGGAAGGGGCGGCTCTCCATCGCCCAGATTTTCCGTTGTTTTTTGCTTCTCCCGCTATTACTGAAAGTCAGACGAAATGACTGGGTACATTGGCTATTCATGTATTTGAGTCTGGTCAAACTGTACGGTGCTATTCGGAGCATTCCGTCTAACAAGGATGTCAATGTCGTTGTCTTTGCTGATATGCAACCACTCGACAATCTTCTGGTTCAGCAGGCAAATCGTAATAATCAGCGGACCACGACTCTCCAGCATGGTCTATATGTCGATTACGGCAAGGCTGACGAAAAGAATGTCAATATAGTCAATTATCTGAATGCCGAGGCTGATCATTTTCTGGCGTGGGGAGAAAATACTGCAGGTTTGATTAAAAGGTATCATCCGGAAGTGAAAACATTTCTTTGCGGAAAGCCTACTCTGGTTGCTCCCGGTCGCCTGCAGGCAGAAGGTTATTTTACCGTGATCTTCGACCAGAATATTTTCTTCAAACACAACGTCGAACTGTTGAAGATTGCTTATGCCGTGGCTGATCAATTGCAGCTCAAGGTCAATATCAGACTGCATCCGAATAACAAGATCGAGTGGGTAAAGACTGACCCTCACAAGACGCTGGTAAATGAGGATCTGAATAGTTCTGCGTTCGTTGTCGGACATACATCGTCGCTGATTTATGAGTGCATGAGGATTGGTATTCCTGCCTTCAGATACAAGACGGATGTTCCTGCACTGGATATGTCGGATTGCATTGTGTTTTCCAGTGCCATGAAGCTTCTGGAATTGGTCGAGAGCTCGCTCGACGCACCAGAGAAACTTGCAGATGGCTATATCAAGGATATCGGTTCATCGGCGGAACGGAATTACAGGTTGTATTTCGATGAGAAACTCCAACCTTCCACGACGGATGTCGAGCTGTCTGTGTAACAATTGGACATGATGGGTTTATGGATATGACGGCACAAATGAAATTACTGGATTGCACCCTCCGCGACGGCGGTTATTACAACGCGTGGAACTTCGAGACCGGCCTGATCAATGAATACCTGCAGGCCATGGCAGCGCTGGGTGTTCATTACGTCGAACTGGGGCTGCGTTCCTTGCAGAACGAAGGGTTCCAGGGGCCCTGTGCCTTTACCACTGAAGATTTCGTTAATTCGCTGGACATTCCGGAGTCTGTTACCCCCGGCGTTATGATCAATGCGGTGGAACTGGTCTCGAAGAACGTCGATCTGGAATCCGTTCTCGAGCGCCTGTTGCCGGTTGATGCTGCTGCGTCGCGTATCAAGCTGGTGCGCGTTGCCTGTCATGTGCATGAGTTCGCAGAAGCATTGCCTGCCAGCGCCTGGTTGAAAGAAAGGGGCTTCATGGTGGGTTTCAACCTGATGCAGGTTGCCGACCGTACCAAGGAGGAGATCGAAGCCCTGGCGCAGGAAGCTAGCAAATGGCCTCTCGATGTCCTTTATTTCGCGGACAGTATGGGCAGTATGTGTCCTGCTGAATGCTCACAGATCATAAGCTGGCTGCGTAGGCACTGGACTGGAGCGCTAGGTATTCATACCCATGACAATATGGGGCTTGCCCTGCAGAACAGTCTGCGTGCTCTGGATGATGGCGCAACCTGGCTGGACGCTACTGTTACCGGTATGGGGCGAGGGCCGGGCAATGCGAGAACGGAATATCTAGTTCTTGAGCTGGCCGAACGCTTTGACCTCAAACCCAATATCAGTCCGCTGATGGGCCTTATTCAACGCTTTTTCCTGCCGATGCAGCAGCGCTGCGGGTGGGGAACCAATACCTACTACTACCTTGCCGGAAAATACGGAATTCACCCGACCTATATTCAGGCAATGCTGGCCGACTCGCGCTACAGCGATGAAGACGTTCTTGCTGTGATAGAACATCTGCGTATTGAAGGCGGCAAGAAGTACAGCGCTGATACGCTCGATGCCGCACGGCATTTCTATCGGGGCGCCCCCCGCGGTGGCTGGCAGCCCAAGAGCATTATGAAGGGGCGTAGTGTGCTGATCCTGGGCTCCGGTCCTGGCGTAGCCGATCATCGTGCGGCGCTCGAGGGTTATATCCGTAAAAATCGCCCTTATGTGATGGCGCTCAATACACAACCGGTTGTGGCTGCAGATCTGATCGATGCCAGGGTGGCGTGTCACCCCGTCCGCCTGCTGGCTGACTGCGTTGAACACACACGATTCCCTCAGCCGCTGATCACGCCTTCCAGCATGCTACCGCTAGATGTACAGGAGTCACTTCAAGGCAAAGAACTTCTGGATTTTGGCCTGGGTGTTCAGAAGGACACGTTTGAATTTTCCGATAGCTATTGCATTCTTCCCAGTGCCTTGGTGATTACCTATGCGTTGGCCATTGCAAACAGCGGGCAGGCCTCGCAGATATTCCTTGCAGGCTTTGACGGTTATAGCGCCGATGACCCTAGAACCCGTGAAATGCAAATGCTGTTGAGTAGCTATTTGGAGCAAGAGAACCATGTGCGTATCTGCTCCATAACGCCCACTCGCTACAATATTCCCTGCACATCCGTTTATGGGATCTAAATAGTTATTATGAAATCGGTCGTTATTATTCCCGCCCGCTACAAATCCTCCCGGTATCCCGGTAAACCTTTGGTTCCGCTGTTAGGCAAACCTATGATTCTTTGGGTCGCCGAGCTGTCGGCAAAAGCCGTTGGCGTCGACTCTGTTTATGTGGCAACTGATGATGAGAGAATTGCCGAGGTCGTTAAGGCCGCTGGGTTTAATTTTTTAATTACCAGCTCTGAAGCTTTGACCGGCACAGATCGCTTAGCTGAAGCGGCTCGGCAAATTGATGCAGATATTTTTATTAATGTTCAGGGTGACGAGCCCACGCTCGATCCAACAGATATCTGTAAGGTTCGCGATAAAAAAGTCGAAAACCCTGAGGCCATCATTAATGCATATTGCTGGATTTCCGAGTCTGAAGATCCTGATAGCGTTAATATCCCAAAGGTAATCACTAACGAAAGTGACCGCCTAGTCTATATGTCCAGAAAAGCACTGCCGGGATATAAAGACATTCACAACGCTCCGAACCGATTCAAGAAACAGGTGTGCATATATGCTTTCACCCGTGAGGAGCTTGAATCTTTTCAAGCTTTTGGTAGAAAAAGTACTCTTGAAGCTTACGAAGATATTGAAATCCTTCGCTTCCTAGAGATGGACAAGTCAATTCTGATGGTTGAGTCTTTGGGCGGAAGCCTGGCCGTGGATGTCCCAGAAGATGTACCTCCTGTTGAAGCAGCACTGCGCTCGGTGAATATTCTGTGAATATATCTGACTACAAAACTCTGGTTTTCGATTGTGACGGTGTAATACTAGATTCCAATAAGGTCAAAACTCAGGCCTTTTACAATTCGGCACTCCCCTACGGTGAAGCAGCCGCCCAAGCACTGGTCGATTACCACGTTGCAAACGGCGGCATTTCTCGCTACAAAAAATTTGAATATTTCCTCGAAACATTGGTAGCGCAGTATGCTGCGGATGTTTGTGGCCCAGATCTTGATGCCTTGTTGGGCGCCTATGCTGCATCAGTCCGGCAAGGCTTACTGAACTGTTCGGTGGCCACCGGGCTGACTGAACTGCGCGCGGCAACCCCGGATGCGCGCTGGCTGATCGTTTCGGGTGGCGATCAGGCCGAGCTGCGCGAGGTCTTCGCTCAGCGTGGGCTGGCAGATATGTTTGATGGCGGTATCTTTGGCAGCCCCGCGAGCAAGGATGAGATCCTCTCCAGCCAGTTAGCCAATGGCAACATTCTCCCCAGGGCGCTGTTCATCGGCGATAGCCGTTATGACCACGTTGCCTCGGCCGGTGCAGGCCTTGACTTCCTGTTCGTCAGCCAGTGGACGGAATTCTCAGGCTGGCAGGCCTACTGCCAGGAAAACGCGCTGGATTGCATTCAGGCCATCGAGAACCTGCTGCCCAGTCATGAACATTGATCGTTCGCCCTTTGCCCCCAGGCAATGCAGGCAAGAAGACTTAGACTCGATGAGCATTTCCCTCAGCGTCATCATGATCGTCAAAAATGACAGTCTTCGCTTCCGACGAGCACTCTCCAGCGTATTGGCGCAGAAAACCGAGAGACTGGAGATCATCGTCATCGACGGCGGCTCGACCGACGGCACGCTGAATGAGATCGCGGCCCATCAGGACCAGCTCCACTACTGGGAGTCGGGTCTCGACAAGGGCATCGCGGATGCCTTCAATCGCGGAATAGCGCAGGCGCGCGGCGAGTTTATTGCCATCCTCAACAGCGACGACACCTGGGAACTTGACACCTTGCGCCGGGTGTTGGATGCACGAAAAAGTCATCCGCAGGCTTCGGTGCTGTGTGGCGCGGTACGCTATCTGGACCCCGACAGTGGTTACAGCTACACGCGCTACCCCGATCCGACAGCACTCAAGCTCAGGATGTGGGTATTCCATCCGGCCCTTTTCGTATCTCGCGCTAGCTATGCGCGGGTTGGAGGCTATGAGCCGCAGTACACCCATGCCATGGACTCGGAGTGGTGTCATCGGGCGCTAACCCATGGCGAGAAGTTTGAAGTCGTACCCGCCGTGTTGGCGAACATGTCGCTCGGCGGCCTGAGCGATCGCGATTTCACGGTCAGCCTGCGGCAATACCGCGACTCCGTAATTTGCCACGGACTATGTGGCCGCCTCGAGGCCTGGGCTTACTACACGTTCTTTCTTACAGTGAAGAAGGCGATGCTGTTTCCCTTGCTCAACCCCATCAAACGGCTGCGCGACCGTTTCAATCATAGAAACGGCTAATCCGAGGTCAACGCCTCAAGCGTATGCCGCGCCGCCAGCTTCCAATCATAGTGAGCAAGTTGCTCGGTAATCTGTGCGACACATTCGGCATAGGCACTCCGATCCGTCAGCAGCCGCTCGATACCGGCGCGGATGCTCGCGACATGCAACGGGTCCACCAGGCAGCCACCGCCGCCGGCAACTTCAGGCATGGAACTGCAGTTAGAAGTGACTGCAGGCACGCCAAACTGGAAGGCCTCCAGGATCGGCAGCCCGAAGCCTTCATACAAAGAGGGCATCAGAAGCAATTTGGCTTTTGAGTACAGGTAGCCAAGTTCACCTGCAGAAACTGCCCCGAGTGCGATGACATCTGCCCGTATGCCCAGCTGCTCTACGAGCTGGTCGAGGTCGACCATCCAGCCATGCCCACCCGCCATTACCAGCGGATAGGCAGACCTCAGACCTGCTGGGAGTTGTGCATAAGCCTCGAGCAAGCGCCGGATGTTCTTGCGCGGCTCGGGGGTGCCGACGAACAAGAGATACTGCTGCGGCAAGGCTCGGGTACAGTCACCTGCCTCCAGGCGCGTCGCGCCACAGGGTATTACCCGGACCTTGGCCCGGGTATCGGGGAAATAGCGCGCGAGGTCGGTACGGCTGGAGTTGGATATGGTGATGATTCGCGCCGCCTTGCGCAGCGAATGAGGCATCTGCAGGCGCTCGGACCAGTACTGCAGCCTCTTCATCGTTTCGGGAAAGCGCTTCCAGGTCAGATCGTGAATCGTCACCACGGCGCGCTGGGATGAGGGCATGAACAACGGAAGGTGATGCCGCGGTGACCAGAACACATCGAGGGCGTCGCGTTTGAGCTGGCGTGGCAGGATGAGCTGATACCAGAGGTGCTCGGCCAGGGTGCCGTTCTGTCTGGAAAGACGCACGGTGACGTTCGGTCGATGTACGAACGGAGCCTCGAATGCCCGATCGCAGTAGAGAAACCAGTGCACATCCGGCGCCTCTGTCAGGATGTTCAGCAGCTCAATGGTATAACGGCCAATCCCTGATAGCGGCCTGCACATAGGTCTGCTATCCACTCCCACCCTCAACATTAAAAGTTAGCTCCTTCTAAAAATGTGGTTATTGTTTACATTTCATCAAGATAAAAAACCAGTCATCATATTTACTTGGTTGCCTGTCTAATTGAAGGCGATTCGCAACATCGGGCGGATACCTTGGCCTTTCCGGAAGTCTCAGCCAGGTCGCTCGAGATTAATCCCGGGCGGCCATGGCTGCCAGAATAAATGTCAATGCCTCCTCTATGCCCATCCGGGTAGTACTAATAGAAATGTCTGCATTAAGTGGTGCTTCATACGGGCTGCTGATTCCCGTCATGTTCGGTAGCTGTCCGCTTCTTGCCTTCTTGTAAAGCCCCTTGGGATCACGCTGCTCACAAACCTCCAGAGATGTATTCACAAACACCTCGATAAAGTTTTCTTGCCCGATCAGCTCCCGTGCCATTTCCCGTTCTGCATGGAAGGGGCTGATAAAAGCGGTCATTACGATCAGTCCCGCGTCCATCATTAGCCTGGCCACTTCGGCCACGCGGCGGATGTTTTCCACCCGGTCGGCATCGGTAAAACCAAGGTCTTTGTTCAGGCCCTGGCGAATGTTATCTCCGTCGAGGATATAGGTACGTTTACCTTGGGCGTGGAGTTCTTTTTCCAGTGCATTGGCAATGGTGGATTTGCCCGAGCCAGAAAGGCCGGTAAACCAGATCACCTTGCCTTTGTGGCCATTGAGCCGCTCGCGATCCTGGCGGGCGACACTCAATGCCTGCCAGTGCACGTTCTGCGCTCGGCGCAGGTTGTGGCGGATCATGCCGACGGCGACGGTGGTGTGAGTGTACTTGTCGACCAAGATAAAGCCGCCCAGGGTGTGTGATTGGGCATAGGTGTCGAAGACCAGAGGTTTGCTCAGTGCAACGTTGGCTACCACGATGTCGTTAAGCCCCAGTTGGCGGCAGGACTCGTGGGCTTGGGTGTTGACGTCTACACGGTATTTCAAGGTGGTAAGGCTGGCGCTGGCCCATTGGTTGGCCAGCTTTATTTCGTAGGCTCGCCCGATCAACCCCGGCTCCTCGTGCATCCACACCAGGGTAGCTTCGAACTGGTCGGTTATCTCCAGCGGCTGGTTGGCGCTTGCGAGCACGTCGCCCCTTGAGGCATCGACTTCCCGATCCAGCACCAGGGTAATAGCGTCGCCTGCGTTGGCACTGTCCAGGTCGCCATCGGCAGTCACAATGCGTGAGACCTTGGCCGCCTGGCCGGATACGCTCACGCGCACGTCGTCTCCCACGGTCAGTTGTCCGGAAGCCAGTGTGCCGCTGAGGCCCCTAAAACTGGCGTTTGGGCGGTTGACCCACTGAACCGGGAACACTGTCTTGGGTTCAGCAGGGGGCAGAGCGCTGATGGTTTCCAGGCAGGCTATCAGGGTTGGGCCCTGGTACCAGGGTGTTTGTGCTGAACGTGAGGTGATGTTGTCACCCTTGAGAGCTGACAAGGGGATGGCGGTGATGCTTTCGAACCCCAGTGCCTCAGCCACGGCTTGGAAAGCAGTCTGGGTGGCAGCGAACACTTGAGCGTCATAAGCCACCAGGTCCATCTTGTTGATGGCCAGGATGATGTGCTTGATGCCCACCAGCGATGCCAGGTAGGCGTGTCTCCGGGTTTGCGTTAATACGCCTTGGCTCGCATCGATAAGCAGCACCGCGACGTCGGCCGTGGAAGCTCCGGTGACCATGTTGCGGGTGTATTGTTCATGCCCAGGGGTGTCGGCCACGATAAATTTGCGGTGTGCCGTGGAGAAGAAACGGTAGGCCACATCGATGGTGATGCCCTGCTCTCGTTCTGCTGCGAGCCCATCGACCAGCAAGGCGAGGTCGATAGTGTTGCCTTGCGTGCCATGGCGCTTGGAGTCTTCCTGCAGAGTGCTTAACTGATCATCGAGTATCTGCTGCGACTCCCAGAGCAGGCGTCCAACCAAGGTGCTTTTGCCGTCATCTACACTGCCGCAGGTGATGACGCGCAACAGGTCTTGACTGGCTTGCAGCTCCAGCCATTGAGCGACCGAGGCTGTTTTGTGTGCTGGTTTTTCAGGCAACGTGCTTCTTTTGAGGCTTGCCATCAGAAGTAGCCCTCCTGTTTTTTCTTCTCCATGGAAGCGGCGCTGTCAGTATCGATTTTGCGGCCCTGCCGTTCGGATTGGCGCGTATTGATGATTTCCAGCAGGATGTCTTCCGGCGTCTGTGCCTCGGACTCCACTGCTCCGGTAAGCGGGTAACACCCGAGCGTGCGAAAGCGCACCTTGCGCATCTGGATCTCTTCGCCGGGCAGCAGCTTGCAACGCTCGTCGTCGACCAACATGAACATCTCGTGCCGCACCACCACAGGCCGCGGCTTGGCAAAGTACAGGGGCACCATGGGGATGTTTTCCAGGTAGATGTATTGCCAGATATCGAGTTCTGTCCAGTTCGAGAGGGGGAATACCCGGATACTTGTATCCTGGCCTTTACGGGTGTTGTAGAGGTTCCAGAGTTCGGGGCGCTGGCTTTTGGGGTCCCAGCGGTGGGTCGTGCTGCGGAACGAGAAGATGCGTTCCTTGGCGCGGGATTTTTCTTCATCGCGGCGTGCACCACCAAACACCACATCAAATTTGTACTTGTCCAGCGCCTGTTTGAGCCCTTCAGTTTTAGTAATGTCGGTATGCAGGGAGGAGCCATGATCGAAGGGGTTGATATTCTTTTCGATGGCGTCGGGGTTGGTGTGCACCAGCAAATCCATTCCGCTTTCGCGAGCTATGAAGTCACGGAAAAGATACATCTCCTGAAACTTCCAGCGTGTGTCCACATGCAGTAAGGGGAATGGCGGAGGCGAGGGATAGAAGGCTTTGCGGGCCAGATGGAGCATGACACCGCTGTCCTTGCCGATGGAGTACAGCATCGCCGGGTTCTGCGCTTCGGCCACCGCCTCTCGAATGATATGGATGCTCTCTGATTCCAGGCGTTTGAGGTGCGCAGATAGTTCGGAAACTGGTTGTCCGAGCAATGAATCGAAGCCGTGGAGCTTAAGATCTGTGGGCAGCACCGGCTGGTAGGCCTGCGGGCAAAGATGGATATCAAGCATATCGGGTGTATTACGCAGCAATGCCACCAGAGTGCCATGCGGAAACACTGCGATGGGTTTGCCGATATGCTGCTGTAATGCAGTCAGGGCTTGGCCGATCGCATCGAACTCGACATTCTGCAACGGCACCCAGAAGCGGGCCCCTCGGGCATCGTTCGCATACAGGCAAGGCTTGCCGCTGGGTAATGGACTCAGTTGTGCGAAGAGCACTCGATCTCGCCGTTTGCGGGCTTGCTCAATGGCCCAGGCCAGCACAATGCCGTTTGCCGGGCGGTCGTGTTCATCTTTTAGAACTTCTTCGGCCAACTCTTTAGGTAACAGACCGTGAGTATTGAGGCGTCGTTCAGTCGTGCGCTTGGTGTCGGCTTCGCCGCAGGCTTTGAAGTGCTCGTAAGCGCGTTCGATGTCCCAGACCTGTTCGGTCTCAATCCCTCTCAATGCATCCGTAGGGCTTGTCGTAGTTTGGCTCATTTCGGTGAGGGCCTGCAAAACACAAGTTATAGGATGCGAAAACCAAATTAAACCATATGGTTTTACATAATGCGACATCGTGAGGCGACGGGTCTGTTTACGTGTTGGGTGTGGTCTATGCACCTGCCATCGACTGTATGTACTGGCGGGGCCCGGCTTGGGTGCATTCAGCAATTGAGCCTCCGGGATGCAGGCGATCAAGGCCAGGGGAGATGTGGACGGTGTGTGGTTAATCGCTCAAGTCGGCCGAAAGCTGGCCTGGATCAATAGTTGCTGCAGCTGCTTCGCATAGTGTGCCAAGTCCCCATTTCCCTTTTCACGGATGAAAGGCGCTATGCAAACACTGGATCGGAAACTCGATATCCAGCCCCTGTCGCGGGCTGACATGACCATCCATCTCAACGGCCAGCCGGTCGAAGTTGCCGCCGGCGAGACGGTACTCACCGTGCTCAACGCTGTGGGCCTGCGCCAGGTGGCGCGCAACGATCACGCACAACTGACCGGTGCTTTTTGCGGCATGGGCGTATGCCATTGCTGCCTGGTTTCAATCAATGGCCGGCCCAAGCGCCGTGCCTGCCAGACCGTGGTCCAGCCTGGTATGCAGGTGGAAACCCTGAGTAACCGCTTTGCCGGGCAGGAGGCGCCATGAGTCTGCGTCCAGTGATTGTCGGTGGTGGTTCGGCAGGTATGGCGGCAGCCATTGAGTTGGCGCATCACGGTGTACCCAGTGTGTTGTTCGATGAGGCGTCGCGGCCGGGTGGGGTGGTGTATCGCGGACCGCTGCGCGCAGGCGTGGACCTGGGTTATCTGGGCGCGCGCTACAGCAAGGCCCTGAACACGCTGCACAAGGAATTCGCCGCCTGTGCCGGGCACATTGACCTACGCCTCAACAGCCGCGTGGTAGGCGGTGACGAACAGTGTTTGATGGTGCTCGATGGCGAAGAGCGTCTGCATCAGATTGACTACTCGCAGCTGGTGCTGTCGGCCGGTTGCCATGAGCGCAATGTGCCGTTTCCAGGCTGGACACTGCCCGGTGTGCTGTTGCTCGGTGGCTTGCAGTTGCAGATCAAGAGCGGCGTGGTCAAACCGCTGGGCAGCACGGTGATTGCCGGCACTGGTCCCTTGCTTCCGCTGGTGGCCTGCCAGCTGCACGCAGCCGGGGCGAAAGTGGTCGGTGTCTATGAAGCCTGCGCCTTCGGCAAGATTGCCAAGGAAAGCCTGGCGCTGCTGAACAAGCCGCAGCTGTTTCTCGATGGCTTGAGCATGCTCGGTTACATGAAGCTCAATGGCATTCCGATGTATTACGGTTGGGGCGTGGTCGAGGCCAGGGGTGAGGGCGAACTCGCCGAAGTCGTCGTGGCGCCTTACGACAACAACTGGCAGCCCGACCACAGCCGTGCCCAGCGCGAACCCGCGCAAACCCTGGCGGTGGGCTACGGCTTCATACCGCGTACCCAGCTCAGCCAGCAGTTGGGGTTGGAGCACGGTTTTAGTGACGATGGCTACCTGCGCGCCAAGAGCAATGTCTGGCAGCAGAGCAGCCAGCAGCACATTCATCTGGCCGGCGATATGGGCGGTATCCGTGGTGGTGAAGCGGCAATGCTGACCGGGCGGATTGCAGCGGTGTCGATCCTGCTGCAGCGCGAAGTGCTCAATGCCGAGCAGGCCATCGAACTGCGCGAGCAGTACCTGGGTCAGTTGGCGGCCATCAAGCGCTTTCGCGCCGGGGTAGAGCGCTATACCCAACGGGGCACCCGGCAGATCGAATTACCGCAGGCCGATACGGTGATCTGCCGCTGTGAGCATGTGACCCGTGCGGATATCGACCTGGCCCTGGAGCAGGGCGTGGAAGACATGGCCGGGCTGAAAATGCGTACGCGGGTGAGCATGGGCGACTGTCAGGGACGTATGTGCGTGGGCTACTGCAGCGACCGTCTGCGCGAAGCGACAGGTCGTGTTGACGTCGGTTGGCTGCGCCCGCGTTTTCCGGTCGACCCGATACCGTTCTCTGCATTTCAGCAACCTGGCACGGAAGCCTGAACCATGAACAGAACCTACGACGTAGTCATTGCCGGCGGTGGCGTCATCGGCGCCTCCTGCGCTTATCAGCTGTCCAAACGCAAGAACCTGAAGATCGCCCTGATTGATGCCAAGCGCCCCGGCAATGCCACCCGCGCTTCGGCCGGTGGCCTGTGGGCGATTGGCGAGTCGGTCGGCCTGGGCTGCGGGGTGATTTTCTTTCGCATGATGTCGGCCCAGCACAAGCGCCAGGCGCAAGGGGCTGCGGTGGTGGTGGATGCCAGCACGCCGCATATCCTGCCGCAGTCGTTCTTCGACTTTGCCCTGCAGTCCAATGCACTTTATCCACAGCTGCACCGTGAACTGATCGAGCGTCACGGTATGGACTTCAAGTTCGAGCGCACCGGCCTCAAGTACGTGATCTACGACGATGAAGACCAGCTGTACGCCGAGCATATCGTCGCGCAGATCCCGCACCTGGCCGAGCAGGTGCGCTGGCTCGACCGCGAGGCCCTGCGTCAGGCGGAACCGGCGGTCAGCCATCAGGCGCGTGGTGCCCTGGAGTTTCTTTGCGATCACCAGGTCAGCCCGTTCCGCCTGGCCGATGCCTATATGGAAGCAGCGCGACAGAATGGTGTCGATTTGTTCCACAACACCAACGTCACCGCTGTATTGCATCAGGGCTCACGGGTCAGCGGAGTGCAGACTGCCGAGGAAGGTACCTTCCATTGCCAGACCCTGATCAATGCCGCAGGTGCCTGGGCGGCCGACCTCAGCGAACAGGCCACCGGCCTGCGGATCCCGGTCAGCCCGGTGAAGGGCCAGATCATCCTCACCGAACGCATGCCCAAGCTGTTGAACGGCTGTATTACCACCAGTGATTGCTACATGGCGCAGAAGGACAACGGCGAAATCCTTATTGGCAGCACCACCGAAGACAAAGGCTTCGACGTCAGCAATACCTTCCCGGAAATCAACGGCCTGGTGCAGGGTGCGATTCGCTGTATTCCGGAGCTGGCGCAGATCAACCTCAAGCGTACCTGGGCCGGTTTGCGCCCAGGGTCGCCGGATGAATTGCCGATCCTCGGGCCAGTGCCGGAAGTCTCCGGTTACCTGAATGCCTGTGGACACTTTCGCACCGGCATCCTCACCTCGGCGATCACCGGGGTGATGATCGACAAGGTCCTGCATGAGGAACCTTCGCCTGTGGATATCACTCCGTTCCTCGCCGAGCGCTTTCATTCCGGGGCTGTGGATAAAGTTCAGGCCAGCTTGACCTGAGTGAGACATGACCGGCCCTAGTGGCCGGTCATGCGTTCAATCAGGCCCAAGCAATGCCGGACCTGTGGCGAGTTATCCCCAACCCGGCGACTGAGAATGATCGGTGAAACCGCCGCTGCCTCGCTCAGCGGTGCGTAAACGATATCGTCGCGGTGCTGGCGCTGCACCGAGGCGGGCACCAAAGTTATCCCCAGGCCGGCAGCCACCAGCCCGAGGGCGGTCTGCAGTTCGTTGGTCCACTGAATCACCTGCACACTCAGGCCCTGACTGGAGAACAACGCCATGATGTGGTCGGCGTAGCTCGGGCGCGGGGTGGCGGGGTAGAGCACGAAGGGTTCAAAGGCCAGGCGCACCAGGTCGATGGGCTGGCCGATCAGCGGATGGCCGCAGGGCAGGGCGACTACCAGCGGGTCTTCGCGCAGTACCTGCTGGTCAATGGCCGGGTCTTTGATGTGGATGCGGCCAAAACCGATATCGATGCGTCCGGCTTTCAAGGCTTCGACCTGCTGCAGGGTGATCATTTCCTGCAGGCCAAGTTCCAGCTCCTGATTACTGCGCAGTTGGCGAATCAGCTCAGGTAACAGGTCGTAAAGGGTCGAAGGCGCGAAGCCGATGCGCAGCCATTGGCGCTCGCTGTTGGCGATACGTCGGGTACCTTCGGAAATTTGCTCGAGCTGGTCGAGCAACATTGCACTCTGTTCGTAAAAGTAGCGCCCGGCCTCGGTCAGGCGCAGCGGACGGCTACGCTCAAGCAGATCGACTCCGAGGGTTTCCTCCAGCTGACGGATTTGCCGGCTCAAAGGCGGCTGCGCAATGTGCAGCAACTCGGCGGCGCGGGTGAAGTTCAGGGTCTGAGCGAGCACCCGGAAGTAACGCAGATGGCGCAGTTCCATGATACCTCCAGGGTATTGTTGCCTACCCAACAGATATTGGACTGCCTGCGGGTGCTGACGCAAGCTGGTGCCCTGTGGATAACCAGACCCTGTGGATATCGTCCAGCAAGAACAAGAAGAGGGCAGCCCATGAGCAGCCACCTGTTGAGCGAGCGCAGCTGTGTGTTTCAGCGCGCCGACCCTTATGCCGTGTCCGAATACGTTAACCAGCATGTCGGTGGCCATAGCTTGCGCCTGCCCAGAACCGGCGACCTGAAGGCGAGCATCAACCACCGCAAGTTCGCCAGCCTCGACCTGTGCCGCTTGAGCTATGGCGGCAAGGCGCGGATTACCTCGCCCGCCCTGGGTTCGCTGTATCACCTGCAGATTCTGCTCAAGGGCCACTGCCAGTCCAGTTTTCGTGGCAACGAACATCACTACGTGCCCGGCGAGCTGCTGTTGATCAACCCGGACGATCCGGTCGACCTGACCTATTCGGCCGACTGCGAAAAGTTCATCCTCAAGTTGCCGGTCAGCCTGCTCGAGCAAGCTTGCCTGGAACAGCGCTGGCAGTTACCCGAAGGTGGCATTCGTTTCAACAGCGCGCGCCATGTCACCGGTGAGCTGGAAGGTTTTATCGGCTTACTCGGGTTGATCTGCGAAGAGGCGGAGTCCACCGACTCGTTGCTGCAGGTCCAGGAGCATTACGGGCGCATTGTTGCCAGCAAGTTGCTCAGCTTGCTCGGCAACAACGTTCAACGCGTTGAGCCAGTGCAGCAGACCCACTCGTTCGAGCAACTGGCAGCCTACATAGACGCCCACCTGGAGCAGGACATCAGTGTCGGTCAGCTGATGACTGTTGCGCGGGTCAGCGAACGCACCTTGTACTCACTGTTCGAGCGCCATGCCGGTTTGTCGCCCAAGGGCTATGTGCGCCAGCGCAAGCTCGAGCGCATTCATGCCGCCCTGCAGGACCCGGCAAGCGCGGTGCGCAACGTTACCGAGATCGCCCTGGACTACGGCTTCCTGCACCTTGGGCGCTTTGCCGAAAGCTATCGCCAGCGTTTTGGCGAACTGCCCTCGGCCACCTTCAAACGGCATCGCTGACCCCTGGTCAGCCGTTGCGCAAACTGGATAGCGATTCGCAGGAAACGGCTATTGGCCCTTTTGTACTGCTCCTAACCTGAGATCGCGAACACTGCACGGCAGGTTCGCCTTCGGGTTTCGATAACAACAACAAAAGAGACACGCCACATGCGAGCTATCGATATCAATGGCCTGATCGATCAGGCGAAGTTCAATACCTTCCACTGGCGTGTGCTGTTCTGGTGCGCGCTGATCATCATCTTCGACGGATACGACCTGGTCATTTATGGCGTGGTGTTGCCGGCCTTGATGCAGGAATGGGGCATGACCCCGTTGCAGGCCGGGGCCCTGGGCAGCTACGCGCTGTTCGGCATGATGTTCGGCGCGCTGGTGTTCGGGCCGTTGTCAGACCGCATTGGCCGCAAGAAGGCGATCATGATCTGCGTGATCCTCTTCAGTGGCTTCACCGTGCTTAACGGCTTTGCCCGCAACCCGACGGAATTCGGTATCTGCCGCTTCCTGGCGGGCCTGGGAATCGGTGGGGTGATGCCCAACGTCGTGGCGCTGATGAACGAATACGCTCCCAAGCGGATGCGCAGCACCCTGGTGGCGATCATGTTCAGCGGTTACTCGGTGGGCGGCATGCTCTCGGCCGGCCTGGGTATCGTGTTGTTGCCAGCGTTCGGTTGGCAGTCGGTGTTCTACGTCGCAGTCATCCCTTTGCTGCTGTTGCCGTTGATTCTGCGTTTTCTGCCGGAGTCCCTGGGTTTTCTGGTGCGTCAGGGACGCACCGAACAGGCCAGCCAGTTGCTGCAACGGGTCGAGCCCAGCTATCAGCCACAGGCCGGCGACCGTCTGGAAGTGGTCACTGGTGTTGAGGCCGGTGGGTCGGTTCCGCAGCTGTTTCGTGAAGGCCGGGCGCTGAGCACCTTGATGCTCTGGGTCGCGTTCTTCTGCTGCCTGCTGATGGTCTACGCCCTCAACTCGTGGCTGCCAAAACTGATGAACAACGCTGGTTACGGTTTGGGGTCGAGCCTGGCTTTCCTGCTGGTGCTCAACTTCGGGGCGATTTTCGGGGCTGTCGGTGGTGGCTGGATTGGCGATCGTTTCAAGCTCGACCGTGTGCTGGTGGTGTTCTTTGCGCTGGCGGCGTTGTCGATCAGCCTGCTGGGCTTCAAGAGCCCGACACCGGTGCTGTACCTGCTGATCGCGATTGCCGGGGCGACCACTATCGGTACGCAGATCCTGGCGTATGCCTGTGTTGCCCAGTTCTATCCGATGGGCATCCGTTCCACCGGCCTTGGCTGGGCCTCGGGAATCGGTCGTAGCGGAGCAATCGTCGGCCCGATCCTCGGCGGCCTGTTGTTGGGGATCCAGTTGCCGCTGGCGCTGAATTTCATGGCCTTTGCCGTGCCCGGAGCGGTGGCAGCAGTGGCGATGATGGTGTTTGCCAGCTGCGGTACAGCCAAGGAAAGGGCGCCGCTGCAATCGGCGGTCTAGCCAACATCCGTGTTGGTTCAATCGCTGGCAACGCCAGCTCCCACAAAGTCTGGTGCATGCAATACCTGTGGGAGCTGGCCTTGCCAGCGATACGGGCACCGAAGTTCTCAAGTTCAAAAACAACAATAAAAAGAGCACGTCATCATGAACAACCTCCGTCCAATCGGGTTGCTGTCTTTGTTCGCCCTGAGTTTCACCACCCAGGCCGCCGAACCTGACTTTTTCAAGGACGCCACGGCCACCCTGCAAGCGCGCAACTACTACTTCAGCCGTGATTTTTCCGGCATCGTTGGCGCCAATAAGCAGTCCAAGGCCGAGGAGTGGGGGCAGGGCTTTATCCTCAATTTCAAATCAGGCTACACCCCGGGCCCCGTTGGCGTTGGCGTCGATGCCATCGGCCTGCTCGGTCTCAAGCTCGACAGCAGCCCGGACCGCACCGGCACCGGCCTGTTGCCGGTTCAGGATGACGGCCGCGCGGCTGATGAATACAGCCGCGCCGGGGCGACCTTGAAGCTGCGTTATTCAAAGACCGAACTGAAGGTCGGTGAACTGCAAACCAACCTGCCGATCCTTCAGTACAACGACTCGCGTCTGCTGCCGCCGACCTATCAGGGCGCCAGCATCAGCTCGGCGGAAATCAGCGGCCTGACCCTGCAGGCGGGGCACCTGAGCTCCACCAGCCTGCGCAACGAGGCGGGCGATGAAAAACTGATCGCCATGCTCGGCCACCTGCCGCAGCGCCAGGCCGACAGCGATGCCTTCAACTTTGCCGGTGGCGACTACAGCTTCAACGCCAACCGCAGCACCTTGAGCCTCTGGTATGGCCGCCTGGAGGACATTTATCAACAGGGCTTTGTCGGCCTCAAACACAGCCAGCCGGTGGGTGATTGGGTACTGGGCGCCAACCTTGGCTACTTCAGCGCCAAGGAGCAGGGCGAAAGCCGCATTGGTGATATCGACAACCAGGCGTTCTACTCACTGCTGTCGGCCAAGCGCGGCGGGCATACGTTCAGCGTTGGCTACCAGGGTATTTATGGTGAAGATGCCTTTCCCCGTGTATTTCCGAATATTTCGCCGCTGGGCAACGAAGTACCTACCTATGAGTTCTCTTTTGCCGATGAGCGCTCCTGGCAGGTGCGTTACGACTACGACTTCGTGGCCATGGGGGTTCCGGGGCTGACGGCAACGGTGCGCTACCTGAAGGGTAACAATGTCGATACCGGGCAAGGCTTCGAGGGCAAGGAACACGAACGCGATCTGGACATTGGGTACGCGGTGCAGAGCGGAGTGTTGAAGGGGCTGGGGGTGCGGCTGCGCAATGCCATGGCGCGGTCCAACTACCGCTCGGATATTGATGAGAACCGGGTGATCCTGACGTATACCTGGACGCTGTTGTAACTGATCGCGGGGCAAGCCCGCTCCCACCGGCTTGTGCTGATCCTGTGGGAGCGGGCTTGCCCCGCGATGCTTTTGGAAACACACCGTCCATCCACGGATTGGTCGAAAACCCGTGCTATCGCTTAGACTCGCAGGATAACTACAACGAGTGTCCTGGTATGGAGAGTCCCCTGCTCAGTGAGCGCAGCCGGGTTTTCGATCGTGCCGATCCTTATGCCGTGTCGACCTACGTCAATCAGCATGTGGGGGTGCACCACATCCGCCTGCCGCGTTACGGGCATCCAGAGGCGTGCCTCGATCATCGCAAGTTCGCCAGCCTTGATCTGTGCCGGATCAGCTACGGTGGCGAAGTGCGGGTGATGTCGCCGGCCCTGGAAAACGTCTTTCACCTGCAAATCCTGCTGCGTGGCCATTGCCTGTGGCGGCGTGGTCGTGCCGAGCGTTTGCTCGGGCCTGGCGAGTTGTTGTTGATCAACCCGGACGAGCCGGTCGACCTTGCCTATTCGGCCGACTGCGAAAAATTCATTCTCAAGCTGCCCAACCGCTTGCTGGAAAGTGTCTGCGATGAACAACGCTGGCAGCGTCCCGGCGAAGGCGTGCGCTTCCTCCAGAGCCATTACCAGCTGCTGGCGCTGGAAGGTTTCTCCGGCTTGCTGGCCATGGTCTGTCATGAAGCCGAAGCCAGCGAGCCGCTGTTGCGGGTGCAGGAGCACTACAGCCAGATTGTCGCCAGCAAGATGCTGACCTTGATGCCGACCAACGTCAGTCGCGAGGCACTGACCAGCCAGGCCGTGACCTTCGACCGGATTGCCGGCTACATCGAGGGCAACCTCAAGCTGGATATCTGCAGTGAACAACTGGCGCGCCAGGCCAGCATGAGCCTGCGTTCGTTGTATGCGCTGTTCGAGCGCAACGCCGGCACCACGCCAAAAATCTACATCCGCCAGAAGAAGCTCGAACGCATCCACGCCAGCCTTGCCGACCCCAACTGCCCGGTGCGCAGCATCACCGAACTGGCCATGGATTATGGCTTCGTGCACCTGGGCCGCTTCTCGGAAAACTACAAGTCGCTGTTCGGCGAACTCCCCTCCGATACCCTCAAGCGTCGATCCTGACACTTTGCAGAAAACGGATAAAGGTCTGCACAAAGCGGATATTTGCCGTGCCCCTCGCTCCCTAACCTGACATGGCCTGACCACAATAACAACGGAGGCCCCGGCCATGTCCCTGGGATTCGATTACCTTAATTCCCTGCTTGAAGAAGATCAGGAGAAGGGCGTCTTTCGCTGCAAGCGCGAGATGTTCACCGACCCCCGTCTGTTCGATCTTGAGATGAAACACATCTTCGAGGGCAACTGGCTGTACCTTGCCCACGAAAGCCAGATTCCTGAAAAGAACGACTTCCTCACCACCACCATGGGGCGCCAGCCGATTTTCATCGCGCGCAACAAGGATGGGGTGCTCAATGCTTTCCTCAATGCCTGCAGCCACCGCGGTGCGATGCTCTGCCGGCACAAGAGCGGTAACCGCTCGTCTTACACCTGCCCGTTCCATGGCTGGACCTTCAACAACTCCGGCAAGCTGCTCAAGGTCAAGGATCCGGTCGATGCCGGTTACCCGGCGAGCTTCAACTGTGAAGGCTCCCATGACCTGACCAAGGTCGCCCGTTTCGAGTCCTACCGCGGTTTCCTGTTTGGCAGCCTGAACCCGGACGTGGTCCCGCTGGTCGAGCATCTGGGCGAGTCGGCGAAGATCATCGACATGATCGTCGATCAGTCGCCAGAAGGTCTGGAAGTGCTGCGCGGTTCGTCCTCCTACATCTACGAAGGCAACTGGAAGCTGACCGCCGAGAATGGCGCCGACGGCTACCACGTCAGCGCCGTGCACTGGAACTACGCCGCTACCCAGAACCAGCGCAAGCAGCGCGAGGCGGGCAGCGAAGTGAAAACCATGAGCGCTGGCGGCTGGGCCAAGAGCGGTGGTGGTTTCTACTCCTTCGACAAAGGTCACCTGCTGCTCTGGACCCGTTGGGCCAACCCTGAGGACCGTCCGCTGTTCGAGCGCCGTGACGAGCTGGCCGCCGACTTCGGCCAGGCCCGCGCCAACTGGATGATCGAGAACTCGCGCAACCTGTGCCTGTACCCGAACGTGTACCTGATGGACCAGTTCAGCTCGCAGATCCGTATCGCCCGGCCGATCGCCGTGGACAAGACCGAGATCACCATCTACTGCATCGCGCCCAAGGGCGAGAGCGCCGAGGCCCGGTCCCAGCGCATCCGTCAGTACGAGGACTTCTTCAACGTCAGTGGTATGGCCACGCCGGACGACCTCGAAGAATTCCGTTCGTGCCAGATGGGTTACCAGGGCGGGCGTGGCTGGAACGATATGTCCCGTGGAGCCACCCACTGGGTCGACGGCGCCGATGCCGCTGCCCAGGAAATCGACCTGCATCCGCAAATGAGCGGTGTGCGTACCGAAGACGAAGGCCTGTTCGTGCTGCAACACAAGTACTGGCAGGAAACCATGCTCAAGGCCCTCGCCGACGAGCAACAGCTGATCCCGGTGGAGGCCGTGCAATGAGCATTTCCTTCGAGCAAGTGCGCGATTTCCTCTACGAAGAAGCGCGTTATCTGGACGACAGCCAGTGGGACAACTGGCTGGAGTGCTACGCCGCCGACGCCACCTTCTGGATGCCGGCCTGGGACGACAACGACCAGCTCACCGAAGACCCGCAACGGGAAATCTCGCTGATCTGGTACGGCAACCGTGGCGGTCTGGAAGACCGGGTGTTCCGGATCAAGACCGAGCGCTCCAGTGCGACCATGCCCGACACCCGGACCTCGCACAACATCAGCAACATCGAACTGCTGGAACAGAACGATGGCGTCTGCAAGGTGCGCTTCAACTGGCACACCCTGAGCTTTCGCTACAAGACAGTGGACAGTCACTTCGGCACCAGTTTCTACACCCTTGATGTGCGCGGCGAACGGCCGCTGATCAAGGCCAAGAAGGTAGTGCTCAAGAACGACTACGTGCGTCAGGTCATCGACGTTTACCACATCTGAATCCAGCTTTTCTGCGAGGTGTGCCATGCACAAGATCGCCTTGAATTTCGAAGACGGGGTTACCCGTTTCATTGACGCCACTGCTGACGAAACCGTGGCTGACGCCGCCTACCGCCAGGGCATCAACATCCCGCTGGACTGCCGTGATGGCGCCTGCGGTACCTGCAAGTGCTTTGCCGAGGCCGGTCGTTACGACTTGGGCCAGGAATACATCGAAGACGCTTTGAGCGAGGAAGAAGCCGCCCAGGGTTATGTACTGACCTGCCAGATGCGCGCTGAAAGCGACTGCGTGGTACGCATTCCAGCCTCATCGCAGGTGTGCAAGACCGAGCAGTCCAGCTACCAGGCCAGCATCAGCGCGGTACGCCAGCTGTCCGATAGCACCATTGCCCTGTCGATCAAGGGCGATGCCTTGAGCCGCCTGGCCTTCCTGCCCGGGCAGTACGTCAACCTCGGCGTGCCTGGTAGCGAGCAGACCCGTGCTTACTCGTTCAGCTCGCTGCAAAAGGACGGCGAGGTCAGCTTCCTGATCCGCAACGTGCCGGGCGGTCTGATGAGCAGTTTCCTCACAGGTCTGGCCAAGGCTGGCGACAGCATGACCCTGGCCGGTCCGCTGGGCAGCTTCTACCTGCGAGAAATCCGCCGCCCCTTGCTGCTGCTAGCAGGTGGTACCGGGCTCGCACCGTTCACCGCGATGCTGGAGAAGATCGCCGAGGAGGGCAGCGAGCATCCGCTGCACTTGATCTACGGCGTGACCAACGATTTCGACCTGGTTGAGCTTGACCGCCTGCAAGCGCTGGCCGCACGCATCCCCAACTTCAGCTACAGCGCCTGCGTGGCCAACCCCGAGAGCCAGCATCCGCTCAAGGGTTACGTCACCCAGCACATCGAGCCGCGTCACCTCAACGAAGGCGATGTCGATGTGTACCTGTGCGGCCCGCCGCCGATGGTCGAAGCGGTCAGCCAGTACATCCGCGAACAGGGCATCACCCCGGCGAACTTCTACTACGAAAAATTCGCCGCTGCCGCTGCCTGAAGCCGTTTTTATGGGGCCGGGCGCATCGTGCGGGTACGGTCGGTCCCTTTTTTATTCGAGGTTGTCATGAACAACAGATTCGACAACAAGGTCGCGCTGGTTACCGGCGCGGCGCAGGGCATCGGCCGCCGGCTGTGTGAGCGCTTGCTCGAAGAAGGCGCGACCCTGGTGGCGGTGGACCGCTCGGAGCTGGTCCACGAGCTGCAAGGCGAAGGTGTACTGACCCTGACCGCAGACCTGGAGCAGTACGGCGAATGCAACCGGGTGATGGCGGCAGCGGTGGAACGCTTCGGTCGCCTCGATGTGCTGGTCAACAACGTTGGCGGCACCATCTGGGCCAAGCCTTTCGAGCACTACGAAGCGGCGCAGATCGAAGCCGAAGTGCGTCGCTCGTTGTTCCCCACCCTGTGGTGCTGCCACGCGGCGCTGCCCTACATGCTTGAGCAGGGCAACGGCGCCATCGTCAACGTTTCCTCGATCGCCACGCGCAGTGTCAACCGCGTGCCCTATGGCGCCGCCAAAGGCGGAGTGAATGCACTGACCGCCTGCCTGGCCTTCGAAACCGCCGGCCGTGGTGTACGGGTCAATGCCACGGCACCCGGTGGCACCGAAGCACCGCCACGTCGAGTGCCACGCAACAGCGCCGAGCAGAGCAGCGACGAGAAAGTCTGGTACCAGCAGATCGTTGACCAGACCCTCGACAGCAGCCTGATGAAACGCTACGGCAACCTCGATGAGCAGGTTGGCGCGATTCTCTTTCTGGCCTCCGACGAGGCTTCCTACATCACCGGCACGGTGTTGCCGGTTGGCGGCGGCGACCTCGGCTGAGCGCCCCTGGAGATCTCGATGAGTCATCCTTTGATTGAACGCATCTCGACATTGATCGTCGACCTGCCCACCATTCGCCCGCACAAGCTGGCGATGCACACCATGCAAAAGCAGACCCTGGTGATCATCCGCCTGCAGTGCTCGGATGGCATCGAAGGCCTCGGTGAGTCCACAACCATCGGTGGTTTGGCCTACGGCAATGAAAGCCCGGAAAGCATCAAGCAGAACATCGACAGCTACTTTGCGCCGCTGTTGATCGGCCAGGATGCCAGCAATATCAATGCGGCGATGCAGCGTCTGGACAAGGTCATCAAGGGCAACACCTTCGCCCGCTCCGGGATCGAAAGCGCCTTGCTCGATGCCCAGGGCAAGCGCCAGGGCCTGGCCGTCAGCGAACTGCTTGGCGGGCGTGTACGCGACAGCCTGGAAGTGGCCTGGACCCTGGCCAGTGGCGACACCGCACGCGACATCGCCGAGGCCGAGCAGATGCTCGACCTGCGCCGTCACCGTATCTTCAAGCTGAAGATCGGTTCCAACGAAGTCAGCCACGACCTCAACCATGTGATCGCGATCAAACGCGCACTGGGCGACCGCGCCAGCGTGCGGGTCGACGTCAATCAGTACTGGGACGAGTCCCAGGCGATTCGCGCTTGCCAGGTGCTGGGCGACAACGGTATCGACCTGGTCGAGCAGCCGATCTCGCGCATCAACCGCGCCGGCCAGGTACGCCTGAACCAGCGCAGCCCGGCACCGATCATGGCCGATGAGTCGATTGAAAGCGTCGAGGACGCCTTCAGCCTGGCAGCCGACGGCGCCGCCAGCATCTTCGCCCTGAAGATCGCCAAGAACGGTGGCCCGCGTGCCGTGTTGCGCACCGCGCAGATCGCCGAAGCCGCCGGTATCGCCCTGTACGGTGGAACCATGCTCGAAGGTTCGATCGGCACCCTGGCCGCCGCCCATGCCTTTGTCACCCTGAACAAACTGACCTGGCACACCGAACTGTTCGGCCCGCTGCTGCTGACCGAAGAGATCGTCAACGAAGCGCCGGTGTATCGCGACTTCGCCCTGCACGTACCACGCACCCCGGGCCTGGGCCTGACCCTGGACGAAGAGCGCCTGGCGTTCTTCAGCCGCAAGTAAGGAGAGATGCCATGTTGTTCCACGTGAAAATGACCGTGAACCTGCCCCTGGACATGGACCCGGCCAAAGCCGCAACGCTGAAGGCCGACGAAAAGGAACTGGCCCAGCGGCTGCAGCGCGAAGGTAGCTGGCGCCACCTGTGGCGCATTGCCGGGCACTACGCCAACTACAGCGTGTTCGACCTGCCCAGCGTCGAGGCGCTGCACGACACCCTGATGCAGCTGCCGCTGTTCCCCTACATGGACATCGAGATCGATGGCCTGTGCCGCCACCCGTCATCGATCCACAGCGACGACCGTTGAACGCGTAACGCCGATAACAACAATTCGAGGTACATATCATGACCGTGAAGATTGCTCACACTGCCGATGTCCAGAAATTCTTCGAAGAAGTCAGTGGCCTGAACAACGACCTGGGTAGCCCGCGCATGAAGCTGGTGACCAACCGTATCGTCAACGACGTCGCCCGCATCATCGAAGACCTGCAAGTCACCCCTGATGAATTCTGGAAGGCGGTGGATTACCTCAACCGCCTGGGTTCGCGCCAGGAAGCCGGCCTGCTGGTGGCCGGGCTGGGCGTCGAACACTACCTGGACCTGCAACTCGATGCTCAGGATGCCGAAGCCGGCATCAGCGGCGGTACTCCGCGCACCATTGAAGGGCCGCTGTATGTTGCTGGCGCACCGATGGCCGAAGGCGAAGTGCGGATGGACGACGGCCTGGACCCGGGCACGGTGATGCTCCTCCAGGGGCGTGTCCTGGACGAGCAGGGCCAGCCGGTGGCTGGCGCCGTGGTGGACCTGTGGCATGCCAACACCCAGGGTACCTATTCGTACTTCGACAGCACCCAGTCTGACTACAACCTGCGCCGGCGTATCGTCACCGACGCCGAAGGCCGCTACCGCGCACGCAGCATCGTGCCGTCGGGTTATGGCTGCCCTGCGGACGGGCCGACCCAGGAACTGCTCGACCAGCTGGGTCGTCACGGCAATCGTCCGGCGCATATCCACTTCTTCATTTCCGCACCGGGGTATCGTCACCTGACCACCCAGATCAACCTGGCCGGTGATCAGTACCTGTGGGACGACTTTGCCTATGCCACCCGTGACGGCCTGATCGGCGAGCTGCGCTTTGTCGAGGATGCGGCCGCCGCCGATGCCCGTGGTGTAGAAGGGCGCTTTGCCGAAATGGACTTCGACTTCCAGTTGCTCAATGCACCCAAGCCTGCGAGTGAAGCACGCAGCAAGCGGCCGCGGGCGTTGCAAGACGTCTGAGGACCGGGTTGAATCCATCGCGGGGCAAGCCCGCTCCTACAGGTAATAAGACTGTGGGAGTGGGCTTGCCCCGCGCTGCTTTTCAGAAGCCACTCACTGGACAATCCAATGAAAACAATACTCCAGGACTTCTCCCTCTCTGCCTTGGTTGCCGGCTTCATCGCCACCCTGATTTCCTACGCTGGCCCCTTGGTGATCATCTTCCAGGCCGCCCACAGCGCACAGCTGTCGGCGGCTGAACTGTCTTCGTGGGTCTGGGCCATTTCCATCGGCAGCGGTGTGCTCGGCGTGGTGCTCAGCCTGCGCTTCAAGGTGCCGTTGGTGATTGCCTGGTCGGCACCGGGCTCGGCCCTGCTGGTGGCGCTGTTGCCGGACATCGCTTTTGCCGAAGCGGTCGGTGCCTACATTGTCGCCAACCTGGTGATCCTGCTCGTCGGTCTGTCGGGTGCCTTTGACCGCATCGTCGGCAAGCTGCCGCCAGCCATCTCCGCGGCGATGCTGGCGGGTATCCTGTTCAGCTTCGGTACCGGCTTGTTCACTTCATTGAAATCGCAACCGCTGCTGGTGCTGGCGATGTTCGTCAGTTACCTGGTGTTCAAGCGCATCGCTCCACGCTACGCAGTGTTGGCGGTGCTGGTGTGCGGGGTAAGCATTGCCGTGTTCAGCGGCGAAATGAACAGCTCGGCGCTGGTGGTGGGGCTGGCTACACCGGTATGGACCACGCCGGCATTCAGCTGGAACGCTGTGTTGAGCATCAGCCTGCCGCTGGTGATGGTGGCGCTGACTGGGCAGTTCGTGCCGGGTATCGCCGTGTTGCGTAACGATGGCTATCAAACCCCGGCCAGCCCGATCATCGCCAGTAACGCGCTGACCAGTCTGATGCTGGCGCCGTTCGGTTGCCACGGCCTGAACCTGGCGGCAATCACGGCGGCCATCTGCACTGGCCGCGAAGCACATGACGATCCGCGCAAACGCTATTGGGCGGGTGTCTGTGGGGGCGTGCTGTATTTGCTGCTAGGGGTGTTCGGGGCGACGCTGGTGTCGCTGTTCACCGCGTTTCCCGCGGCCTTGATCGCAGCGTTGGCCGGGCTGGCCTTGTTTGGTGCGATTGGTGGGGCGCTGGCCGGGGCGATGAGTGTGCCGAGTGACCGCGAGGCAGCGTTGATCACCTTCCTGGTGACGGCTTCGGGGATGTCATTCCTCGGTTTGTCGGCGGCCTTCTGGGGGCTGATCTTCGGCTTGTTCGCGCACCTGCTGCTGCACCTGCGGCGACCAGCGCCACAGGTGAGCAGGGCAGGGGTGCAGGCAGACTGAAGTCAGATCTGCATGGCCATGCCTTCGACGTTCATCGCCGCCTGACGCAAGGCTTCGGAACGGGTCGGGTGCGGGTGGCAGGTCAGGGCGATGTCTTCGGCGGAAGCCGAGAACTCCATGGCCACGCAGAACTCGCCGATCATCTCGCTGACGCTCGGGCCAACCAGGTGCACACCGAGCACCTCGTCGGTGTTGGCGTCGGCCAGGACCTTGGCGAAGCCTTCGGTCTCGTGGTTGATCTTGGCCCGGCTGTTGGCGGTGAAGGGAAACTTGCCGACCTTGTAAGCACGTCCTTCGGCCTTGAGCTGCTCTTCGGTCTTGCCGACGCTGGCCAGTTCCGGACGGGTGTAGATCACCCCGGGGATGAGGTTGTAGTTGACCTCATGGGCCTTGCCGGCGATCCGCTCGATGCAGGCCACCGCTTCGTCTTCGGCCTTGTGCGCGAGCATCGGGCCGGAGGTGACGTCACCGATAACCCAGATTCCCGGCACTGCTGAGCGGTGGTGCTCATTGGCGAGCATGCCGCGCTTGTCGGTTTCCAGGCCAACGTTTTCCAGGCCCAGGCCCTTGGTATACGGACGACGGCCGATAGCGACCAGCACATAGTCCGCTTGCAGGCTTTCACTGGCACCACCTGCGGCAGGCTCCAGGCTCAGGCTGACACCCTCCGCCGAGGCGGTGGCCTGAGTGACCTTGCTGCCCAGCTTGAAACTGATGCCTTGCTTGGCCAGCGCGCGTTGCAGGGTTTTGGCGGTCTCTTCGTCGGTACCGGGACAGATGCGGTCAAGGTATTCGATCACGGTGACCTGACTCCCCAGGCGCCGCCATACCGAACCCAGCTCCAGGCCGATCACGCCCGCACCGATCACCACCAGGTGCTTTGGCACGCTGGGCAGCGACAGGGCGCCGGTTGAGTCGATGATGCGTTGGTTGTCGATGGTCACACCCGGCAGCGGGGTTGGCTCGGAGCCGGTGGCGATGACGATGTCCTTGGCTTGCAGTTCGGTGACACTGCCATCTTCGGCACTGACATTGACCCGGCCCGGACCGGCGATCTGGCCCCAGCCCTTGATCCAGTCGACCTTGTTCTTGCGGAACAGGAACTCGATGCCCTTGGTCAGGCCGGTCACGCTTTCGTCTTTCTGCTTCATCATCTGGGCGAGGTTCAAGGTCGGTTTGACCTCGATACCCAGGTTGGCGAACTCGCTGCCCACCGCCGCTTCATACAGCTCCGAGGCATGCAGCAGTGCCTTGGACGGCATGCAACCGACATTCAGGCAGGTACCGCCGAGGGTCGAGCGGCCTTCCACACAGGCCACGCTCATGCCCAACTGACCGGCGCGGATTGCGGCGTTGTAGCCGCCCGGGCCGCCGCCGATGATCACCACATCATAGGTTTTCATTGTTGTACTCCAGGATGAAGAATCGACAATGGCGCCAAGATTAGTCTGCCAGGCAAGTGATTGTATACAATCAATCGTGCGCTTCGATTTCCCCAAAAGGGTCTGGAATGGGGGCGACAGCTTCAGACTATGGTCGCGATAAGCTGAAACTTCCGACAGATGAACTACCCTTTGGCGGTGACGTCCGATGAAAAAGGGAGGCTCATTTCATGCTTGCGCAACTTCCGCCTGTTCTGCAAAGCCTGCGACTGCCACTGCGCCTGAAGCTGTGGGATGGTCATGAGTTCGATCTGGGGCCCAAACCGCAGGTCACCATCCTGGTCAAGGATCCGCAGCTGATCACCCAACTGGCCCATCCGAGCCTGGACGAGCTGGGCGCCGCCTTCGTCGAAGGCAAGTTGGAGCTGGAGGGCACCATCGGCGAGGTGATCCGGATTTGCGATGAGCTCAGCGAAGCCTTGCTCAAGCATGAAGTCGTAGACCTGCCGGTACGCAGCGAGCATGACAAGGAAACTGACGCGGCGGCGATTTCCTATCACTACGACCTGTCCAACGACTTCTACCAGCTGTGGCTGGACCGCGACATGGCCTATTCCTGCGCCTACTTCAAAACCGAGCAGGACACCCTTGAGCAGGCCCAGCAGAACAAGTTCGACCACCTGTGCCGCAAGCTGCGCTTGCAGAAGGGTGACTACCTGCTCGATGTCGGCTGTGGTTGGGGTGGGTTGTCGCGCTTTGCCGCCCGGGAGTTTGGCGCCAAGGTGTTAGGTATCACCCTGAGCAAAGAGCAGCTCAAGCTCGGCCGCCAACGGGTCAAGGACGAAGGTCTGCAGAACCAGGTGAAGCTGCAGATTCTCGACTACCGCGACATCCCTCAGGATGGCCGCTTCGACAAGGTGGTCAGTGTCGGCATGTTCGAGCACGTCGGCCATGCCAACCTGGCGTTGTACTCTGAGCGTCTGTTCGGTGCCGTGCGCGAAGGTGGTCTGGTGATGAACCACGGCATCACCGCCAAGCATATTGATGGGCGCCCGGTAGGGCGGGGCGCGGGTAGTTTCATTGGGCGCTATGTGTTCCCTCACGGCGAGCTACCACACTTGTCGATGATCGCTGCCAGCATCAGCCATGCCGGTCTTGAGATTGTCGATGTCGAGAGCCTGCGCCTGCACTACGCGCGCACGCTCAAGCACTGGAGCGACCGCCTGGAAAACCAGTTACAAGCAGCCTCGACGCTAGTGCCGGAAAAGGCCCTGCGGATCTGGCGCCTGTACCTGGCTGGCTGTTCCTACGCCTTCGCCAAGGGCTGGATCAACCTGCACCAGATCCTCGCGGTCAAACCTTATGCCGACGGTCATCATGACCTGCCGCTGACCCGCGAGGACCTCTATCGCTGAGGTGCTTAGAGAATCGGTGAAATCAGCCGGGCGATACGCATGCCCAACAGTTGTAGGCGGTGGGTGTCCTGGCTGTCCTCGGCACTGATCTCCCGGGCCTGGTCGAAGTCATGGATGAGCATGGCTTCGACCTGATCGGCGAAGGCGCGATCGACCGTCAGCAGCATCACTTCAAAGTTCAGGCGGAACGAACGGTTGTCGAGGTTGGCGCTGCCGATGGCGCTGATCTCGTTGTCGATCAGCACCACCTTCTGGTGCAGGAAGCCCGGACCATAGCGGAACATCCTTACCCCGGCGCGCACCGCTTCGAAGGCATAAAGGCTGGATGCGGCATAGACGATGCGATGGTCCGCACGCGACGGCAAAAGGATACGTACATCCACTCCGCGAAATACGGCCAGGCGTAGTGCGGCGGCCACCGCCTCATCAGGAATGAAGTAGGGACTGGTAATCCACAGGCGCTCCCTTGCCGAATGGATGGCTTCGACGAAGAACAGCGAGCAGGTTTCCTGAGGGTCGGCCGGACCACTGGCCAGTACCTGACAGAGCACGCCATCTTCGGGGTAGGTGTCCGGCAGGATCAGCGGCGGCAGTTTGCGTGCGGCCCAGAACCAGTCCTCGGCAAAGGACTCCTGCAGGCAGGCCAGCACCGGCCCGCTGACTTGCACATGGGTATCGCGCCAGGGTGAGAGCCTGGGTTTTTCGCCCAGGTACTCGTCGCCGACGTTGTGCCCGCCGAGAAAACCCTGCACGCCATCGACCACGACGATCTTGCGATGGTTGCGAAAGTTGACCTGGAAGCGGTTGAACCAACCACGGCGCGTGGCGAAGGCGCGGATGTTCACACCACCGTCGCGCAGTTTTTGACTGTAGCTGGCGGGCAGGGCGTGGCTGCCGACCCGGTCGTACAGCACATAGATGTTTACCCCTTCGGCGGCTTTCTTCAGCAGCAGGGCTTGCAAGGCGCGCCCCAGCTTGTCGTCATGGATGATGAAGAACTGCACCAGCACCGTGTCACGTGCTTGCTCGATGGCGGCAAAGATCGCGTCGAAAGTTGCCTTGCCGTCGATCAGCAGGCGCACCTGGTTGTTCGCCAGACACGGCATCCGTCCCAACCTGGGCATGGCCCGAAGTGCGCCATAGGATTCGGAGTTGCGTGCTGCCAGCGCTTCATCGACCCACGGCCGCCAGTTGAGGTCGGCCATGGCTACATGCATTTCGCGGTTGGCCTGGCGTCGCGCCTGGATGTAAGCGTCGAAGGTGCGGCTGCCGAATACCAGATAAGGGATCAAGGTGAAGTAGGGGATAAACAGTAGCGACAAGGCCCAGGCAATTGCACCCTGGGCAGTGCGCACGGTGAGCACCGCATGCATGGCGGCGATGGCACCAAGCAAGTGCAGGGCACCGATCAGGTAACCGAAGAAGTAGGGGCTGTGGTAATCCATATGCATCCTGCTGTCCAAAGGCACTGCCTCTAACAGAGCATGTTCCACACGGTACTTGCAACCGAAAGGGCAAATTGACGTCTAAGCTGTGTTCCAGCTTGGGGCTGGAGTTTCGAGGAGTCATTACATGAAAAGTCGTCTGCCAATGCTGGCATTGGTCCTGGGTGTATCGAGCCCGTTGGTGCATGCGCAGATGTTGCAACCGGGGTTGTGGGAGTTGACCACCAGCAACATGCAGGTCGATGGCAAGGCGCTGCCGGACATGGGCTTCATGCTCGGCCAGTTGAAGAACCTGCCGCCCGAGCAGCGGGCGATGATTGAAGGCGGTCTGGCCAAGCAGGGGATCAGTGTCGCCGGTCAGGGCGTGCGCTCGTGCCTGACGCCTGAGCAGGTCAAGACCAACGATATCCCGTTGCAGGACCCGAAGTCCGGTTGCACCCAGAAGATTACCGAGCGCACGGGCAATGTCTGGAAGTTCACCTTCAGCTGCCCGAAAGCGCAGGGTAATGGGGTAGCCACATTCCAGAGTGATAAAGAGTTCACCACCACGGTGAACGGCACCTTCAATGCTTCGGGTGTCCAGCAACAAGGCAGCATGAACACGCGTGCCGTTTGGCTGGGCGACGACTGCGGTAGCGTCAAGCCGCGAACCTAAAGCACCTTGAACTGCGTTACCAGTGCCACTGGCTGTGAGCAACCGCATCGTGGGCATGCAGACTTTCTGCATGTTCCACGCGCAGGCTGAAGCCGCTCAGCCAGGTCAGGTGTTGCAGGGCCAGGTGCAGGCGTCGAGCGGCGTCTTCACAGAACATCAGGTTCTGACCGTTGGCCAAGGCAAAGGCCTGTTCGTCTGCGCGCTTCACCGCAGTCTGCACGGCGGTGCCGAGTGCCGCCTCAGCCTGATCGATCAGTGCCCTGATCGGCAGTTCGCTGAGCCCTTGCTTCAAGCGTATCTGCAGTTGCGCCACACTGCGTTGGCTGTGAGGCGTTGCCACCACCCCCTGGGCGCTGCCCAACCAGCTGAGTACAGCCTCATGACTGAGGCTACGGTTGCCGAAATCGGTGAGGAATTGCTGTTGAATCAATTGCCTGGCCAAGGCAGCAGAGCAAGGGCAGGTGGAGGAGTAATCCAGCTGCACTTTTAGTTCCACGTGGAACACTTCGTCTTTTAGCTGTGCAGAAAGGCTGACCGGATAGGCTTTCCACCCCGCCAACGGGCTGATCAATGCCGGCCGTTTGAGCATGAGTTCGAAGCGTAAATTCAAGTAAGCGCCTGCGGATATTCCTGCGTGGCTTTCCAGAAAAGTATCCAGCACCTGGTGAATGAGCAGAGGTGTTAAAGGCTGCTGTTCGAACACCTCCAGTGCCAGATACAGCCGCGACATGTGGATTCCGCGTGAGCTGCCATCGTCCAGGCTGACGCCCGCGTCGGCACTTGCACGCATCGTGCTGCCATCAAACAACACAGGCAAAGCAATGTTGCACATGCCTACCCAGTCCAGGGGCAAGGAGGTGTGAATGGATTGCGCGGCAATATCAGGAAGCGTGAGGGCAGTCATGGGCAGCTCGTATTCTGTTGGGCGAGAGTGATTACTGGCAGCCGCTCAGGCGATTGCAGTGCAGGTTGAAGCGCTGACCGCTGGAGCTGGAAACCCGATTGAAAGTGGTCCAGCCGACTTTGCGGCTGTAACCCACCCAGGTTTCACCGTCACTGGCCAGGCCGGTGTAGAACGTCAGCTGCCCGTAGCGGCTGTTGGTTTGTGTCCATAGCCGCCGTCCTTGCACTTCATAACCACGCAGATACGTCGTGCTGCCCTCGCTGCGCACGCTGTAGTAATTGCCTTGCGCATCACCACATGCCAGCAAGGTGGCGCTACGGGTGCACAGCGCCAAGCCTTTGCTCAGTGGAACAGCCATGGCTGCAACAGGCAGGCACAGCAGCAAGAGGGCAGTGGCAGACAGGCACAACAGTTTCATTTTTGGCGTCCTTCGAGGGGCCTTCGGTCGAGTTCAGATAAAGCAACTTGGCGAGATTGTATTGTTATAATATAACATTGCGCAATGCATCGTTCGAATGCACCTGCCCCGATGAGGATCTGACCATGCCCAACCGCCTTCCCGTCACCGTGCTTTCCGGCTTTCTGGGTGCCGGCAAAAGCACCCTGCTCAACCATGTCCTGCGCAACCGCGAGAACCTGCGGGTGGCAGTGATCGTCAACGACATGAGTGAAATCAACATCGATGCCAGCGAGGTGCAACGCAATGTCAGCCTCAACCGCGCTGAAGAAAAACTGGTGGAGATGAGCAACGGCTGCATTTGCTGCACCCTGCGTGAGGACTTGCTTGAAGAGGTTGGCCGGTTGGCGCGTGAGGGCCGCTTTGACTACCTGCTGATCGAGTCCACCGGCATCTCCGAACCGCTACCGGTTGCCGAGACATTTACCTTCCGTGATGAGCAGGGCCGCAGCCTGGCCGATCAGGCGCGGCTGGACACCATGGTCACGGTTGTCGACGGGTTGAACTTCCTGCGTGATTACCAGGCGGCTGAAAGCCTGGCCAGCCATGGCGAAACCCTGGGCGAGGACGACCAGCGTTCGATCAGTGACCTGCTGATCGAACAAGTGGAGTTTGCCGATGTGATCCTGCTCAGCAAGATCGACCTGATCAGCAGCCATGAGCGCGAAGAGCTCAGCGCCATCCTGCGCAGCCTCAATGCCCATGCGCGGATCGTACCGATGATCATGGGCCAGGTGCCTTTGGCGTCGATCCTCAATACCGGTCTGTTCGATTTCGAGCGTGCCGCCCAGGCCCCGGGATGGCTGCAGGAACTGCGCGGTGAGCATGTGCCGGAAACCGAGGAGTACGGTATCGCCGCCAGCACCTGGCAGGCCCGTCGACCGCTGCATCCGCAACGCTTCTTCGACTTTATCCACAGCGCGTGGAGTAATGGCCGCTTGCTGCGCTCGAAAGGATTCTTCTGGCTGGCCAGCAAGCATCAGGAGGCCGGCAGCTGGTCGCAGGCCGGGGGCATGATGCGTTACGGTTTTGCCGGACGCTGGTGGCGCTTTGTGCCGCGTCAGCACTGGCCGCAAGATGAACAGAGTACGGCAGCAATCCTCAACAACTGGACGGCCGACTGCGGCGATTGCCGTCAGGAGCTGGTGTTCATCGGTCAGAACATTGACTTCGCCCAGTTGACGGCCGAGCTGGACGCTTGCCTGCTGAGCGACGCGGAAATGGCTGAAGGCGCCGAAAGCTGGTGCCAACTGGCAGATCCTTTCGGCCCTTGGCATGACGAAGAGGCGGCTTGACGCAATGGACTGATTTCAAGGCATAGTGATGAAAATCCAGGACGCCTAACGTCATATGCTGCAGAACATCCCTACCCACGTTATTGCCGGACCTTTGGGGGCCGGCAAAACCAGCCTTATCCGTCAGTTAATGGCCCAGCGACCGGTAAACGAGCGCTGGGCGATTCTGATCAATGAGTTCGGTCAGATCGGCCTGGATGCGGCGTTGCTGAGCACCGATGATCAGGGCATCGCCATGGGCGAGGTGGCGGGTGGCTGCCTGTGTTGCGTCAACGGTGCGCCTTTTCAGGTCGGACTGGGGCGTTTACTGCGCAAAGCCAAACCGCACCGGTTGTTTATCGAACCTTCGGGGTTGGGACATCCACTGCAATTGCTGGAGCAGCTTCGGCAGCCGCCATGGCGTGGGGTATTGGCCGTACAGCCAGCGGTCATGGTGCTGGATGCCGAGCAACTTGCAGCGGGCAGCGCTTTACCTGAGGCGCAGCAGAACGCGTTGGCCGACGCAGGCTTGCTGGTGCTGAATAAATCCCAAGGGCTGGATGATGAAAAGCGCTTGTGGATAACTTCACAGCTGCCCCGTCAGTCGCTGTACTGGACCGAGCAGGGGAGATTGCCGTTATCGGAGTTGCCCACCCAAGTGTTTGCACCGGGCGAAACCGCATCTGTGGATAAGCTGGTTTTGCCCAGTACAGCCGGGCCTACGGCGGCCCTGTGGATAAATCCACAGGAGCCAATCTGCAGTATTCAGGACGCTGCCGAGGGCTGGAGTATCGGCTGGCGCTGGCATCCGCAACAGAGGTTTGAACGCTCGCTTCTCGAACAGTTGTTGCGTGATTTCAACTGGCGCCGGGCAAAACTGGTTATCCACAGCCTGCAAGGTTGGCAGTCGATCAACGCGGTAGGCGGGCAGGGCGATCTGCACTGGCAACCCAGCGAATGGCGGCGTGACTCGCGCATCGAGCTGATTTTCGCCAGCGCACAGGATCAAAAGCTGCTGCAGCAAGCCATGCAGGCTTGCCGGCTCTAGTTACGCCAGCGGTTATGGTCCTGGCGCCACTGATTCATTTCGATGACGTTGTCAGCATGCTGTGCCGGTTTGATTTCGAACGGGTAGGGCGCCAGTTCGATCTGCATGCTGTGGGCACCAAACTGGGTGACAGTGCCCGGGTGGCGCTGCTCTCCGGTGACGGTGAACTCGAAGTTATACACACGGGCCAGGCGCTTGCGACCCTGGGCGTCGCGGACAAAACCGATGCGCTTGAGCGCCACGTTGCCATCGAGCAGTTCCAGATCGAGTTTTGCACAGTGCTGCTTGACCCGTTCCAGGGCCTTTTCACGCAATCCGTGGTTGTGCCACAGCCAGGCGCCAGCTGTAGCCAGCAGCATCAGCACGGCGAGATTACCCAGGGTCAGCATTTACATTTACTCCAACGAAGTACGCCCAGCTTAACTGCCTCCCCGCTCTGTCGTACAGGTGGCATTTGACGCCATACTGCACGTCTTGTCTTTCAATTCACTGCTTCGGAAGTCTTGCATGAAACGTACGCCGCATCTGCTCGCCATCCAGTCCCATGTAGTTTTCGGCCATGCCGGTAATGGCGCGGCAGTGTTCCCGATGCAGCGGGTCGGTGTGAATGTCTGGGCACTCAATACCGTGCAGTTCTCCAATCACACTCAGTATGGCCAGTGGACGGGAGAAGTGCTTGCGCCAGCTCAAATTCCCGCACTGGTCGAGGGCATTGCCGCGATCGGCGAGTTGGGCAATTGCGATGCAGTGTTGTCCGGCTACATGGGCAGCGCCGAGCAGGGGCGCGCGATCCTCAGTGGCGTGGCGCGGATCAAGGCGGCCAACCCCAAGGCCTTGTACCTGTGTGACCCGGTCATGGGGCATCCGGAAAAGGGCTGCATCGTACCGGCCGAAGTCAGCCGCTTTCTGCTCGAAGAAGCGTTGGCCGCCGCTGATGTGTTGTGCCCGAACCAGCTGGAACTGGACAGTTTCTGTGATCGCCGGCCGCAGTCCCTGGAGGATTGCGTGAGCATGGCTCGCAGCCTGCTGGAACGTGGGCCGAAGACGGTGCTGGTCAAGCACCTGGCTTATCCAGGACGCGGCGCGGAAGATTTCGAGATGCTGTTGGTCACCGCCGAAGGCAGCTGGCACCTGCGCCGGCCGCTGCTGGCCTTTCCGCGTCAACCGGTGGGCGTGGGCGACCTGACGTCAGGGCTGTTCCTGGCGCGCCTGCTGCTGGGCGATAGCTGCCTGGCAGCGTTCGAATTCACCGCCGCCGCCGTCCATGAAGTACTGCTCGAAACCCAGGCCTGCGCCAGCTACGAACTCGAGCTGGTGCGGGCCCAGGACCGCATCGTGCATCCACGGGTGCGCTTCGAGGCTCGGCGCCTGAGCTGTTAAAGGGTGTCGCCCTTGAGCTCCTGGTAGCGTTTTTCCAGCTCCTGGCGAATCAGCCGGCGCTGCTTGCCTTGCAGGAAGCGGCGCTTTTCTTCGCTGCTTTCTGGCTGGCGCGGCGGTACCGCTACAGGTTTGCGGTCGTCATCGACGGCGACCATGGTGAAAAAACAGCTGTTGCTGTGGCGTACCGAACGCTCGCGAATGTTTTCGGTGACCACCTTGATGCCGACTTCCATCGAGGTGTTGCCGGTGTAGTTGACCGAGGCAAGAAAGGTCACCAGCTCGCCGACATGTACCGGCTCGCGAAAGACCACCTGGTCTACCGACAGGGTCACCACATAACGCCCGGCATAGCGGCTGGCGCAGGCATAGGCGACTTCATCGAGGTATTTCAGCAGTGTGCCGCCATGAACGTTGCCAGAAAAGTTGGCCATGTCCGGGGTCATCAGGACGGTCATCGACAGCTGGGCGTTTCCAGGTTCCATAGTGTGCTCACGGTTAGGTTGCGCTGAGGCGGGGTGGCGACTGGTATTCACGCTTCTTTCCCCTATTACGATTCCCATCTAAAGACGGGACGCTGACAGCGGCCTTGCCGTCACGCTGTTTGTGCCATTTGCGGCGTTGATTTGGTCGATCTGTTTCCACTTATTGCACCGGCTTTGCGCGACAGGCGGCAGTGTTAACCTGAGGAGGCCCATGCAAGGTGGGTTTTCTACATTAAAAACACTATGTACCCGCAACTCAATCAGTCTATTCCTGGGATGAGCAGCGGTTTGTCCTTCGTCTCAAGGTAAGGAGTACCACGCCGTGCATGCCATAAGCTTTATCCAGGACTTGGCAGTGATCATGCTGGTTGCGGGAGTGGTCACCATCCTCTTTCACCGTTTCAAGCAGCCGGTGGTGCTGGGTTACATCGTCGCCGGCTTTATCATCGGCCCGCACACCCCACCGTTTGGCCTGATTCACGACGAAGACACGATCAAGACCCTCGCCGAGCTCGGGGTAATCTTCCTGATGTTCTGCCTGGGCCTGGAGTTCAGCCTGCGCAAGCTGTTCAAGGTCGGCGCCACGGCGTTTATCGCGGCGTTCCTGGAAATCGTGCTGATGATCTGGATTGGCTTCGAGATCGGTCGCTGGTTCGGTTGGAGCACCATGGATTCGCTGTTCCTGGGTGCGATTCTGGCGATTTCCTCGACCACCATCATCGTCAAGGCGCTCAACGACCTGAAAATGAAGAACGAGCGCTTTGCCCAACTGATCTTCGGCGTGCTGATCGTCGAGGATATCCTCGGTATTGGCATCATCGCCTTGCTTTCGGGGATCGCCGTCAGTGGCTCGGTCAGTTCCGGCGAAGTGTTTTCCACCGTCGGCAAGCTGTCGCTGTTCATGATAGTGGCGCTGGTCATCGGCATTCTGCTGGTGCCGCGGCTGCTGGCCTACGTCGCACGTTTCGAAAGCAACGAGATGCTGTTAATCACCGTGCTGGGCCTGTGTTTCGGCTTCTGTCTGCTGGTGGTCAAACTCGAGTACAGCATGGTGCTGGGGGCTTTCCTGATCGGTGCAATCATGGCCGAATCGCGGCAGTTGCTGAAAATCGAGCGCCTGATCGAACCGGTTCGCGACCTGTTCAGTGCGATTTTCTTTGTCGCCATCGGCATGATGATCGACCCGCTGGTGCTGGTCGAATATGCCTGGCCGATCGTGGTCATTACCGTGGCCGTGGTGTTGGGCAAGATGCTCTCCTGTGGTATGGGGGCATTTATCGCCGGCAATGACGGACGTACCTCGCTACGGGTAGGGATGGGGCTGTCTCAAATTGGCGAGTTCTCCTTCATCATTGCGGCGCTGGGCATGACCCTGCAGGTCACCAGCGACTTTCTCTACCCGGTCGCGGTAGCCGTATCGGCCATCACCACGTTGCTCACGCCTTATCTGATCCGTGGCGCCGACCCTTTGTCGCTGAAGCTTGCCAAGGTCGTCCCGCGCCGCCTGGCACGGGTGTTGTCGCTGTACGGCGAGTGGCTGCGCAGTATCCAGCCCCACGGCGAGGGCGCGTTACTGGCTTCGATGATCCGGCGCATTCTGCTGCAGGTGGGGGTGAACCTGGCACTGGTGGTGGCGATCTTTTTCAGTGGCGGCTATTTCGCTGCGCGCATCGGCGAATACCTGGGGGCATGGATCAGCGATGTAGGCCAGCAGAAGGCGCTGATCTGGGGCGCTGCACTATTGCTGTCGCTACCCTTCCTGATTGCCGCCTATCGCAAGCTCAAGGCACTGTCGATGCTGTTGGCCGAGATGGGCGTCAAGCCGGAAATGGCCGGGCGTCATACCCAACGGGTGCGCCGGGTGATTGCCGAGGTCATTCCGCTGTTGTCGCTGCTGGTGATCTTTCTGCTGTTGTCGGCACTTTCGGCGAGCATTCTGCCGACCAGCGAATTGCTGGTGCTGATTGTGGTGGTGGCGGCGGGTGTGGCGGCGTTGCTCTGGCGCTGGCTCATCCGCGTGCACACACGCATGCAGATCGCCTTGCTGGAGACGCTGGACAATCATCAGGAGAATCACCACTAGGGTGACGGGGCAAGACGCTTCCTGCGCGAGACGATTCGAATGTCCGAGGGGATGGAGCGGTAGCAAATCGCCACGCACAGGAAGGCATGGCGATTCTACGAACATTAATGGCTAAGGGCCATTAATTTGTGAGGATATTTCTCATTCAGCTTTCCAGCCAGACGTCCCGAGCCCAGTGCCAGACCGACTCCCAGCTTTCTTCGGTGACAATTTCTTCTTCGCCGGACCACAGCACGACAGTGCCGTCTTCTTCGACGCAGTAGTAATCGTCGCCATCCTGGCAGATCGGGATCAGGTCTCGCGGTACACCCGCATCCCAGGCGTTGGCCGCCACCTCCGGCAGGTAGGTGTGCGACTGCGGATCGGTGACAGTGACGGGCTCCAGGCTGCCATAAACCACGTCGCTGACCGTCAGCAGGAACTCCTTGAAGACGAATGGAATATTGATGAACAACTCTTCTTCGATTTCGACCAGCTGGTCTTCGTCCGGCAACTCAAGCGGCACCGGTACCGGTTCATTGGCTTCTCGGAGCTGTTCGATGACTTCTTCCACGGTTCTATCCTCTAACCTTTACGACACGCTGCGCGTTATACCCTAGTAGCCCGCTGCGCTAAAAGCAAAACCCCGGGACAAGCCCGGGGTTTTTTTGTGCAATGCCTCAAGATCAGCCGTTCTGGCGGATCCCGGCGACCAGCCAAGGCTGGTTTTCGCCCTGGGCGCGTTCCATGTTCCAGCTTTCGCTGAACACTTCACCCTGGTCGAAGCGCGAGATTTTCGACACACCGCTGAAGGTCAGGGTGGCGATGGTCTTGTCGGCGCGATCATCGACACCTTCAAGCTGCACATCCAGGTTGTCGATGTAGGTGGACTGGAAGCCATCACCCAGCTCAGCACGCTCCTGCTTGAGGAACTGCAGCATTTGCGGGGTAACGAATTCGGCGATCTTGTCCATTTCGTTGGCGTCCCAGTGCTGCTGCAGCGTCTGGAAGTGGTTACGGGCAGCGGCCAGGAAGCTTTGCTCGTTGAACCAGGCCGGTGCGTTGATGACCGGACGGGCGGCAGCGGCTGGCACGGCGGAACCACCGAAGATCGACGGCTGAGCAGTTGGCTGATGGGCTTCACGCTGGAATGGCGCGTGACCGGCGGCGGCCATTTGTGGCTGCTGCTTGCGGCGACGGGCGGCGATGAAGCGGAACACCAGGAAGGCGATCAGCGCCATGATCAGGATGTCGAAGATCTGCATGCCATCGAAGCCATCGCCCATGAACATCGAGGCCAGCAGGCCACCGGCGGCGATACCGGCCAGAGGGCCGAGCCATTTCGATGCGCCACTGGCGGCTGCCGGTGCGCGACCTGGAACGGTTGGCGAGGCACCCGGGGTGGTCGGGGCAGCCTGGCGGGTCTGGTGCATTGGCGCGGCGCCTGAGCTTTTGCCGCCGCCCATGCGTTTGGCGTTGGCGTCGAGGCTCATCGTCAGGCCGATGCACAACGCCAGGGCGATGCTAAGAAAACGTTGCATAGAAGGGTATTCCCGTTTTGTGGATTGCACGCGCGTCATGGTGCACAGGTTGTAGGACACATGACCAGCGTCAAGATGTTTCCATCTTTTGCCTAAAGCGCCTCGAGCTTGGCGTAGCCGAGCATCAGCCACTTGCTGCCTTCGGCGAAGTTGACCTGCACCCGGGCCTGGGCGCCGGAGCCTTCGAAGTTGAGGATCACGCCCTCGCCGAATACGGCGTGTTGCACGCGCTGGCCAAGATTGAAGGCAGTTTGCGGAATGTTCGCGTTGGCGAACAGGCTGCTGGTGTTCTGCTTTTGACCTGAGCCGAAAGGGCGGCTGACGCTGTTGGACAAGCGCACTTCCTGGATCAGTCCCGCCGGTATCTCGCGTACGAAACGGGAAACCTTGTTGTAGGTTTCACTGCCATACAGACGCCGGGTTTCAGCGTAGGTCATCACCAGCTGCTGCATCGCCCGGGTGATGCCGACATAGGCCAGCCGGCGTTCTTCCGCCAGACGGCCAGGCTCTTCCAGGCTCATCTTGTGCGGGAACAGGCCTTCTTCCATGCCGACCAGGAACACATGCGGGAATTCCAGGCCTTTGGCGCTGTGCAGGGTCATCAGCTGGATGCTGTCTTCGTGTTCGTCGGCCTGGGCATCGCCGGCTTCCAGCGAAGCATGACCGAGGAACGCGGCCAGGGGCGAGAGTTCGGCATCTTCTTCGCTGGTTTCGAAGTTGCGCGCGGCGCTGACCAGTTCCTCAAGGTTTTCTACCCGTGCCTGACCCTTTTCACCTTTTTCTTCCTGGTGATAGATGATCAGCCCGGACTGCTCGATGACTGTCTGGGTCATCAGGTGCAGCGGCATCTCCATGACCTTGGCGGCAAGGTTTTCGATCAGCTCGATGAACGCGGCCAGGGCACTGGCGGCGCGGCCTTTGAGCGCCTTGTTGGCGATCAGCAGGTTCATCGATTCCCACATCGACACCTCGCTGTGCCGGGCGTGGTCGCGAATCGCTTCGACGGTTTTCTCGCCGATGCCCCGTGGCGGTACGTTGATCACCCGCTCCAGTGCCGCATCGTTACCGCGCCCTTCGAGCAGGCGCAGGTAAGCCATGGCGTTCTTGATCTCGGCGCGTTCGAAGAAGCGCTGACCACCGTAGATGCGGTAGGGGATGCGTTCGCGCAACAAGGCTTCTTCAAGCACCCGCGACTGAGCGTTGGAGCGATACAGGATGGCAATGTCGCTACGGGCCAGGCCGGTCTTGAGTACGCTCTCGATGGTTTCCACCACGTAGCGCGCTTCATCGTGTTCGTTGAAGGCCGCGTACAGGCTCAAGGGCTCGCCATCGCCGCCGTCGGTCCACAGTTCCTTGCCCAGGCGATCGCTGTTGTTGGCGATCAGGGCGTTGGCGGCCTTGAGGATGCCGGCCGTGGAGCGGTAGTTCTGCTCCAGACGGATCATCTCGGCGTCGGGGAAGTCGGCGCTGTACTGGTGAATGTTCTCGATCTTGGCACCGCGCCAGCCATAAATGGACTGGTCGTCGTCGCCAACCACCATCAGGCTGTCGCCGCCTTTGCACAGCAGACGCAACCAGGCGTACTGCACGGCGTTGGTATCCTGGAATTCGTCCACCAGCACATGGCGGAAGCGCCGCTGGTAATGTTCGAGCAGGCCCGGGTGGTCGCGCCACAGGTCCAGGGCGCGCAGCAGCAGCTCGGAGAAGTCGATGACCCCGGCGCGCTGGCAAGCAGCCTCGTAGGCTTCATAGATGCTGCGCATGGTGCCCAGGTACAGGTCGCCACTGGCCTGGATGTGTTGCGGGCGCAAGCCCTCGTCTTTCTGCCCGTTGATGAACCATTGGGCCTGGCGCGCCGGCCAGCGCTGCTCATCGAGGCCCAGCTCGCGGATCACCCGCTTGACCAGGCGTTGCTGGTCATCGCTGTCGAGGATCTGGAAGTTCTGGTTCAGCCCGGCTTCCTGCCAGTGCGCCCGCAACAGGCGATGGGCCAGGCCGTGGAAGGTGCCTACCCACATACCGGCCGGGTTGATACCCATCAATTGCTCGATACGCTGGCGCATCTCGGCAGCGGCCTTGTTGGTGAAGGTCACCGACAGGATCGAGTGCGGCGAGGCCTGCTCGACCTGGATCAACCAGGCGATGCGGTGCACCAGCACACGGGTCTTGCCGGAGCCGGCACCGGCCAGGACCAACTGACGACCAACGGGGGCCGCTACGGCCTGGCGTTGGGCGTCGTTGAGGGAGTTCAACAGGAGAGAGAGATCATCGCGCATCCGACCATTTTAGGGGTGCGGGCAACCCTTGGGCAAATATACAGTAGAAAAACTTCGTCCTCCCGACTGGCCGGTCACCGCGCTCCAGCCCAAGGCCTGCGCGCTTGAGCGCTTTTCGTCGGAAAACCGCAGAGCAGAATAATGATCCAGAGCAGTTTGGCGCAGGCGTTTGCTTGTGTATGCTCCGTGCACGTTTAGGGCTAACCATTACAAGAACACTGCCTATGACATCTGGTTCCGGCTTCGTCGGCGTGCCTCTGGGGACACGCGGGAGTATTCGTAAACAATTCGCTACGCAACTGGCCGTAGAGCGCACCCGCCTGCTCTATCAAGGCTCGTTGCTGCCCACCCTGTTCATGCTGCTCAACGGTCTGGTCTGTGCCTGGTTGCTCTGGAGCCCGGCGCGCTACCTGCAGGTCAGCGTCTGGGTGGTCTGGTTGATGGCGCTGGTGGCCCTGCGGGTTATCCAGGTGGCCGCGTTTGATTCGGCCATGCCCGATCGCCAGGCTCAGCCGACCTGGTGGCGCATGTTTTTGCTGGGTTCGGCGTTCAGTGGCCTGACCCTGGCCAGCGCCGCGATTGCGTTGGTCCCTGTGGATAACTTCGTCCAGCAAGCCTGGGTGTTTGGCCTGCTGGGGGCGGCGACCCTGTCGGCCAGTATCGCCTATGCCGTCAGCTTGCCGGCCTTCCTCAGCTTTACCTTGCCTTGTCTGCTGCCGCCTATCGCCTTCTTGTTCTGGAGTGGCGACGAGCAGCATCGAGGCTGGGGCTGGCTTGGCCTGATTGTGCTGGGGGCGTTGCTGGTGGTGGCCTGGCAGGTCAATCGGCTGATCGAAGGCGGGCTGCTCAAACGTTTTCAGAACCAGGCACTGATCGAGCATCTGCAGATGGCCCAGCGGCGCAGCGAGCGCCTCAATCAGGCGCTGGCCGGCGAAGTTGAGCAGCGGCGCCTGATCGAGGAACAATTGCGTAAAGCTCAGGTCGGCCTGGAATCCCGGGTCGATCAAGCCAACCATGCGCTAAGCAAAAGCGAACAGCGCCTGGCCCTGGCTCTGGAGGCCAGTGAACTGGGGTTGTGGGACTGGAACCTGGAGACCGATGAGGTCCACCATACCCAGCTACGCGAATTGTTCGGCCTGGAACCGACCCAGGTACGCAGCGTGCGCAATGACCTCAAGCCACGCCTGCATCCAGACGATTTACCGCTGTTGCGCCGCACACTGGTCGAGCACCTCAAAGGGCGCAGCGAGGATTACCGGGTCGAGTACCGGGTGCGCCACAGCCAGGGGCATTGGTGCTGGATCGAAGACCGCGGCCGGGCGGTCGAGCACGGCGCCAATGGCAAGGTCGTGCGCATGCTTGGCACGCGCCGCGATGTTTCTGCGCAGAAGGCTCAGGAGGAACAGCAACGTCTGGCGGCCACGGTATTCGAGGCGGCCAGCGAAGGCATTGCCATTCTTGACCCGGATTTCGTACTGCTGGCGGTCAATCAGGCGTACTGCGAAGTCACCGGCTACTCCCGTGAAGAACTGCTCTCACGCAACGCCCTGGAGCTGCCCAGCAGCCGTGATGCGCGACGGCACAGCCTGGCCATTGAACAGGCTCTGGATCAGCAGGGGCGCTGGCAGGGGGAGTTGGTTGAAGCACGCAAGAATGGCGATTTGTATCCGCAATGGCTGCAGCTGAACGGGGTACGTGATGCCCGTGGCACTATCAGCAATATTGTCGGCTTCTATACCGACCTGTCGGCCCGCCGTGAGTCGGAGGAGCGCCTGCGCTACCTGGCGCATTACGACGAACTGACCGGATTGGCCAACCGCGCGCTGTTCCGCTTGCGCCTGCACGATGCCGGGCAGCGGGTAAGGCTTAACGGCCGCAGCCTGGCATTGCTGCACATCGACCTGGACCGCTTCAAGTTGCTCAACGAAAGCCTCGGGCATGAGCTGGCTGACCAACTGCTGAAAAAGATGGCCCAGCGCATCGCTAACGCCGTACCGGAGGCCGATACCGTGGCGCGTTTGTCCGGTGATGAGTTTGCCGTGCTGTTTGATGGCTACAACAACCTGTCCAGCCTGGTACGGGTGACCACGCGCCTGTTGGACAAACTGCGGGTGCCGCAGCGTCTGGATGGCCATGAAGTGGTGATCAGTGCTTCGGTAGGCATCAGCTTGTTGTCCGATGCCACCTTTGACCTGGGCGCGCTGGTCAGCCAGGCCGACATGGCCAAGCAGCATGCCAAGCATCTGGGCGGCGACAGCTTTCAGTTCTACACCGAGAACCTGCGTGCCAGCACCCTTGAGCGCCTGCAACTGGAGAACCACTTGCGCAAGGCCATCGAGGAGCGGCAGTTGCTGGTCTACTACCAGCCCAAGTTGTGCCTGCGCCAGGGGCGCTTGCTGGCGGCCGAAGCGTTGGTGCGCTGGCAGCATCCGCAATGGGGCATGGTCCCACCCAGTGAATTCATCGGCCTGGCCGAAGAGACCGGAATGATCGCGCCCATCGGTGAATTCGTCTTGCGCCAGGCCTGCTGGCAGGCTTGCGAATGGCAGCGCCAGGGGCTGGCGCCGATCCGCGTTTCGGTGAATCTGTCGGTGTATCAATTGCGTCAGGGCAAGTTGGTCAGCCTGGTGCGCCAGGTCCTGGAGGAGAGCGGCCTGGCCCCCCACCTGCTGGAGCTGGAGCTGACCGAGAGCCAGTTACTCGACAGCGTCGAGCACATCATCACCACCTTTCAGCAGCTGCATGAACTCGGGGTCAAGCTGGCAATCGACGATTTCGGCACGGGCTATTCATCGCTCAGCTACCTCAAGCGTTTCCCGGTGGACTACGTCAAGATCGACCAGGCTTTTATTCGTGGCCTGCACGAAGGCAGCGAAGACGCCGCGATCACCCGGGCGATCATTGCCATGGCCAAGAGCCTGGATCTGAAGGTGGTTGCCGAGGGCGTGGAAACCCAGGAGCAGTTGGCGTTGCTGCGCGAGCAGGGGTGTGACGAAGTGCAGGGTTACCTGATCAGCAAGCCGGTGGATGCCAGTGCATTCGGTGCGCTGCTGGGGCGTAGCATGACTCGCCTTATCAGCTAGCAGGCCGTGCCTGAGCACAGGCCTGCTGCTGGACACGTCAGTTGGTGGTGATGATCTCGTCGACAATGGCCAGAATCTCACCCTCATGCAGCACCCTCACGCAAGGGATGTAGCTGTGATCGCCAGACATCTCGAAGCAGACTTCTTTGTCAGTCTGTACCTGGGTAAAGATGCCTTCTTCCTGCACCAGCTCCAGCTTCAGGTTCAACGCTAAGGATCGGTCCTGAAGATCGGGCTTTACCAATACGGGAGTGATGCCTGGATGGGCGACTGTGACGGTGCCGCGCACGCGGAAACTTCCCCCGCCGATGCCTGGCATCAGGTCGTTTTGAATGGTCCAGTCCTTGGTTGCGATGGTCATGCCTTGATTCCTCGATGATGGGTTGCAACTCATGTTGCAAGTCCATCTTCCGGTTATCGAGGCGCTCAATGGAGCAGGAAGGTTTTCAGTCGTGCCAGGCGCTACCCTGGCGTGCCAGCAGACTATGGGCTTGCTCCGGGCCGTTGGAACCGGCCGGGTAGGGCCTGGGCGCCTGGAAGTGCTCCTGCCAGCCGTTGAGGATCGGATCGATCCAGGCCCAGGCCGCTTCGACCTCGTCACGGCGCATGAACAGCGTCGAGTCGCCTTCGAGTACATCCAGCAGCAGGCGTTCATAGGCGTCCCAGCGCCGGGTCTGGCCGAATACCTGAGCAAGGTTCAGGTTCAGCTCGACGGGCTCCAGGCGCATCCCCTTGCCGGGCGTCTTGGTCATCATCTGCAGGCTGATGCGCTCGTCTGGCTGCAGCTGGATCAGCAGCTGGTTGGCCTGATCGCCCTCGAACAGGCGATGGGGTACGGGCTTGAACTGGATGACGATCTGCGACGAACGTTTGGCCAGACGCTTGCCGGTGCGTAGATAGAAGGGCACACCCGCCCAGCGCCAATTGTCGATATGCGCTTCAACGGCGACGAAGGTCTCGGTATCGCTGTCGTTGTCGACATCTTTCTCGAAATAGTAGGCAGGCACTTCCTGGCCGCCGATCTTGCCGGCGCTGTATTGACCGCGCACGGTTTTGTCCTGCACATCCTGGCCGTCGATGGGCTTGAGGGCCTTGAGGATTTTCACCTTCTCGTCGCGCACCGCTTCCGCCTCGAATTGCGCGGGCGGCTCCATCGCCACCAGGCAGAGCAGTTGCAGCAGGTGGTTCTGCAGCATATCGCGGGTCGCCCCGGCGCGGTCGTAGTAAGCGCCGCGGTTCTCTACGCCGAGGCTTTCACACACGCTGATCTGTACATGATCGATCTGGTTGTTGCGCCACACCGGTTCCAGCAGGGCATTGGCAAAGCGCAAGGCCATGAGGTTCTGCACGGTTTCCTTGCCCAGGTAGTGGTCGATGCGAAACACCTGCGACTCGTCGAACACCGCGCCGATGGCCTGGTTGATCGCGGTGGCCGACGCCAGTGAATGGCCGATGGGCTTTTCCAGGACAATGCGTGCTTCGCTTTCGGCCAGACCGGCAACTTTCAGGTGGTTGGCGATCGGCACGAACAGATTCGGTGCGGTCGCCAGGTAGTAGACGCGGGTCAGCCCGCCCGGTTCGCCGAGAAAGCGCGCCAGGCGACCGAAGTCGGCACTTTGCGCGGCATCCATGGCGAAGTAGTCCAGACGTGCGGAGAAACGCGCCCAGACATCCTCATCGAAATCGTTGCGGGCAATCTGCGCCCGGCAGCGGCGCTCGGCGAGCTTGAGATACTCACTGCGTGGCAGGTTGCGCCGGGCCAGGGCAATGATGCGCACGGCGATGTGCAGGCGGCCCTCGCGATACAGGTGATAGAGCGCCGGAAGCAGTTTGTGCAGGGCCAGATCACCGGTGCCGCCGAACACCATAATGTCGCAAGGGATAGTCAATACCACCACTCTCCTGGTTCGTTTAGCTGGGCGGGTCGCCGGTCATGTAGTATAACTACAAGAAAGCTACAACCCGGTCAGTCGATCATAACCGAGTCCTGCCCTTGAATCTGTTGCAACACATCGCCCAGTCGCGCCATCTGTTACGCAAATCGGAACTCAAAGTTGCCGATCACGTGCTGCTGGATCCCGCAGCCGTCATGCACAGCTCCATGGCCGATCTTGCCCACAGCGTTGGTATCAGCGAGCCGACCATCGTGCGCTTTTGCCGAGCCATTGGTTGTTCCGGGTTCCAGGACCTCAAGCTCAAGCTGGCCCAGAGCCTGGCGGCCGGTGCCAGCTTTGGCCAGTTCGCCATTCATGAAGACGACTCGGTCGCCGATTACAGCCTGAAGATTTTCGACACCACCCTGCATACCCTGATGGAAGTGCGCGAGCACCTCGACCCTCAGGCCCTGCAACGTGCGGTTTCGGCCATGGCCCAGGCCCAGCGTGTCGAGTTCTATGGCTTTGGCGCGTCCGGCGCAGTGGCGGCTGACGCCCAACACAAGTTCTTCCGTCTGCTGCTTACGGCGGCGGCGTATTCCGACCCGCATATGCAGGCAATGTCGGCGGTGACCCTGAAGCCGGGTGATGTGGCCATCTGCATTTCCCAATCAGGGCGTTCCAAGGACCTGTTGATCACCGCCAACCTGGTGCGTGAAAGCGGTGCCACTCTGATTACCCTGTGCCCGAGCCAGACCCCATTGGCCGAGCTGTCGACCGTCAATCTGGCGATCGACGTACACGAAGACACGGAAATCTACACTCCGCTGACCTCGCGTATTGCCCACCTGGTGGTGATCGATGTGCTCGCCATGGGCGTGGCCATGGCGCGTGGTCCGAGCCTGGTCAATCACCTCAAGAGCGTCAAACGCAGCTTGCGCAGCCTGCGTTTGTCGCCCAAGTCGATCAAGGCGATGGACGACTGATACAGCCTTGGCTGCACCTGTGTATGGCTGTGGGAGCGGGCTTGCCCCGCGATTGCGGTCTTTCAGCCACATCGCATCGCGGGGCGAGCCCGCTCCCACAGGGATGTCTGTCCTTTCATCGATTTGTCATTGGCACGCCGCCAAATCGTAACGCCGCGTAGTCAGGCTGAAACTCCCGCACTCGATCAGGGAGATATGCAATGGCTCGTGAACTCGATGGCTCGTATCAACCCAACGCCAAGTCCCGCAAGCAGCAGGAGAAAGATCAGCGCCGCATGGAGTACCGCCGCGCGATCGAAAGCTACTCCGAACAACGCCGCCTGCTCCAGGAAATCGCCGATTACCCCGAGTTGCAAGCCATCAGCGTATGGCAGGTATCGGCGGCAAACTCCCCGAAAAACGCTCAACAAGCCCGCTGATTTGCGTTCGTTCGCTGCGGATGAACGCAAGAAAGGCCAAGGCCACCGGCGACTGCCGCTTGGCCTTGGCCTGCACCACGCACCAGCTGCGGTACAGCGGCAGTTCTTCGACCGGTAGCTCGCGCAGTATCCCGGTAGCCAGTTCCAGGTTCAGCGCATGCCGGGTCAGCAGGGCAATGCCCAGGCCGGCAATCACGCATTCGCGCTGGGCATCGGCGGAGGCGACCTCAAGGGTCTGGGTGAAGTGCACGCGCTTGTCCTTGAAGTACTCCTCGCAGGCCTTGCGGGTGCCCGAACCTTGTTCGCGAACCAGCAGGGTATGCGGCTCAAGATCTTGTAAGCGCAGCTTTTCCAGCTTGCACAGCGGATGATCCGGCGGTGCCACGGCGACAATCGGATTGTTGAGGAACGGCAGGAACTCCAGGCCCATGTCCTGGGGCACCATGGACATGATGATCAGGTCGTCACGGTTGTCCGAGAGGCGACGGATGGCCTGGGCCCGGTTGACCACGGTGAGGGTAAGATTGACCTCAGGGTGCAGGCGCTTGAAGGCGGCGAACAGGTGCGGGACGAAGTACTTGGCACTGGATTCCACTGCCAGCTTCAGCTGCCCTTGCAACGACCCCTGCATGTCGGAGAGCTGCATGTCGAGGCTTTCCAGGCGGCCGAAGATGTCCCGGCTGGCGCGTTGCAGGGCTTCGGCAGCCTCGGTCAGGTAGAGTTTTTTGCCGACGTACTCGAACAGCGGCTGACCCACCAGTTCTTCGAGCTGGCGGATTTGTAGACTAACGGCGGGTTGCGTGAGGTTCATCTCCTCGGCCGCGCGGCTGTAGGAACGCAAATCACAGACCTCATTGAAGATCTGCAACTGACGCAATGTCATACGCATCAATGACTTACGCATTTTTTCCACATCCCGGCAAAACCTTGTAACAGCACTATAAGCTTTTGCTAATGCACGCCCTAATAAATATTGATTTTTGTTTATCCAGAGACAGCGCTAGGGTAAAGATGCGACTGGCCAGCGACGATTGGTCACGCGCCGACCGGCGGTGCCGGCTCGTTTGTTCTAGCGGCCTTGGGAATACTCCAGTGATAAAAAAAATCCTGATCGCCAACAGGGGTGAAATCGCAGTTCGGATCGTGCGTGCCTGCGCCGAGATGGGCATTCGCTCCGTGGCGATCTACTCCGACGCCGACCGCCATGCCTTGCACGTCAAGCGTGCAGACGAGGCCCACAGCATTGGTGCCGAGCCCCTGGCCGGTTACCTGAACCCGCGCAAGCTGGTGAACCTGGCCGTGGAAACCGGTTGTGATGCGCTGCATCCCGGTTATGGTTTTCTGTCTGAGAACGCTGAGCTTGCGGACATCTGTGCTGAACGCGGGATCAAGTTCATTGGTCCGGCAGCCGAAGTCATTCGCCGCATGGGCGACAAGACCGAAGCCCGTCGCAGCATGATCAAAGCCGGTGTGCCGGTGACTCCGGGCACCGAAGGCAACGTTGCCGACATTCACGAGGCGCTTGAGGAAGGTGACCGCATCGGTTACCCGGTGATGCTCAAGGCCACCTCCGGTGGTGGCGGCCGCGGTATTCGTCGCTGCAACAGCCGCGAGGAGCTGGAACAGGCATTCCCACGGGTGATTTCCGAAGCGACCAAGGCCTTTGGCTCGGCGGAAGTGTTCCTGGAAAAATGCATCGTCAATCCGAAACACATCGAGGCGCAGATCCTCGGTGACAGCTTCGGCAACGTTGTGCACCTGTTCGAGCGCGACTGTTCGATCCAGCGCCGCAACCAGAAGCTCATCGAAATCGCCCCAAGCCCGCAACTGACCCCTGAACAGCGCGCCTATATCGGCGACCTGTCGGTGCGTGCAGCCAAAGCGGTGGGCTACGAGAACGCCGGTACCGTGGAGTTCCTGCTCGCCGATGGCGAGGTGTACTTCATGGAGATGAACACCCGGGTGCAGGTGGAACACACCATCACCGAAGAAATCACCGGTATCGATATCGTTCGCGAGCAGATCCGCATTGCTTCCGGCCTGCCGCTGTCGGTGAAGCAGGAAGACATCCAGCACCGCGGCTTTGCCCTGCAGTTCCGGATCAATGCTGAAGATCCGAAGAACAACTTCCTGCCCAGCTTCGGCAAGATCACCCGTTACTACGCACCCGGCGGCCCTGGCGTGCGGACCGACACGGCGATCTATACCGGCTACACCATTCCACCGTTCTACGACTCGATGTGTCTGAAACTAGTGGTCTGGGCGCTGACCTGGGAAGAAGCCATGGACCGCGGCCTGCGGGCTCTGGACGACATGCGCGTGCAAGGGGTGAAGACCACTGCCGCCTACTACCAGGAAATCCTGCGCAATCCGGAATTCCGCAGCGGTCAGTTCAATACCAGCTTCGTTGAAAGCCATCCGGAACTGACCAACTACTCGATCAAGCGCAAACCCGAAGAGCTGGCCCTGGCCATCGCTGCCGCCATTGCCGCCCACGCAGGCCTGTGAGGAATCCCATAATGTCCAAGAAAATCTTTGTAACCGACACAATCCTGCGCGACGCCCACCAGTCCCTGCTGGCCACCCGCATGCGTACCGAAGACATGCTGCCGATCTGCGACAAGCTCGACAAAGTCGGCTACTGGTCGCTGGAAGTCTGGGGCGGCGCGACCTTCGACGCCTGCGTGCGTTTCCTCAAGGAAGACCCGTGGGAGCGTCTGCGCAAACTGCGTGCAGCGCTGCCTAACACCCGCCTGCAGATGCTCCTGCGCGGCCAGAACCTGCTCGGCTACCGCCACTACAGCGACGATGTGGTCAAAGCCTTCGTGGCCAAGGCCGCGGTCAACGGTATCGACGTGTTCCGCATCTTCGATGCCATGAACGACGTGCGTAACCTGCGCGTGGCCATCGAAGCGGTCAAGGCTGCCGGCAAGCACGCCCAGGGCACCATTGCCTACACCACCAGCCCGGTGCACACCATCGACGCTTTCGTGGCCCAGGCCAAACAGATGGAAGCCATGGGTTGCGACTCGGTGGCGATCAAGGACATGGCCGGCCTGCTGACCCCATTCGCCACCGGCGAGCTGGTCAAGGCGCTGAAGGCCGAGCAATCGCTGCCGGTGTTCGTGCACTCCCACGACACCGCCGGCCTGGCTGCCATGTGCCAGCTCAAGGCTATCGAGAACGGCGCCGATCACATCGACACCGCGATCTCCAGCTTTGCCTGGGGTACCAGCCATCCGGGGACCGAGTCGATGGTTGCAGCGCTCAAGGGCAGCGAGTTCGACACCGGCCTGGACCTGGAGCTGCTGCAGGAAATCGGCCTGTACTTCTACGCCGTGCGCAAGAAGTACCACCAGTTCGAAAGCGAGTTCACCTCCGTGGACACCCGCGTGCAAGTGAACCAGGTACCGGGCGGGATGATTTCCAACCTGGCCAACCAGCTCAAGGAGCAGGGCGCGCTCAACCGCATGAACGAAGTGCTGGCCGAGATCCCGCGCGTGCGTGAAGACCTCGGCTTCCCGCCGCTGGTGACCCCGACCTCGCAGATCGTCGGCACCCAGGCGTTCTTCAACGTCCTTGCCGGCGAGCGCTACAAAACCATCACCAACGAGGTGAAGCTGTACCTGCAAGGTGGTTACGGCAAGGCTCCGGGCGTGGTCGACGAGAACCTGCGTCGTCAGGCCATCGGTAGCGAAGAAGTCATCGACGTGCGCCCGGCCGACCTGCTCAAGCCGGAAATGACCAAGCTGCGTGCCGATATCGGCAACCTGGCCAAGTCCGAAGAAGACGTACTGACCTTCGCCATGTTCCCGGACATTGGGCGCAAGTTCCTCGAAGAGCGCGAAGCTGGCACCCTGACCCCTGAAGTACTGCTGCCGATTCCGGAAGCTGGCAAGGTGGCCTCGGCTGGCGGCGAAGGCGTGCCGACCGAGTTCGTCATCGACGTCCACGGCGAAACCTACCGCGTCGACATCACCGGTGTCGGCGTCAAGTCCGAAGGCAAGCGTCACTTCTACCTGTCCATCGACGGCATGCCGGAAGAAGTGGTGTTCGAACCGCTCAACGAGTTCGTCGGCGGCGGCAGCAGCAAGCGCAAGCAGGCCAGCGCACCGGGCCACGTCAGCACCACCATGCCGGGCAACATCGTCGATGTACTGGTCAAGGAAGGCGACATGGTCAAGGCCGGCCAGCCGGTGCTGATCACCGAAGCCATGAAAATGGAAACCGAAGTCCAGGCGGACATCGCCGGCAAGGTCACCGCCATTCATGTAGCCAAGGGCGACCGGGTCAACCCGGGCGAAATCCTGATCGAGATCGAGGGCTGATTTTCAGGCCTTCATCTACAAGCGGTTAACCTCTGGGGAGCATTTGCTCCCCTTTTTTTCCGCCTGTATTTGTGGAAACCTTCAGCAATCAGTGAACTGCGCGACAGGCTTCCAGTGTTTGCACCTGCCCCGTTGGCCGCTGATTGTCTTCCCCCAGCCAGCGCTCAAACCCCGCCGCAATCGCCGGCCATTCATCATCGGTAATCGAGAACCAGGCGGTATCGCGATTTCTGTCCTTGATCACCATATGCTTGCGAAACACCCCTTCGAAGCGGAAGCCGAAGCGTTCGGCTGCACGTTTGGAGCGGGCGTTGTCGTTGTTGCACTTCCACTCCAGGCGGCGGTTGCCCAGTTCGAACGCCAGCTTGCCCAGCAGGTAGACCGCCTCGGTGCCTTTGGGCGTGCGCTGCATGGCGGCGCCAAAGGCAATATGGCCGATCTCGATACGGCCCTGCTCGGGCACGATCGACATCAGGCTGAGGATGCCCTGGGTCTGGCCGCTGGCGCTGTCGATGACGCTGTAGAACAACGGATCGCTGCTGGCCGCGTTGCTGTCGAGCCAGTGGTCGAAGTCTTCACGCTCGGTGAACGGCCCGTAGGCCAGGTAATCCCAGAGTTTCGGGTCGGCGTCGGGGCCCTGGAACACCTGCCAGAGGTCTTCGCGATCGCGACGCGGATCAAGCTTTTCCAGGCGAATGAAGCGCCCGACCAGGGTTTTCGGTTGCGGGCGTTTTGCCGGGTGCCAGTTCAACGATGCATTCATGTAAAGGCTCCAGGGCTTACAGCGGTTTGCGAAACTGGATGAAACCAGGCCGCTCGGCGACCTGCTCGTACAGGCTGATGGCGGTGGCATTGGTTTCATGGGTCAACCAGTGAACCTTGGCGCAGCCTGCTGCCTTCGCCGTAGCGTAGACGTATTCGATCAACTGGCGACCGACACCCAGGCCACGTTGCTCACTCTGGACATAAAGGTCCTGCAGGTAGCAAGAGTTCTCGATGCTCCAGTTCGAGCGATGGTAGATCCAGTGGACCATGCCCACCGCTTTACCGTCGACCCAGGCCAGCGCGGCATTGGTCGGCTCATTCGGGTCGAGCATGCGCTGCCAGGCCACGGCGGTCACCTCGTCGCCAATACGGGTCTCGTAGAAGCGTTGGTAGGCCTGCCACAGGGGCAGCCAGGCGCTGTGGTCATCGGCAGTAACCGGGCGGATCGAAACGATAGGCATGAGAGAGTCCTTCAAGAGCGGCGCATCACTGCGGCCAGTTGGTTGTCCAGGGGATCGCTGCTGTTGGCCAGGCTCGTACGCACACCTTCGATATCGATGGCCGAACGGTTCTGGCTGAGTTTGCGGGTGCCTTGCAGGCGCTCGATGGGCAGGGCAAAGCCGACAATCGCCTTGAGCATTCCAGCCAGGTAGTCGGCGGGCGCTTCATCCACCGACCACGGCTTGGCTTGAGTCTGTTCATGGTGGTCGCTAAGGCGCCGGACGATGTCCAGCAGATGCTCGGCATCGTGGTAAACCTCGGCTTTACCCCAGGCGTGTACGGCCAGGTAATTCCAGGTCGGTACGGTACGCGGATCCTCGGCCTTGCTCGGATAGTAGCCGGCACTGACATAAGCGTCGGGCCCGGCAAACACCACCAGGGCTTCGGCACCGTTTTCCAGTGCTTGCCATTGCCGGTTGGCGCGGGCGAAGTGGCCGTAGAGGGTGCCGTTGCTGCCTTGGCTGCGATCCAGCAGCAGCGGCAGGTGGCTGGCCTGCAGGCCTTGTTCACCCTGGGTAACCAGCACGGCCAGGCGGGTCTGCTCAATCTGCCGGTGCAGCTGGCTGAGGTCGGTTTCCTTGTAGCTCGAAGGTGTGAACATGAGGATTGTCCTTGGCGAATGGTTCAATCCTAGGCAGGCTATTGGTCTATGGTAAGAGCCATTTCCAGCTAATTTGATAGGTCCATTGTCATGAGCGTGCGTCCTTTCGCGTTGCCGTTCGACCCTACCGGTATCGTCCTTGACCGGCGCCAGGGGCTGAGCCGTCAGCTTTACCAGGCGCTGCGCCTGCGCGTGCTGGATGGCCGTTTGAGCAGCGGCACGCGCTTGCCGGCCACCCGCGACATGGCCGCGGCACTGGCACTGTCGCGCAACAGCGTGGTGCGTGCCTATGACCAGCTGTATGCCGAAGGCTTTATCGAGAGTCGGGTTGGCGACGGCACCTATGTGAGTCAGCTGCCAAAACTATCCACAAAAGTATCCACAGGGTTATCCCTGGGTTTTTCCACAGGGTTATCCACAAAAACGTCGGAAAACACTGAGATTATATCCAGTAATGTTATCCACAACGGCCCCTTGGAACGGCTGGAAAAGCACCATTTGCCCGCGCCGAAAAGCGGTCCGCCGCGGGCGTTTCGTGTCGGATTACCGGCGCTCGATCTGTTTCCGTTCGACGTCTGGGCCAAGCTGCAGGCGGGATTCTGGCGCAATCCGGATCCTGCCGCTTTGGGCTACGGCGATCCGGCGGGGGAGACCGAGCTGCGCGAGCTGATTGCCACCTATTTGCGCCGATCGCGCGGGCTTTCCTGCACGGCTGAACAAATTGTGATCACCAGTGGTGCGCAGCAGGCGATAAGCCTTTGTGCACAGTTGCTGCTGGAGTCGGGTGACGTGGTGGCTGTGGAAAACCCCGGCTATCGTGCCGCCGGTAATGCCTTCGCCCTGACCGGTGCGCAAGTGCGCGGTATTGCTGTCGACAACGAAGGACTGGACTGCGCTGCACTCTATGACGTGGCGCACTGCCGCCTGAGTTATGTGACCCCCTCGCACCAGTATCCCACCGGGGTCACCATGAGCCTGGCCCGGCGCCTGGAACTACTGGACTGGGCACAGCGCAAGGACGCCTGGATCATCGAGGACGATTACGACGGCGAGTACCGCTACAGCGGGGCGCCATTGGCCCCGCTGGCGGCGCTGGATCGTAGCGGGCGGGTGTTGTATGTCGGCACGTTCGGCAAGATCGCCTTTCCGGCGTTGCGTCTGGGTTATCTGGTGCTGCCGCAACAGCTGGTGCAAGCCTTCTCCCGGTGCCGGGCGCTGGCGGTCAGGCATTCGGAGGTCGGTACGCAGGCGGTGATGGCGCAGTTCATGGCCCAGGGGCATTTTCAGCGGCACATTCGCCGGGTGCGGCGCGCTGCGCTGAGCCGGCGCAATGCATTGCAAGCAGGCTGGCCTGTGGATATCTCCGGCCTCGGGGTGATGCCCGAGGTGGCGGCGGGATTGCACGTGAAGATTGATGTCGAAAGCCATGCCCGCGAGCAACAGCTGATCGCTCAGGCCGAAGCCGTCGGCGTCGAACTCAATGCCCTGAGCGACTACTGGTTGCCTGATTCGCTTACCCCTGTGGATAACCGCGCAGGGCTGGTGCTGGGCTTCGCCGCAGTGGACGAAGCGAAGATTGCCGACGCCCTGGCACGCTTGCGGCGTGCCTGGCGTGGTTGACGATCATCGAACCGCTTCGAAACCTTCAAGTACGTTTACGGCATTGATACCGATCTCTTCGACCGCATAACCGCCTTCCATGACGAACAGGGTCGGTTTGCCGAGGCGGGCAATACGCTCGCCCATCTTCAGGTAATCAGGGCAGTCCAGTTTGAACTGGGAGATCGGATCGTCCTTGAAGGTATCGACGCCGAGCGACACCACCACCACGTCCGGTGCATAGGCGGCGATACGCTCGCAAGCCTGATCCAGGGCGTTGCTCCAGGTTGCCCAGTCACTGCCTGCGGGCAGCGGGTAGTTGACGTTGTAGCCCAGGCCTTCGCCTTCGCCCTGTTCGTCGGCATAGCCGAGGAAGAACGGGAATTCGGCTTGTGGATCGCCATGAATCGAGGCGAAGAACACGTCGCTGCGCTGGTAGAAGATTTCCTGGGTGCCGTTGCCGTGGTGGTAATCCACATCAAGGATCGCGACTTTGCGCTGGCCCTGGTCGAGGAATGCCTGGGCGGCAATGGCGGCATTGTTCAGGTAGCAGTAGCCGCCCATGACATCGCTGGCGGCGTGGTGTCCCGGTGGACGGCACAGGGCAAAGGCACTGCGGGCACCGGCTTGCACGGCGGCCTGGGCGGTGAGTGCGACTTGTGCTGCGCTGTAGGCGGCCTGCCAGGTTCCGGCGGTGATCGGCGCACCGGCATCGAAGCTGTAATAGCCCAGTTCTCCATGCAGGCCTTTGGGTTTGATGCTGCGCAAGGTGCGCGCAGGCCAGGTAAAGGGCAGCAGGTCGCCATCGTGGCCGAGGCTGGCCCAGCGCTGCCAGGCGCCTTCGAAGAAGTTCAGGTAATCGGCGCTGTGCACGCGCAACAGCGGTGCCCGGCCAAAATCTGCAGGGCCTTGTACCGGGCCCAATTCACGGGTCTTGACCCGTTCCAGCACATGGTCGGCACGTGAAGGCATTTCGAAGCAGGGCATCAGCTGCCCGTCGATCAACTCGCAGCGGCCGTGATGAAGGTGATGGTCATCGGAATAAATTGTCAGCATTTGTTGTTCTCCGGGGTCACTGGCATGGGTCCATTGTTGATGGATCGGCCCCGGCGCAGAACGGCGGAAACGGCCAAAAGGGGATCGATATGGCCAAGCCTGGCTGTCCGGATATCGCCCCTACGCGGCAAGCTGAGCGCTCGTCAGGCGCGGAAATGACTTGGCGCTACGCCGCTCCAGCGCAGAAATGCATGGCGGAAACTGGCGGTTTCGCTGAAACCCAGCGCTTCGGCAATTTGATAGATCGGCAGCTGGTCTTCGGCCAGCAACTGTTTGGCTCGCTCGAATCGTAGCTCGTCGAGCAACTGCTGGTAGCTGCTGCCCAGCTCCTGCAGATGCCGGCGCAATGTGCGTGATGAGCAGTTCATCTGTTTTGCCAGGCCTTCCAGCCCGGGCGCGGCATCCAGTTGATCGAGCAGCAACTGACGGATGCGCCCGAGCCACGCCTGGCGACCGGTGAACTCCAGGTTCTGCCGGCGGCAGCGTTCGCTCATGGCCCGGTGAGTGATCTGGTCGGCCAATGGCAAGGGCATATCCAGCCAGCGGCGCTCGAAGGCAAAGGCATTGTCGCTGGCCTCGAAGTGCAGCGGGCAGTTGAAGGTTTCAGCGTACAGCGCCTGGTAATCGGGAGCGGTGTGGACAAAGCGCGACGCCAGCAGCGGCAGCGATTGCCCGAGCAGGTCATCACAGATGACTTTCAACGAGGTCAGACAGAACTCGGCGTTGAACGCCGCCAGGTGAGGGGCTTCGCGATAATTGCTGGCGCTGAACCAGATACGCTCGCCGTCGTCGATCAGGCGCAGCTGGAAAAGTGTTCCCAGCAGCGCCGGATATTGCATGGCCAGGCGCAAAGCGTCACCTAAGGTGGCACTGGAGAGCAGGGCGTAACCGAGCATGCCGTAGCAGGAAACATGCATGCGCCGTCCCAGTTCCAGGCCCACTTCACGGCGCCGCGCCACGGCGTTGGCGCACACCAGCAGCTCCTGGCGCGTGGTGATGCGCGAATCGGCGCGGCCCAGGTCGGCCGGGCTGATGCCGCTACCGTCGAGCAGCGCCGCAGCGTCTACGTCGTCATCCTTGAAGGCCTGTAGCACCAGCGACACGGCGTTGAGTGTGGTGAGGTGTGAGTGGAGCATGTCTGGCTTCCTGCTGAAGGGCTACCGGCAAGCGAGCAATATGCGTGCCTTGCCGGGGTCAGCGCAGTTCGCCACACAGGTCGAGCTCGATCAGGCGGCGTATGTCTGCCATCGGCAAGCCGGCGCCAAGCAGCAGTTGCAACTTGCCGAACGCCGCTTCGCGGGTCATCCCGCCTCCCGACAACACCCCGGCCTGACGCAGGCGGCTGCCGGCTTCATAGACACCCAGCTCGACCCCGCCTTCATGGCACTGGGTGATTGCCAGCACCACGACCCCGCGCGCTTGCGCTTGCGCCAGGGCATCGAGAAAGTCCGTATTGTCAGCCGGTCCGGTACCGCTGCCGAAGCATTCCAGGATCAGGCCCTGTGCACCGCTGTCGAGCGCCGCTTGCAACAGCGCGGCGCCGAAGCCCGGTACCAGTGGCAGGACGGCGACCGTGGCGGTTTGTTTTGGCTGCCGATAGTCGAGTTCACTTGGCAAAGGCTGCACGTTGGCGGCACCACCGAAGCGCTTGAGCGTGACGAACGGGTGCCGGCCAAAGCTGCGCACCTTGGCGGTGCGGTTGGGTTCGAGCAGTTCGCCATGAAAATACAGCTGCACACCTGCAGCGACCCCTTGGGCCAGAGCCAGCAGGGCGCCGACCAGGTTTTCCCAGGCATCGCTGTCGGCAACCCCGGCCGGCAGCATCGAGCCGGTGAACAACACAGGTGCTTGCAGGCCGAGGAGCTGGAAGCTCATGGCGGCGGTGCTGTAGGCGAGGGTATCGGTACCGTGCAGGATCAGTACGGCATCGCAGCCTTGCGCATCGACAGCCTCGATCACCGCCGCGCGCAGGCGCTGCCAGTACTCGGGCGTCATGTTGGCGCTGTCGATCAGCGGCTGCATTTCGCGGAACTGCCAGTGCGGGATATCGGCACGTCCGGCCAGTTGCTCACGCATCCGCTGCTCGAAACCCGAGGCCGGGGCCAGGCCGTTGGCGCTGGCCTGCATGCCGATGGTGCCACCGGTATACAGCACCATGATGTTGCGAGCGGGGTGTGCGGTTGCCATGGGCTGTCTCCGTGATCGGCTTATAGTTAGCTGCTCACAGTACGTCATGCTGTCAACGATATGCCACAGGCATAAAAAAAGGGCCCGGGGAGTGATCCCTGGGCCCTCAAAAGGTGAGAGGTGTCTAGTCCCTCGACCTGGTGAGCGGTGTTACAGCATCGGTTACGCCTTCAGCGGCACCAGACGCGGAGCAATCATGTTTTCCGGACGCAGGATATCGTTGAGCATCTCTTCGTCCAGCAGGCCTTCCTCGCGGACCAGTTCCAGCACACCACGGCCACTTTCCAGGGCGATGGCAGCGATACGGGTGGCGTTTTCGTAGCCGATGTACGGGTTCAGGGCGGTGACCAGGCCGATCGAGTGTTCGACCAGTTCACGGCAGCGCTGTTCGTTGGCGGTGATGCCGACGATGCAGTGCTCGCGCAGCATGTCCATGGCGCGTTGCAGCAGGCGGATCGAATCGAAGATCTTGTAGGCGATCAGCGGTTCCATCACGTTCAGTTGCAGCTGGCCGCCTTCGGCAGCGACGGTCAGGGCCAGGTCGTTGCCCATGATGGCGAAGGCCACCTGGTTAACGGCTTCCGGGATTACCGGGTTGACCTTGCCTGGCATGATCGAGCTGCCTGGCTGACGCGCTGGCAGGTTGATCTCGTTGATGCCGGTACGCGGGCCGCTGGACAGCAGGCGCAGGTCGTTGCAGATCTTCGACAGCTTGACCGCGGTACGCTTGAGCATGCCCGAGAACAGGACGAAGGCGCCCATGTCCGAGGTGGCTTCGATCAGGTCGGCGGCCGGTACCAGCGGCTGGCCGCTGATGGTTGCCAGGCGCTGGACGGCCAGCATCTGGTAGCCCGGGTCGGCGTTGATGCCGGTACCGATGGCGGTACCGCCCAGGTTGATTTCGGTCAGCAGCTCTGGCGCCAGGGAACGCAGACGGTTGAGGTCTTCGGTCATGGTGGTGGCGAAGGCGCGGAATTCCTGGCCCAGGGTCATCGGCACGGCGTCCTGCAGCTGGGTACGGCCCATCTTCAGTACGTGGTCGAATTCCTTGCCCTTGGCGGCGAAGGCCTGAATCAGGCTGTCGAGGCTGGCCAGCAGCGCATCGTGACCGAGCAGCAGACCCAGACGGATCGCAGTCGGGTAGGCGTCGTTGGTCGACTGCGCCATGTTCACGTCGTTGTTCGGGTGCAGATATTTGTACTCGCCCTTCTGGTGGCCCATGGCCTCCAGCGCGATGTTGGCGATTACTTCGTTGGCGTTCATGTTGGTAGAAGTACCAGCACCGCCTTGAATCATGTCGACCACGAACTGCTCGTGGTAGTCACCGCGGATCAGGCGGGCGCAAGCCTCGCTGATGGCGGCGTGCTTGGCATCGCTCAGGTGACCCAGCTCACGGTTGGCGTCAGCAGCAGCCTGCTTGACCATCGCCAGGGCGACAACCAGTTTAGGGTAGTGCGACAGCGGAACACCGGAGAGGTGGAAGTTGTTGGCAGCGCGCAGGGTCTGGATGCCGTAGTAGGCATCAGCTGGGACTTCAAGGGTGCCAAGCAGGTCTTTTTCGACGCGGAACGATGCAGCAGCGGACATGATAAATATCATCTCGTGTTAGGCCCGGCACATGCCGGAATGGCGCCAATCCTAGGCCTGCGCCGATTTTGCGGCCAATGCTGTTGCACGCTAACCTATGCACAAACGGCATAATGGTTGATGTGACGCCAACCGACATTCGAGCGTGTGCCATTTTGGTGCATGCCTGGAGAGACAGATGAACCTCGAAAGCAAATGGCTGGAAGACTTCAGTGCCCTGGCGGCGACCCGTAGCTTTTCCCAGGCGGCCGAGCGCCGCTTTGTGACCCAGCCGGCCTTCAGCCGCCGTATTCGCAGCCTTGAGGCCGCGCTGGGGCTGACCCTGGTCAACCGCTCGCGCACGCCGATCGAACTGACGGCGGCCGGCCAATTGTTCCTGGTGACGGCGCGCACTGTGGTCGATCAGTTGGGTGAAGTCCTGCGCCATCTGCATCATCTGGAAGGCGGGCAGGGCGAGGTGATTCAGGTGTCGGCCGCTCACTCCCTGGCGCTGGGGTTCTTCCCGCGCTGGATCGCCCAGTTGCGCAACGATGGTCTGAACATCGCCACGCGGCTGGTGGCCACCAACGTTGGCGATGCGGTGCACGCCCTGCGTGAAGGCGGTTGCGACTTGATGCTGGCGTTCTACGACCCGGATGCCGCGTTGCAGATGGACGCGGAAATTTTCCCGTCGTTGCATATGGGCAACACCGAGATGCTCCCGGTGTGCGCCGCCGACGCTGAAGGCAAGCCGTTGTTCGATCTCGAAGGCGAGGGCAGTGTGCCGTTGCTGGCCTATAGCGCCGGGGCGTTTCTCGGCCGCTCGGTCAATTTGCTGCTGCGCCAGCGCAATCTGCGATTTACCACAGTGTACGAGACGGCTATGGCCGACAGCCTCAAGAGCATGGCGCTGGAAGGCCTGGGCATCGCCTGGGTGCCGCGACTGTCGGCGCGCGCCGAGCTTGAGCGGGGTGAGCTGGTGATCTGTGGCGGCAGCCAGTGGCACGTGCCGCTGGAAATCCGTCTGTATCGCTGCGCGCTGGTGCGCAAAGCCAACGTGCGCTTGCTCTGGCGCAAGCTGGAGGGCGGGCCGGCAACGGCTTGACTCAAAAGTCAGCCAAAGCCCCGAAAAATAAGGCCGACAGTTGGTCGTCAGGGTGCATCAAAAGCGCGGCTTTGCGGTATACTGCGCGGCCTTCGGTCGGTTTCCCCCGACCCTAATTCGTATAACAAGCCACGCCGGTTGTCCCGCGTGGCTTGTTGTTTTTTGACGCGCCTGCGGGCGCCCAAGAGAAGAGGCTCGACGATGAGTGCACTGGTTGGCGTGATCATGGGCTCCAAGTCCGATTGGTCCACCCTTAGCCACACCGCCGATATGCTGGAAAAACTCGGCATTCCCTACGAGGTCAAGGTGGTTTCCGCCCACCGCACCCCGGACTTGCTGTTCCAGTATGCCGAAGAGGCTGAAGGCCGTGGCATTGAGGTGATCATCGCCGGAGCCGGTGGCGCTGCCCACTTGCCAGGCATGTGTGCGGCCAAGACCCACCTGCCTGTCCTGGGCGTACCGGTGCAGTCGTCGATGCTCTCCGGTGTCGATTCGCTGCTGTCGATCGTACAGATGCCAGCCGGTATTCCGGTTGCCACCCTGGCCATCGGCAAGGCCGGTGCGATCAACGCCGCGCTGCTCTCGGCGAGCATCCTCGGGGCCAAGCACCCGCAGTTCCACACGGTGCTGAAGCAGTTCCGCGCTGAGCAGACAGACAACGTTCTGGACAATCCAGATCCGCGCCAGGCCTGAGGTCAAAAGCATGAAAATCGGTGTAATCGGTGGCGGCCAGCTGGGTCGCATGTTGGCCCTGGCAGGAACGCCGCTGGGCATGAACTTCGCCTTCCTCGACCCGGCTCCGGACGCTTGCGCCGCGCCACTGGGCGAGCACCTGCGTGCCGATTACGGCGACCAGGACCACCTGCGCCAGTTGGCCGACGAAGTCGATCTGGTGACCTTCGAGTTCGAAAGCGTGCCGGCGGAAACCGTGGCCTTCCTGTCGCAATTCGTTCCGGTCTATCCGAGTGCCGAATCGCTGCGCATCGCCCGCGATCGCTGGTTCGAAAAGAGCATGTTCAAGGACCTGGGCATTCCGACCCCGTCGTTTGCCGACATCCAGTCGCAAGCCGACCTGGACGCCGCGGTGGCCAGCATCGGCCTGCCGGCCGTGCTCAAGACCCGTACCCTGGGTTATGACGGAAAAGGCCAGAAAGTGCTGCGAACTGCCGAGGATGTTGCAGGCACCTTCGCCGAACTCGGCAGCGTGCCATGCCTGCTGGAAGGCTTCGTGGCGTTCACCGGTGAAGTCTCGTTGATCGCTGTGCGTGCCCGTGATGGCGAAACCCGTTTCTACCCGTTGGTGCACAACACCCACGAGAACGGCATCCTGCGCCTGTCGGTCGCCAGTGAAGACCACATGCTGCAGAACCTGGCCGAGGACTACGCTGGTCGCGTGCTCAAGCAGCTCGACTATGTCGGCGTGCTGGCCTTCGAGTTCTTCGAAGTCGACGGTGGTCTCAAAGCCAACGAGATCGCCCCACGGGTGCACAACTCCGGGCACTGGACCATTGAAGGCGCCGAGTGCAGCCAGTTCGAAAACCACCTGCGTGCCGTGGCCGGCCTGCCGCTGGGTTCGACCGCCAAGGTCGGCGAAAGCGCCATGCTCAACTTCATCGGCGAAGTACCGGCGGTAGACAAGGTGGTTGCCATCGACGAATGCCACCTGCATCACTACGGCAAGGCCTTCAAGGTCGGGCGCAAGGTGGGTCATGCCACCCTGCGTTGTGACGACATGGCCACCCTGGAACAGAAGATCCAGCAGGTCGAAGCCCTGATCCAGGGCTGAAGGGAACCTTCCTTCTTCGCGGTCCCTCTGATGGCGGGATGCCAAAGCGCTGACTAGGCTTTGGCATGCGCCATTTCACTCAGAGGGATTGCCATGGGTATCATCGGAACCATCTTCATCGGCCTGATCGTCGGTCTGCTGGCACGCTTCATCAAGCCCGGCGACGACAGCATGGGCTGGATCATGACCATTCTCCTCGGCATTGCCGGTTCGCTCGCAGCGACCTACGGCGGCCAGGCGCTGGGCATCTACCGGGCCGGCGAGGGCGCAGGTTTTCTCGGTGCGCTGGTGGGCGCGGTCGTCCTTCTGGTGATCTACGGTATGGTCAAAAAGAACTGATGGCAGGCTAGAATGCTCGGCAATTTCCGTTGCCGAGCATTCTCATGCGCCGTGTATTACTGCTTTCACTGTTGCTCATCAGCAGCCTGGCCCGTGCCGAACTGGCGGAAACCGACTGGCTGGAGCTGATGCCCAAGTCGGACCAGAAAGCCCTTGAGCTGATGCCCGAGATCGACCACAACACCCCGGAAGCCATGGGCACCTTCACCGAAAAGGGTGGCATGAAGCAGGCCAAGGGCCTGCCGGCGGTGATGTATTCGAACAAGACCGTCGCTGCCATGAACGGCAAGCAGATCCGTTTGGGTGGTTATCCGGTGCCGCTGGAAACCGATGCCAAGGGCAACAGTACGCTGTTCTTTCTCGTGCCTTATCCGGGGGCCTGCATCCACGTACCGCCACCGCCACCTAACCAGCTGGTGCTGGTTCGGTATCCCAAAGGTTTGAAGCTCGACGATATCTATACGCCATTGTGGGTCAACGGCACGTTGAAGATCGAGAAAGTCAGCAATGATCTGGCCGACGCCGCTTATGCCATGGATGCGGCCAAGGTGCGGGTAGTGGAAGACGCCGATTTGTAAACGCTACTCCTGTGGGAGCTGGCCTTGCCGGCGATGAGGCCAGTTCAGTCGGCGACCGCTTCGCGCTCGATCGCCGGCAAGGCCAGCTCCCACAGGGTCTAGAGATTTTCGCTGGCAATGCTGACACTCAGCGAATGCGTTGCCCCAGGCACCAGCGTCACCACGTCGTCCCAGACGTTCGCAGTCTCGATACACAGCATGCGCTGCCAGCCATCATCGGCCATGTCCGGCAGTTCGGCCGCGCGCGCGATCCACGGGTTCCAGATCACCGCCGAGCGTGAACCGCTGCTGTTCAGGCGAATGCGCCGGTTCCAGTTCGGGTCGACAATGCTCAACTGCTCAGGCGCCTGCAGGTAGATGCGGTCAGTCTCACCGGCAAAACCCAGGTTGCCTTGCTGTACGCGTTGTTCCCAGTCAGCCAGGGTTTCGATATAGCCCAGGCCATCGACACCTTCTACCTGCACCTCGCGCACATCGCTGACTGCAAAGTAGCTGTGCAGCGCCTGGCTGATGGTGACCGGAACGTTGTCGAGGTTGTAGCTGGTGAGGGTGATAGTCAGCTGTTCGCCCATGACGATGCTCAACTTGAGCTCGACATTGTGCGGCCAGCCGGGGAGGTCGCCCTGGGTTTCCGGCAGGGTGAATTCAGCCTGGACACTGTCGCCGCTGCTTTCGATGCTCAGCAGTTGCCAGTCGCGACCACGCACCAGACCATGGGCCGGTGCGTCTTCACCGCGGTACATGGCCTGCACAGCTGCGGGATTACGCTTGAGGTTGCCGAACCAGGGCCAGCACACCGGAACCCCGGCGCGCACGGATTTGTCCTGCTTGAAGATGGCCTGCTCGCTGAGCCACAGCAAAGGCGGCTCGCCGAGCCGCTGATAACTCAGGACCTGCGCGCCCTGCTGGGCTACCAGCAGTTCGGCAGTGTCGCTGGTGATGCGCCAGCAATTGAGCTCGCCGTGCTGTTCGGATTCGACCTTGGGTGTGGACATGCGCTTGATCTCGTTGGTTTGCCGTACGGTTTTCGACCGCTTGCATACCTTCGAGTTTACCGCGCAGGCGTGTCAGCGACGAGGAGGAACCGAACGGGTGCGGCCGCTGCCATCAATGGCAACGAACACGAACACAGCCTCGGTGACCTTGCGCCATTCGCTGGACAGCGGATCGTCGCTCCACACCTCGACCATCATCTGGATCGAGCTACGGCCAATTTCCAGGGTCTGGGTATAAAAGGACAACTGCGCGCCAACGGCCACAGGGACCAGGAAGGCCATACGGTCGATCGCCACGGTTGCCACCCGGCCACCGGCGACACGACTGGCCATGGCGGTGCCGGCCAGGTCCATCTGAGCGACTAGCCAGCCGCCGAAAATGTCGCCGAAACCGTTGGTTTCACGCGGTAATGCAGTGATCTGCAAGGCCAGGTCGCCTTGCGGGATAGGATCTTCTTGTTCGAGTTCAATCATGCCGGGGGTGCCTCTGACCCGTGACGCTTCGTTGGTTGGCGCTATGACAGACGCCTCGAAAAACGATTCAGCACAACTATTCTACGCTGCTTTCGCTTTGCCAGGCGGCGAAGGGAAACTCTGCGAAACCGACTAAGCATATCTAGCGGCGTTTTCGCACAACATCCTTCAGAAGGCGCAACCTTTTCCTACAGGCGGCCAGTATATAGAGCGAAAAGCGCAGCGACGACCATGCAGTCATGAATAGTTGTATTGAATATGTACTGCTATGTGCTTTTTCCGGCAATTTGCTATGGTTTGGGGCTTCCCAGGCCGTAACCCGCGTCACAGGCGGCCTGCAGTATCAATAAAGCTATACCAATAAGAGATACCTATGACTTCCGTGCCCGGCAGTATCGCGCAGCCTTCGCGGCCGCTCACCCGCAGTGACTACAAAACTCTGTCGCTTTCCGCCCTGGGCGGTGCGCTGGAGTTCTACGATTTCATTATTTTCGTGTTCTTCGCCACCGTGGTCGGCAAGCTGTTCTTTCCCGCCGACATGCCGGAATGGCTACGGTTGATGCAAACGTTTGGTATTTTTGCCGCCGGCTACCTGGCGCGGCCGCTGGGCGGGATCGTCATGGCCCACTTTGGCGACCTGCTGGGACGCAAGAAGATGTTCACCCTGAGCATCTTCATGATGGCCGTGCCGACCCTGATCATGGGCCTGCTGCCGACCTACGCACAGATCGGCATGTGGGCGCCGATCCTGCTGTTGCTGATGCGGGTGATCCAGGGCGCGGCGATTGGTGGTGAAGTGCCGGGCGCCTGGGTGTTTGTGTCCGAGCATGTGCCGGCACGCAACACTGGCTACGCCTGTGGCACCCTGACGGCCGGGCTGACCTCCGGGATTCTGCTCGGCTCGCTGGTGGCAACCTTGATCAACAGCATCTACAGCCCGCAGGAAGTTGCCGACTACGCCTGGCGAATTCCTTTCCTGCTGGGTGGGGTGTTCGGCTTCTTCGCTGTGTACTTGCGCCGCTGGCTGCACGAAACCCCGGTGTTTGCCGAGATGCAGGCGCGCAAGGCGCTGGCTGAAGAAGTCCCCCTGCGTGCGGTGTTGCGTGACCACCGTGGCGCCATCGTCATCTCGATGTTGCTGACCTGGCTGCTGTCGGCCGGCATCGTGGTGGTGATCCTGATGACTCCGGCCCTGCTGCAGAGCCTGTATCAGGTCAGCCCGACCGATTCGCTGAAGGCCAACAGCCTGGCCATCGTCCTGCTCAGCTTCGGCTGCATCGGCACTGGCGCGCTGGCTGATCGCCTGGGCGCCGGCCGGGTATTCATTGTCGGCAGCCTGCTGTTGCTGGCGTCGTCCTGGACCTTCTACCACAGCCTGCCAACCCACCCTGAGTGGATGTTCCCGCTGTATGCCCTGACGGGGCTGTGCGTGGGTATTGTCGGTGCGGTGCCGTATGTCATGGTCAAAGCGTTCCCGCCGGTGGTGCGCTTCAGTGGTCTGTCTTTTTCCTACAACCTGGCTTACGCAATTTTCGGTGGTCTGACGCCGATGGTGGTCACCGCACTGCTCAAGTTCAGCCCCATGGCACCGGCCTACTACGTCGCTGGCATCTGCACCATTGGTCTGCTGGTGGGTATCTATCTGTTGGCGAAAAAACGCTGAAAGCGCTCTAAACCAACCCTCGCAACATTTTGAAAAGGCCATCCCCGGATTTCGGTGATGGCCTTTCATCTAATTGTCACATTCGGTTCATAGAGTAGTCATACGGCCTGCAGATACTTGGGCCCGATCCATCTCACCCCAAATTCTGCTAGGAGCAAGGCATGAAACTGAAGCGTTTGATGGCGGCCCTGACTTTCGTCGCCGCTGGCGTTGCCACCGCCAATGCGGTTGCCGCTGTTGACCCTGCTATTCCGACCTACACCAAGACCACCGGTGTGTCGGGCAACCTCTCCAGCGTCGGTTCCGATACCCTGGCGAACCTTATGACTCTGTGGGCTGAGGCCTACAAGAAGGAATACCCGAACGTAAACATCCAGATTCAGGCTGCCGGTTCCTCCACCGCGCCACCGGCGCTGACCGAAGGCACCGCCAACCTCGGCCCGATGAGCCGCAAGATGAAGGACGTCGAGCTGCAGGCGTTCGAACAGAAGTACGGCTACAAGCCAACCGCCATCCCGGTTGCCGTCGACGCCCTGGCCGTATTCGTGCACAAGGACAACCCGATCAAAGGCCTGACCATGGCCCAGGTCGATGCGATCTTCTCCTCGACCCGTCTGTGCGGCGCCAAAGCCGATGTGAAAACCTGGGGTGATCTGGGTGTGACCGGCGACCTGGCCAACAAGCCGGTGCAACTGTTCGGTCGTAACTCGGTATCCGGCACCTACGGCTACTTCAAGGAAGAAGCCCTGTGCAAAGGTGACTTCAAGCCTAACGTCAACGAACAACCTGGCTCGGCTTCGGTCGTGCAGTCGATCAGCAGCTCGCTGAACGGCATCGGTTACTCGGGCATCGGCTACAAGACCGCCAGCGTCAAGACCGTACCTCTGGCCAAGAAGGAAGGTGGCGCATTCGTTGAAGACAACGAAGCCAACGCCCTGAACGGCACCTACCCGCTGTCGCGTTTCCTCTACGTCTACGTCAACAAGGCGCCGAACAAGCCTCTGGCCCCGCTGGAAGCCGAGTTCGTCAAACTGGTTCTGTCGCAAGCAGGCCAGCAGGTTGTCGTGAAGGACGGTTACATCCCGCTGCCTGCCAAAGTGGCTGAAAAAGCCCTGGCGGACCTGGGTCTGAACCACAACGGCAACGTTGCAAAGAAGTAACTGAAGGTTCGGCGGGACCCGGTCAATGACCCGGTTTCGCCACTAATTGCGAGTCCGCTGCCAGGACCACTGAGCGGCGGGCTTTTTTGCGTCACTGCATTGTCATGTTTTTGTCATACGGGACCGCTAGGGTGTGCGCATGAATGATCTGGCCAACTCCACAATGACCCAAAATTCTCCCCCCGTGCGGATTGACTTCAATACGCCCGAACTGCAACGCAAGCGCCGCATGCGTGCGCTCAAGGATCGCCTGACTCGCTGGTATGTACTGGTGGGCGGGCTTGCCGTGCTGGCAGCGATCACCTTGATCTTCTTCTACCTGGCCTATGTGGTCGTGCCGCTGTTCCAGGGCGCCACGCTGACCAGCAAGAAAGCGCTGGAGCCGACCTGGCTGAGCCAGGATGCCGGCAAGCCGCTGATGATTGCCCTGGAAGAGCAGAACCTGGTGGGGATGCGGGTTTCCGACAAGGGCCAAGCGCTGTTCTTCGACACCAAGAGCGGTGCCGAGCTCAAACGCGTTGACCTGCCAGTGCCGGCAGGTACTCAGGTGACCTCTATTGGCGCCGATCAGCCGGGTAACCCGCTGGTGGTGCTGGGCTTGTCCAACGGTCAGGCGCTGGCGTTCAGCCACAGCTACAAGATCACTTACCCGGACAACAAGAAAACCATCACCCCGGCCATCGACTTCCCTTATGGCCAGGAGCCGTTCGTGCTCGATGAGCAGGGCCGGGCGCTGGAGCACGTCAGCCTCAATGTGAATGGCGAGACCCTGGTGGTTGCCGGTTCCACTGGCGCTCACCTGCAGGTGGTATCGCTGAGCCGCGAAGAAAACATGATGACCGGTGAGGTCACCAGCGAGCAGAACCGCATTGACCTGCCGCAGATGACTGAACCGGTCAAAGCGATCTTCATCGACCCGCGTCAGCAGTGGCTGTATGTGATCAACGGCCGGGCCCAGGCGGATGTCTTCAGCCTGCGTGAAAAGAGCCTCAATGGCCGTTACAAACTGCTCGACGACGGTAATGCCGAAGTCACCGCCAGCAATCAGCTGGTGGGTGGTATCTCGCTGATCATCGGTGACTCCAAAGGCGGTCTGGCCCAGTGGTTCATGGCCCGCGATCCGGATGGCGAGCAGCGCTTCAAGCGCATTCGCGAGTTCCAGATGGGCACTGCACCGATCGTGCAGATCGATGCCGAAGAGCGCCGCAAGGGCTTCGTTGCCCTGGATGCCGCCGGCAAGCTTGGTGTGTTCCACAGTACCGCGCACCGTACCCTGCTGGTCGAGCCGGTAGCCGAAGGCGCAGGCGTTCTGGCGCTGTCGCCGCGGGCCAACCGCATCATCGTCGAAGAGGGCGGCAAGCTGCTGCCACTGACGCTGAAGAACCCGCACCCGGAAGTGTCCTGGAGCGCGTTGTGGAGCAAGGTCTGGTACGAGAACTATGACGAGCCGAAGTACGTCTGGCAGTCCACCGCCTCGAACACCGACTTCGAACCCAAGCTGAGCCTCTCGCCGCTGACCTTCGGTACCCTGAAAGCTGCGTTCTACGCGATGATCCTGGCGGCTCCGCTGGCGATTGCCGCAGCCATCTACACCGCTTACTTCATGGCCCCGGGCATGCGCCGCAAGGTCAAGCCGGTGATCGAGCTGATGGAGGCGATGCCGACAGTAATCCTCGGTTTCTTCGCCGGCCTGTTCCTGGCGCCGTACCTGGAAGGCCACCTGCCGGGTGTATTCAGCCTGTTCCTGCTGATGCCGATCGGCATCCTGGTCGCCGGCTTCGCCTGGAGCCGCCTGCCTGAGTCGATTCGCCTGCGGGTTCCGGATGGCTGGGAATCGGCGATCCTGATCCCGGTCATCCTGCTGACCGGCTGGTTCGCCCTGTACATGAGCCCACTTCTGGAGACCTGGTTCTTCGGTGGTGACATGCGCCTGTGGATCACCAATGACCTGGGTATCACCTACGACCAGCGCAACGCCCTGGTAGTCGGTATCGCCATGGGCTTCGCGGTGATTCCGAACATCTACTCGATTGCCGAAGACGCCGTGTTCAGCGTGCCGCGCAGCCTGACCCTGGGCTCCCTGGCACTCGGTGCAACGCCATGGCAGACCCTGACCCGTGTGGTCATCCTGACCGCCAGCCCGGGTATTTTCTCGGCGCTGATGATCGGTATGGGCCGTGCGGTGGGGGAAACCATGATCGTACTGATGGCCACCGGCAACACCCCGGTCATGGAAATGAACCTGTTCGAAGGTATGCGCACCCTGGCCGCCAACGTTGCGGTGGAAATGCCGGAATCGGAAGTCGGTGGCAGCCATTACCGCGTGCTGTTCCTCGCTGCGCTGGTGCTGTTGATGTTCACCTTCGTGATGAACACCTTGGCCGAGCTGATTCGCCAGCGTCTGCGCAAGAAATACTCGTCGCTTTGATAGAAAGGTAGAGATCCGTGAAAAAGGATTCCCTCAAAAGCTGGTTCAAGAGCGGCGCCCCCGGCGTCTGGATCAGCGGTGGCGCCGTCGCCATCGCGGTGATCATGACCATCGGTCTGCTCTCTGTGATCGCTGTGCGCGGCCTCGGCCACTTCTGGCCGGCCGACCTGGTCCAGGCCACCTATAAGGTGCCTGGCCAGGCCGACCACGTCGTCGTCGGCGAAGTGGTGCAGAAGGAAGAAGTGCCGCTGGCACGTCTGAAAGGGGCCGGCCTGCCGGTCCCGGAGAACGGCCCTGAGTTCATGACCCGTGAGCTGATCAAGGTCGGCAACCGCGACCTCAACGGCAGCGACTTCACCTGGGTGGTCGGCGATTGGCTGACCGACCTGCAGACGCCGGTCGAGCTGATTGCCCTGGAACGTCGTGAGTGGGGCAACTTCTACGGCTACCTGGTCAGTGTCAAGGAAAACGGCAAGGTCGTCGCCGAAGGCCAGGCGGCCTGGTCCGAACTGCAAGCGCGCCTCAAGCGTGCCGACAAGCTGGCTGGCGAGCTGCAGAAGCTTGAGAAGAAGGACATCGGTGCCATCAACTATGGCCTTGAACGTCTGCGGCTGCACGCTCGCAAGCTGGAGCTCGACGGTAAGCTGGATGCCGCCGCCCAGGCTGACATGGACGCCGAACGTGCCGAGCTGAACAACCGCTACAAGGCCATCGAAGAGCGTCTGGGCAACCTGCATCAGGACTTTGGTCGCGACAGCCTGGTGGCAAAGGATGGCAACGGTCGTGAAGTCGAGATCAACCTGAGCAAGGTGGTTCACGCTTACCAGCCGAACGGCATGGGCTTCTTCACCAAGATGGGCGTGTATTTCGCCAAGGTCTGGGAGTTTCTTAGCGACGACCCGCGTGAAGCCAACACCGAAGGCGGGATCTTTCCTGCAATCTTCGGTACCGTGATGATGACCCTGATCATGGCCGTGATCGTCACCCCGTTCGGCGTGCTGGCGGCGGTGTACCTGCGTGAATATGCGCGCCAGGGGCCGGTGACCCGCCTGATCCGTATCGCCGTGAACAACCTCGCCGGTGTTCCGGCCATCGTTTACGGTGTGTTCGGTCTGGGCTTCTTCGTCTATGTACTGGGTGGCTCGCTCGACCGCCTGTTCTTCCCTGAGGCGTTGCCAGCGCCAACCCTGGGTACTCCGGGCCTGCTCTGGGCCTCGCTGACCCTGGCGCTGCTAGCGGTACCGGTGGTGATCGTGGCCACTGAAGAAGGCCTGGCGCGTATCCCGCGTACGGTTCGCGAAGGTTCGCTGGCGCTCGGTGCAACCAAGGCCGAGACCCTGTGGAAGATCGTCCTGCCGATGGCCAGCCCGGCGATGATGACCGGCATGATCCTCGCCGTGGCCCGCGCCGCGGGTGAAGTGGCGCCGCTGATGCTGGTGGGTGTAGTGAAACTGGCGCCATCGCTGCCGGTGGACGGCAACTACCCGTACCTGCACCTGGACCAGAAGATCATGCACCTGGGCTTCCACATCTATGACGTCGGCTTCCAGAGCCCGAACGTCGAGGCCGCGCGGCCACTGGTATACGCCACTGCGTTGCTGCTGGTGCTGGTGATCGCCACGCTCAACCTGTCGGCCGTATGGATTCGTAACCACCTGCGCGAGAAGTACAAGGCGCTGGACAGCTGATCGAAACACCCTTTTTGCAAGTGCCGCCCGTGTGTTGTGCCGGGCGGTTCGATGAAACGAAATTGATAGCGTATGGAGTCTGACCATGCAGCAAGAATCCCACGCCCACGGCATCGATATGTCGGCCCTGGGTCGTACCAAGCAGAGCCTGCAACTGGCCGATGAAACCGTGGCCATCGAAGTGCCTGGCCTGAGCCTGTACTACGGCGAGAAACAAGCCCTGTTCGACGTCAGCATGAACATCCCGAAACAGCGCGTGACCGCCTTCATCGGCCCGTCCGGCTGCGGTAAGTCGACCTTGCTGCGCACCTTCAACCGCATGAACGACCTGGTTGACGGTTGCCGTGTCGAGGGTGCGATCAACCTGTACGGCAACAACATCTACCGCAAGGGCGAGGACGTGGCCGAACTGCGTCGCCGGGTCGGCATGGTGTTCCAGAAGCCCAACCCGTTCCCCAAGACCATCTATGAAAACGTGGTCTACGGCCTGCGCATCCAGGGCATCAACAAGAAGCGCGTGCTCGATGAGGCCGTGGAATGGGCACTCAAGGGCGCGGCCCTGTGGGAGGAGGTCAAGGACCGTCTGCACGAGTCGGCCCTGGGTCTGTCCGGTGGTCAGCAGCAGCGTCTGGTGATTGCCCGCACCATCGCCGTGGAACCAGAAGTGCTGCTGCTCGACGAACCGTGCTCGGCTCTGGACCCGATCTCGACGCTGAAGGTCGAAGAGCTGATCTACGAACTGAAGTCCAAGTACACCATCGTCATCGTTACCCACAACATGCAGCAGGCGGCGCGGGTTTCCGATTACACCGCCTTCATGTACATGGGCAAGCTGGTCGAGTTCGGTGACACTGACACGCTGTTCACCAATCCGGCGAAGAAGCAGACCGAAGACTACATCACCGGTCGGTATGGCTAGGATTCAACGACTGAACGCCGCCTGACAGCACTTACCGGACGCTCCAAGGATTTCTCATGATCAACAAAGACAGCCTTACCCACCACATCTCCCAGCAGTTCAACGCCGAACTCGAGGAGGTCCGCAGTCACCTCCTGGCGATGGGCGGTCTGGTCGAGAAACAGGTCAATGACGCGGTCACCGCGCTGATCGAGGCCGACTCGGGCCTGGCCCAGCAAGTGCGCGAAGTCGACGAGCAGATCAACCAGATGGAGCGCAACATCGACGAGGAATGCGTGCGCATTCTCGCCCGTCGTCAGCCGGCCGCTTCCGACCTGCGTCTGATCATCAGCATTTCCAAGTCGGTAATCGACCTGGAACGCATCGGTGACGAATCGACCAAGATCGCCCGCCGCGCCATTCAGTTGTGCGAAGAAGGCGAGTCGCCGCGCGGCTACGTCGAAGTCCGGCACATCGGCGACCAGGTGCGCAACATGGTCCGCGATGCGCTGGATGCCTTTGCCCGTTTCGACGCCGACCTGGCGCTGTCGGTGGCCCAGTACGACAAGACCATCGACCGCGAGTACAAGACCGCGCTGCGCGAGCTGGTCACCTACATGATGGAAGATCCGCGTTCGATCTCGCGGGTACTCAGCGTGATCTGGGCCTTGCGTTCACTGGAGCGGATCGGCGACCACGCACGCAACATCTCCGAGCTGGTGATCTACCTGGTGCGCGGTACCGATGTGCGTCACCTGGGCCTCAAGCGCATGAAAGAAGAGGTCGAGGGTGGCAGCGAAAAGGCTAATGTTCCGGCTGAAACTGACGATAAGTAAGACTGCCCCGAGAACGAACGCCCGGCCCTGGCCGGGCGTTTTCGTTTGCGGTCGAGCACCTCAAGGCAGCCGCGAACGAAACCACGAGTCCCGGCGTGAGCCAATGTTTGGCAAATGGCCATCAGTCAGCGTTATGCTAGTCGGGATTCAATAGGAGTGGCGATGAGTAAAGTCAGTGTGTTGGTTGTGGATGATGCGCCGTTCATTCGCGACCTGGTGAAGAAGTGTCTGCGCAACTATTTCCCGGGAATTGTCATCGAAGACGCAGTCAACGGTCGCAAGGCCCAGACATTGCTGGCGCGTGAAGCCTTCGATCTGGTCCTGTGCGACTGGGAAATGCCGGAAATGTCCGGGTTGGAGCTGCTGACCTGGTGCCGTCAGCAGGAGTCGATGAAGACGTTGCCGTTCATCATGGTGACCAGCCGCGGCGACAAGGAAAACGTGGTTCAGGCGATCCAGGCCGGTGTCTCTGACTTCGTCGGCAAGCCGTTCACCAATGAGCAATTGCTGACCAAGGTGAAGAAGGCCCTGACCAAGGTTGGCAAGCTCGATACCTTGCTGGCCAGCGCCCCGACGCGTGCCAATTCGGCTTTTGCCAACGACTCGCTGAGCGCCCTCACCGGTGGCCGTGCCGAGACGGTAAAACCGGCAGCAACGGCTGCTCCGGTGGCGGCGGCCAAGCCACTGATCAATGCGCCCAAGCCCACTGCTGCCGCTGCCGCACCTGCGGGGCGTGGTCAGGGGCAGCTACGTCTGCCAAGCGGTGTGCAGCCGTGCGTGATCAAGGCCCTGAGCCTCAAGGAGGCGCTGCTGGTGGTCCGCCGTGGCGAGGCACTGCCACAAGTGCTCGAAGGCGCTGTGCTCGATCTGGAGCAGGGTGAGAACGCCGAAGTCGCCCGTCTCAATGGTTACCTGCATGCGGTGGCGGCGCTGGAGCCGAAGCCGGACAGCGACTGGCTGCAGCTGACCTTCAAGTTCGTCGATCAGGATGCGCAGAAGCTGGACTACCTGTCGCGGTTGATTGCCCGTGGTACGGCGCAGAAGCATTTCGTACCGGGAGCCTGACCCGCAGGATTGGTAGGAGCGGATAAATCCGCTCCTACACCGCTCGTCTTCTGAAACACCTCCACCATCCCTCCGGCAAAATCTGCTGCTAGTCTTCGACAGACTTCAACTGTCAAAAAGCCACTAACCATGCAGGCACATTCGCTGCTGTTCTGCGCCTTGCTCGTGGCTTGCGCCCCGACCCTGGCCTCGACCTTCTACAAAAGCACCGATGCCAACGGCGTGGTCTCGTATTCCGACCGGCCACTGCCTGGCGCAAAGGCCTTTGTCTTTCGCGACCAGATGGTCGAGCAGCTGGAAGGCCAGGTGAAACTGCACGCCATCAAGTTCGCCAGCGGCGTGAGCTTCAGCGCCCGCAACGACACCCATGCGCCGGTGGAGGTGGAGCTGCGCCTGGAGCGTCTGGGTAACGCCAAGGGCGCAGGTACGCGGCTTGTCCGGCGGGTAGTGCCTGCGCGCGCGGCAGTGCTGCTGACCGTGGTCAACGCATTGCAATCGGGCCTGCCGGTGAGTTATCAGGAGAAGTTCACCTATGCCCTGGGCAACCCGGCACAGCGCCAGCAGGCCTTCAAATACCCGCTGCCATGGCGCGGTGGGCCTTTTCGCGTGACCCAGGGGGCAAACGGCAGCTACAGCCATTTCGGCCCTAAAAGCCGCTACGCCATGGACATCGCCATGCCGGAAGGTACGCCGATCATTGCTTCACGAGCGGGTACCGTGATCAAGACCGAGAACAACCAGAGCGGGCGCGGAACGCACCCGGCGGGCAATTTCGTGCGGATTCTGCATGACGACGGCACCATGGGTGTCTATCTGCACCTGATGCGTGGTTCTGTGGTGGTTCGCGAGGGACAGCGGGTGGTCTACGGGAGCGCGCTGGCAAAATCCGGCAACACCGGCAACAGCACGGGCCCGCACCTGCATTTTGTCGTGCAGCGTAACGTCGGGCTGGCGCTGGAGTCGATTCCTTACCAGTTCAACCAGCCTGTCGGCGGGTTGCCGAACTTTACCGCCGGCAACCCCTGAGGCGGCTCAATCGAGCTTGAGCACCTTGGCCAGAACAATCTTCGGGCCTTTCATCTTCTTGATGATGATGCGCAGGCCTTCGACTTCCAGTTGCTCCTCTTCTTCCGGTACCCGCTTGAGGGTCTCGTAGACCAGACCGGCGAGGGTTTCCGCCTCGATATGGTCCAGGTCAACGCCGAGCAGGCGCTCGACCTTGAACAGCGGTGTGTCGCCACGTACCAGCAGCTTGCCTGGCTGGTAGGCGAGGATGCCGCGCTCGGCCTTGCGGTGTTCGTCCTGGATGTCACCGACCAGCACTTCCAGCACGTCTTCCATGGTCAGGTAGCCAATGACCTTGCCATCGGCTTCCTCGACCAGGGCGAAGTGCGCGCCGCCTTTGCGGAACTCTTCGAGCAGGTGGGCCAGAGGCATGTGGCGGGACACGCGCTCCAGCGGCCGGGTCAATTCGGCAAGGTTGAAGGATTCGGGGATGTGCTCCAGATCGGCCAGCTCCAGCAGCAGATCCTTGATATGCAGCAGGCCGATGAACTCACCACGCGTGGCATCGAACACCGGGTAGCGACTGAATTTGTGCCGGCGGAACATCGCCAGGATTTCCTTGAGCGGCGCATGGGCGTCGAGGCAGACCATGTCTTCACGGGAGTTGGCCCAGTCGACCACCTCCAGTTCACCCATTTCCACTGCCGATGCCAGTACGCGCATGCCCTGGTCGCTGGGGTCCTGGCCACGGCTGGAGTGCAGGATCAACTTCAGTTCGTCGCGGCTGTAATGGTGCTCGTGGTGCGGGCCGGGTTCACCCTGGCCGGCGATGCGCAAAATGGCGTTGGCACTGGCATTGAGCAGGTAGATGGCCGGGTACATCAGCCAGTAGAACAGGTACAGCGGTACCGCAGTCCACAGCGACAGCAGTTCGGGTTTGCGGATCGCCCAGGACTTGGGCGCCAGTTCACCAACCACGATGTGCAGGTAGGAAATCACGAAGAAGGCGCTGAAGAACGACACCGCTTTGATGACTTCCGGCGACTCTACGCCGACAGCGGCCAGCAGCGGTTCGAGCAGATGCGCAAAGGCCGGCTCACCGACCCAGCCCAGGCCCAGCGAAGCGAGGGTGATGCCCAGCTGGCAGGCCGAGAGATAGGCGTCCAGCTGGTTGTGCACGGTGCGCAGGATTTGCCCGCGCCAGCCGTGCTGCACGGCAATCGACTCGACCTTGGTCGAGCGCAATTTGACCATGGCGAACTCGGCGGCAACGAAAAAGCCGTTGAGCAGCACCAGCAGCAGAGCAAAAAGAATCATGCCGAAATCGGCGAAAAGTGAGGCGAAGCTAATACCAGGGGAAGGGTCCATGATGGGGTTTTACGGGGTCCGTCATCTGAAAAAAGAAAGAAATGCCGTGCCAGCATTCGCTGGCACAAGTCCGCCAATGTAGCGGGTGAGGGCGCGGTTGCCTAGGGGCGAGGCCTCAGGAAGCCAGGCGCTGGGCAATCTGCACGGGGGCGAAATGGCAGATGAAGGTGCTGCCGTGGCCGGGTACGCTGCTGATCTCCAGGCGTGCGCGGTGACGCAACAGTACGTGCTTGACGATCGCCAGGCCAAGGCCGGTGCCGCCGGTATTGGAGGCGCGGCTGGAGTCGACCCGGTAGAAACGCTCGGTCAGGCGTGGCAAGTGCTTGGCGTCAATGCCGATACCCGAGTCCTGAACGCTGAGGTGCGCGCCCTGTTCGTCGGCCCACCAGCGAATGCGGATCTGTCCTTCGTCCTGGGTGTATTTGACCGCATTGAAAATCAGATTGGAGAACGCGCTGCGCAGCTCGGCCTCACTGCCCTTGAGGAAAATACCGGGTGTGGTTTCCAGGCTGATGCGCTGGTTACGCTGGCCCGACAACGCCTGGGCATCGCCCTTGATCGATTGCAGCAAGGCTTCAACCGCTACCGGCTGGTTGTCCGAGGGGTAATCGGTGGCTTCCAGCTTGGCCAGCAACAGCAGGTCATTGAGCAGGGTCTGCATGCGCCCGCCTTGTTGCTGCATTTGCTGCAGGGCGCGGACCCAGCGCGGATTCACGTCCTCGACATTGTCGAGCAGGGTTTCCAGGTAGCCGGCGATCACCGTCAGCGGCGTGCGCAGTTCATGCGAGACGTTGGCAACGAAATCCTTGCGCATCTGTTCGAGCTGGTGGATACGGGTGACGTCGCGTACCAGCATCAGGTGCTCGTTGTTGCCATAGCGGGTGATATGCAGCTGCACGCGCAGGCGGTCGTTGATCGGCGAAGGGATCTCCAGCGGTTCGAGGTAGTTCTCCTGCTCGAAGTACTCCTTGAAGCGTGGGTGGCGCACCAGGTTGGTGACTGGCTGGCCGCTGTCCTGTGGGGTTTTCAGGCCCAGCAGGGTTTCGGCGGCGCGGTTCCACCACTCCAGGTTGCCGTCGCTGTCGAGCATGATCACCGCGTCCTTGAGCGCGGCGGTGGACTCCTGCACGCGGTCGATCACCGCCTGCAGGCGGCCACGCACGCGCTGGTCGCGGCGTTGCAGGTGATAGATGCTGTCGAACACCTCGCCCCACAGGCCATAGCCATCAGGCGGTGCTTCGTCGGGTTTGTGCAGGCGCAACCATTCATGCAGGCGCAGCAGTTGCTTGAGGGTCCAGCCCAGGTAGAGCGCCAGGCCCAGGGCCAGGCTCCAGCCGTAATAGCCGCTGATCAGGCCGACCAGCAGGCAGGCGCTGATCAATAGCAGCATGTGGCGAATCAGGGTGCCATGCCAGTTCTGGTTCAATTAACGACGCGTCCTTTCCAATACCTTGGGCCTGATATAGCGGTTCAGCTCTTGGTGGAGAAGCGATAACCGGTACCGCGTACGGTTTGTACCAGATTCTCGTAGGCATCACCCAGCGCCTTGCGCAGGCGGCGGATGTGCACGTCGACGGTGCGCTCTTCGACATAGACGTTGCCGCCCCAGACCTGATCGAGCAACTGCCCGCGGGTGTAGGCGCGTTCCTGGTGGGTCATGAAGAACTGCAGCAGGCGGTATTCGGTCGGGCCCATTTCGGCTGGCTTGCCATCAATGGTCACGCGGTGGCTGATCGGATCGAGCAGCAGGCCACCGACTTCAATGGGCGCTTCGCCATCGCTTGGGCCGGCGCGGCGCAGCACGGCCTTGAGCCGGGCGACCAGCTCGCGGGGCGAGAAGGGTTTGGTGATGTAGTCGTCGGCACCGACTTCAAGACCCTGGATCTTGTTGTCTTCCTCACCCTTGGCGGTCAGCATGATGATCGGGATATCGCCGGTCAGCTCGTCGCGCTTCAGGCGTCGGGCCAGTTCGATGCCGGAAGTGCCCGGGAGCATCCAGTCGAGCAGGATCAGGTCCGGCTTGCGGTCGACGATCATGGCGTGGGCCTGCTGCGAGTTTTCTGCTTCCAGGCAGTCATAGCCGGCCATTTCCAATGCAACGGCGATCATCTCGCGGATTGGCGCTTCGTCGTCAACGATCAGAATGTTTCTGCCAACCATGTTCAAACCTCTTCCCGTTCAGGTGTCTTGGCCCGCATTAGATAACGGAATTATTGCAGTCGTGTGACAGGTCGTGGGCGTTTCAGCAACATTCGGTTACTGGGCTAGGCTTAAATTCCCTCTCCCGAGAAACACGGTGGATCCAATGACACGACATACGCTGAACTGGATGGCGCTTTTCACTGCGGTGGCACTGGCGTTGCCAGGAATAGCGTCGGCGCATCATGCCATGATGAAAGACGGTGTGATGGTCGACCATGCTGGCATGACGCTCTACACCTTTGACAAGGATTCGGACGGCAAGTCCATGTGCAACGATGAGTGTGCCAAGAACTGGCCGCCGCTGATGGTCAAGTCTGGTGACATGGCTGAGGAGGGCTGGACACAGATCAAGCGCGATGACGGTTCGATGCAATGGGCCTACAAAGGCAAGCCGGTGTACACCTTCATCAAGGACAAGAAAGCCGGTGACATGACCGGTGACGGCATGAAGGATGTCTGGCATGTGATCAAGTAGTCGTGCCGCAATCGCGGGGCAGGCCCGCTCCCACTGCTCTGTGGGAGCGGGCTTGCCCTGCGATGAATCAGAAGCTGTAATCCAGCACGATCCCGCCAAATACCAGCAACCCGGCCCAGTGGTTATGCAGGAAGGCCTTGAAACACGATTCACGGTCCAGCTTGCGGGTCGTCCAGAATTCCCAGACGAAGCACACCAGGGCGGCCACCAGCCCAAGGTGGAACCAGCCTCCCAGTTCAAAGCGGTTACCGGCCATCAGCAAACAGCCCAGCGACAGCACTTGCAGGGTCAGGATAATCATCCGGTCGGCTTCACCGAACAGGATCGCGGTAGATTTGACCCCGATCTTCAGATCATCGTCGCGATCGACCATGGCGTAGTAAGTGTCATAGCCCACCGTCCACAGCAGGTTGGCGATATACAGCAGCCAGGCGATGGCCGGCAACTCGCCGCTGGCTGCGGTGAAGGCCATGGGAATGCCCCAGGAGTAAGCCGCCCCGAGCACCACTTGCGGGTAGTAGGTGTAGCGCTTCATGAAGGGGTAGCAGGCCGCCAACGCCACCGCGCCGAACGACAACCATACCGTCTGGGTATTGGTGCACAGCACCAGCAGGAAGCTCACGCCCACCAGCACGGCAAACAGCACCAGTGCTTCGCGGGCATTGATCCGGCCGGCTGCCAACGGGCGGTCGGCGGTGCGTTTGACGTGGCCATCGACCTTGCGGTCGGCGAAGTCGTTGATGGCGCAACCGGCCGCACGCATCAGCACCACGCCGAGGGTGAAAATCAGCACGTTGGCCAGAGTCGGGGTGCCCTTGGCGGCAATCCACACCGCTGACAGCGTCGGCCACAACAGCAGGTAGATACCGATCGGCCGGTCCATGCGGCTCAACTGGATGAAGTCCCAGGCGCGCGGATGCAGACGATTGAGCGACTTGAGCAGCTGCAGGTACATCAGCGGATCTCCCCGGAAATCTCGGCGGCCTGCCACAGCGACGGCAGGAAGACTTCGGCAACCAACACGCTCAGTGTGGCCCGATCAAAGCGCGAGCGACGCCCCCAGAGCGTGTCGCTGGCGTCGATGGCCGGCAGCCAGGCCTTGGGGTAATGACAGACCTCAATGGCGCGGCGCGTAAAGGCCTGGTCGCAGAACAACAGTTCGCCCAGCGAGCGGCTGCCCAGCGCTTCCATGTCCAGCCCGCCACTTTCGAGGGCACTGCGCGAGGCGACACTGCGGGCGAACACCCAGGCCTGGCCGTGGCCGCGCAAGTACACTTCGCGGACCCAGCCTTCGCTACCAGGCGCCAGATCCAGCGCCTGGCACTCGTCATCACGCAGAGGCTGCCAACCCTCGTAAAGGGGTGTAACAGAAAAGTGATCGGCGGATAATCGAGTCAGGCGACGGGTCAGTGATCCTTGATCGAACAACCAGTCAAGCAGCGCAGGCGTTGCGCTGTCTGCTACCTGAGAGTACTGCAACCATTCTGCAGCGGGCGCTTGCGATGTTTCGTACGGCACGATGGTATGGGTTAACAGGCCAAAGAGACCGCGAGCTTAGCATGATTGCCCGATCCGGCTTGCATGCTGGCACCTGGCTCCAGTACAAAGCCCCTCCTTGAGCAGGTCGCCACTGTAATGTTCCCGAGAGCGACCACTCCAATGCCTGGGTTTGTTGAGGAAGTAAGTGATGAAAAAGTGGCAGTGTATTGTTTGTGGCCTGATCTACGACGAGGCCGAGGGTTGGCCGGATGATGGCATCGCTCCAGGTACCCGTTGGGAAGATGTCCCGGCAGACTGGCTGTGCCCGGACTGCGGTGTGGGCAAGATGGATTTCGAAATGATCGCCATCGGCTGATCAAAATTTAATCAGGATGCAAGGACACATGGCATGACGGCACCGGTGGTAATTGTGGGTACTGGCTTGGCGGGTTACAACCTGGCCCGCGAATTTCGCAAGCTCGACGGCGAGACGCCGTTGCTGTTGATTACCGCCGACGACGGCCGTTCCTATTCCAAGCCAATGCTGTCCACCGGCTTTGCCAAGAACAAGGATGCCGACGGCCTGAGCATGGCCGAGCCGGGGGCGATGGCTGAGCAGCTCAAGGCCGAAGTGCGTACCCATACCCGTATCAGCGGCATCGATCCGGGCCACAAGCGCCTGTGGATCGGCGAAGAACAGGTGGCCTACCGTGACCTGATCCTGGCCTGGGGCGCGCAAACCGTGCAGGTGCCGGTCGAAGGCGATGCCGGTGAGGCGATCTTCCCGATCAACGATCTGGAGGATTACGCCCGCTTCCGTGCAGCGGCGGCGGGCAAGCAGCGGGTGTTGATCCTCGGGGCCGGCCTGATCGGCTGTGAATTTGCCAACGACATGAGCCTGGGTGGCTTCCAGGTCGAACTGGTGGCGCCGTGCGAGCAGGTCATGCCGACCTTGCTGCACCCGGCAGCGGCTGCTGCCGTGCAGACTGGTCTGGAGGCGCTTGGCGTGCGCTTTCATCTCGGGCCGGTGCTGACGCGTCTGCAACGAGTTACCGAAGGGCTGGAGGCACACCTGAGCGACGGTACGGTGATCGCGTGCGATCTGGTGGTTTCGGCGGTTGGCCTGCGCCCACGCATCGACCTGGCCTCTGCGGCCGGCTTGCAGGTTAATCGTGGCGTGGTGGTCGACCGGCACCTGCGTACTTCGCATGCCAATATCTACGCCTTGGGCGATTGCGCCGAAGTCGATGGCCTCAACCTGCTCTATGTCATGCCGTTGATGAGCTGCGCGCGCGCGCTGGCACAAACCCTGGCTGGTAACCCGACAACAGTTGCCTACGGCCCTATGCCGGTTACGGTAAAGACACCGGCTTGCCCGCTGGTGGTCTCGCCGCCTCCCCATGGCCGCGAAGGTACATGGCAGGTCGAAGGTCAGGGTCTTGACCTCAAGGTGCTCTGTCATGACGTCGATGGCAACCTGTTGGGCTACGCCCTGACGGGCTCGGCAGTGATGGAGAAGCTGGCTCTAAATCGGCAGCTTCCGGCGCTCATGGCGTAAATAGCGGGCGTTCTGTCGGATTTCCCCTGCTATTGCCGCAACAATGGCCGCCCAGAGACTGGCGCGGCCCCTGACGGCATGCCATCCTCACTCCCGTCTGCCGCAGTTTAGAGCCTGCGGTGCCTTGGGCGCTGTTCTTGAAGAGCAGCACGGCATAACAACAAAAAACCGTCTAAGAGGCTTCACTATGCGCAAACCAGAACTCGCCGCAGCTATTGCTGAAAAGGCCGACCTCACCAAAGAGCAAGCCAATCGCGTGCTCAACGCCGTGCTCGAAGAAATCACCGGCGCCCTGCACCGCAAGGACAGCGTGACGCTGGTCGGATTCGGTACATTCCTGCAGCGTCATCGTGGCGCTCGCACTGGCAAGAACCCGCAAACCGGTGAGCCGGTCAAAATCAAAGCCAGCAACACGGTTGCCTTCAAACCAGGCAAATCCCTGAAGGACAGCGTCAATCCGTGATGCCTCGCACAGATTGATTGCATTGAAAAACGGGCACCCGACACGGTGCCCGTTTTTTATTGCCCCGCCCGGAGCTTGTGACTAGCATACGGCGCCCCTGCCGCGATGGCAGCGGGACACGTCCAGGGAGGGGCGCAGGATGCACTGCAAAGGTATGTCATTGACCGCCGTGGCGGTCGCTCGCGATTCAGGTGCCGCATGATCCGGCGCCGTCTTCTGCTCAATTTCGCCTTGCATGCATTGGCCTGCGTGCTCTTCGTGCTGCTCAACGATTACGCCGTGAGCTACTACAAACAGCATTTCGGTGGCTTCACTGCCCGGGGCGTGGCAGCCGGCATGGTTGCCTGGGGGGCCTGGTACCTGCTGATGATATTCAGTGTGCCGATTGCGTTGTTCCTGCGCCTCAGGGTTCGTCTGCTGCTGACCCTGGCGCAAGCCTTGCTCATCCTCTATTGGCTGTTGCCGGAGCACCCGGTACGCGCCCTGTTCTATAGCAGCCTCAATGCTGGCCTGACTCTGCTGGCCGTGCTTTTGAGTGAAGGGATGGGGCGTCGCTTGAAGCCGGCCGCCAGCTCGCAGGTGCATGCATGAGGCGCCTGCTGGCAGTGATCTGTGGCCTGGGTGTTGCGCAGGCCTTGGCCGACAGTCGCACCTTCACCTTGACGCCGGACTTCAGTGGCGCCTCGCAAGTGCAGTTGACGCTGCAGGACAATCGTTGGCAGGCGCAGCTGTCGGGAGGCGATGGGCGGTCTCAGTCGCTGGCCGATGTCTGCCAGCCCGAGCTGGGTCAGGTGCAGGTACGTGACGTCTTCACGGTGCGCGGCGACAAGGATTACCTCGTGGTGCAATGCGCGGCGGTGGTCGCTCATCCGGGCTTTGAGTACTACGCGCTCAACGGCCTGGTATTTCAGGCCGGCGTGTACTTCTGGGACAACGGCGCACTGGTCCGTGACGCCCGCGCCTCGCTGGCGTTGTCCGGTTACGAAGGGAACATGACGGAAAACTGGAGCCAGCATCATTGGTACCACACACAGCCGCTGGCCAGGCAGAAGTTGCTGGAGCAGGTGCGAGGGCATGAGCGGGATTCGTTGAAACTGGCGCGGGAAATCGTCCTCGCGCGGCTTGCAATCGAGGACCGCGATGCGGTGTATATCTACCTCGATATCGAGCTGCCACGACTGCTGCGTGAGGAGCCGCTGAACGCGCAGACCGCAGCACTGTACAACGACCTCGGTTACGCCCTGCAGCAGGGCGAGTGGCACAGCGCGGCCTATGAGCTGTTTGCCAGAGTCGAAGGGGTCGTGCCGCAGCGGGTCGTACTCAAGCTCAACATCGCCGACAGCCTCTGGGCGTTGTACAAGCGCAAACAGGCTGCCGAGTACTACCGCAGCTATGTCCAGGCCATGAACAGCGCCGGTAAGCCGGGGATCATCCCGCAGCGGGCACGGGCGCGCAGCCAGGAGCCACAATCGTGATCAGACTGTTGTGGTGTCTGCTGCTATTGAGCGTGCTGGTTCCTCCAGCGATGGCCGAGACTTCATGCGTGGCTGAGTTCGACAGTTTTCTGTACGAGTTTGCCAACGATCCTCAGGTGCAACGCCAAGCCAGCAGCGGGCGAGTCCTGTACAGCCAGTTGCAGGGGCTGCAGGATAATGTCTATCCATTGGTCCGGGCGATGCAGGGCGCGCAGCTTGCATTGCCATTGATCGCGCCCTTGACGGCGGATCTCAAAGGCCTGGAGGTGCAGCGCTTGACGGATGGCCATGTCCGGGTGCTGGACAAACGCGGCGGTCTCGACCGGCTCAGGGGCTATCAGTTCGAGCGCAAGGCATGCTGGGCATTGGTCTCTATCGATGAGTGGTCGGTGGATGAGTCACGCCTGTTGCTGACAGGCCTGCCAAAGATGAACCCGGCCGAGGAAGTCTGCTACCGCAAAGCCAACATCTTCCTGGCCCTGGGCGGGGTGGAGAAGTATCCACCTACTGCAGAGTTTTTCGAGGTAGGCATGCAGTTCCTGCTGTGCGCCGCGGCTTCGGGTAACCCGGACGCCAGCCTGGCCGCTGCGAGCCTGGGGTATTCCGGAATGGCGCCTGCTTTGAGCGCTGAGGTGACCGAGAAGCTGTTCCTCGCCGCTGCGCAGAGTTTGCCTACGGGTGCGGCTGCCTTGTACGGGTTCTATTGCTCAGGGACTGACCAGAGCTACGATGGCCCGTGCATGGACCCTGAGCGTGCCCGTTCATGGCTGATCAAGTCGATCGACATGGGCAACTGGGAGTCTCTGACAACCTTGGCGTCTGATTGGGAGAGTGGCCGTTTGGGCGGCGCCATCGACCTGTCTCGTGCACTGGCCTGCTATGAGCTGGCGCGAGAGAAAGGGGTCGTGGAGTACGTGGACAGCGTAAAACGCTTGCAACAAGCCGGTGCGCAGCCTGGGGGACGTTGCTACTAAGCCGCGAATTACCCGGTTACAGAGCAAATTGCCCTGATCTTCGCGAAATGTGCGGCAAAGTATGGTGTTTTTATAACGAGACTATAAACTGCTTCGCCAGTCACTTTTTAGCCGAGGCGTGCACATGAAGTTTCGCTTTCTCCTTTGGGCCATGGGGTTGTTGATGGCCAAGGCCAGTCGCAAGAACCCGGCGTTCCAGCAGCAACTGGCCGACAAGGATCTGGTATTTCAGCTGCAGACCCTCGACGGCAAGGCGGCGCGCCATTTCATCGTCAAGGACATGCGTATCAGCAGCCAGTCCGGCACTCACCCGCAGCCGGCTTTCGCCATTGCCTTCAAGGATGCGGCCTTCGGCTTCGCCACCTTGCAAGCGAAGAACAAGCAATTGGCATTCATGCAGGGGATTCAGGACAAGAGCATCCAGATCAAGGGCAACCCGGCGCTGGTGATCTGGTTCCAGGGCCTGATGAAGTACCTGAAACCCAAGAAGAAGGCCTGACCCGCAGGGCCAGGCCACCCTGCTCAGTGCTGGTTGAATTGCGAGGCCAGCTCGCGTAGCAGGGCTTCTGCTTCCAGCACCTTACTCACCACATCTTCTGCTTTTTCGCGGGAGATGTTCAGGCGCTCAAGCAGTTCGTCCGGGATGGACTCTTCCGGGCCCGAGCCGATACCGCGGGCACGCAGCAGGCGAATGGCCAGGCACACCAGGTTCGGGAACGCCGCGTAGTCACCGTCGTATTGCGGGTCGTTCTGGAAGCGCAGCGCGGTGGCCAGCTCCTCGGGCATGTCCCAGAAACGCATCAGCCAGGCGCCGATCTGCTCACGGCTGATGCCCAGCAAGTGCTGTTCGACATAGCTGTGGCACAAGTGCGGATTGACCTCCAGGTGGCGGCAGATCAGCGAGAAGTGCGGCGGGAAGACATGTGCGAGCAACAGGTAGCCGAAGTTGTGCAGCAAGCCGGCGAGGTAGGTCAGGCCGGCTTCCGGGCGCTCGGCACGAGGCATGGCGCGGGTCAGGCCTTCGATCACCGCTGCGGTGTAGATCGACTGCTGCCAGTACGGTGTGGTGGCCTGTGGATGGTCCTTGGGCAGGCTCAGGGTTTTGCCCAGTGCCAGGCCCAGTGCCAGGTTGATCACCAGATCGAAGCCCAGCACGCGGACGATGGCGTCCTCCACTGAACGAATCTTGCCGGGAGAGGCGTAGTAGGGCGAAGCCGCCCAACTGACCACCTGGGCCGCCAGGGCCGGGTCGGTCTCGACCACGCCGGTGATATCGTCGATGGTGGCGTTGGGGTCGACGCGCAGCTTGATGATCTTTTGCGCGGTTTCCGCCAGCGGCGGAATCTCGATGGTATTTTCCAGACGCTGCTGGATACGCCGGGCCGTGAAGGCCTGCACCGCCTGGGTGATTTCTTCGCGGTCGTCGGTCGGGCGGTCAAGGTTCGGCCGGATACTGCTTAGTGGCTCGCCAAAATTGCCGGCGCTGGCCTTGCTCAGCATCTTCTTGAAGTCGTCGCGTTCGATTTCCAGCAGCAGGCCTGCTTCGCCGGAGTGAATCAGCAGCCTTTCAGGCTTGAGCAGGCTCTCATCATAAAGGCAGGGCGAGCTGGTCAGTGCCGGAAGGCCGGGGAGGATTTTCAGGCCATGCTTGTCGAGCATGGTTTTCAGGCGATCCAGGGGCACGGCGGCCAGCTTGCGACCGGTCAGCTCGGTCAAGCGGTTGAGGTCGAGCAATTGGTTCTGCGGGAACAGCACCATCAGCGCGCCGACCGCGTCGTCGAGTAACACCGCCTGGACCTTGCGTTCGCTCAACAGGTTCGGGTGATCGAGCACTTCACGATAGGCGATGCCGAGCTTTTCCAGCAGCAACCGGATAACAGACGGAGCGTGGGGGGTTGCGGTATCCAGGGCAACTTCAGTCATGGTCTGTATCCAGAAATTTTACGATCGCGAGAGTATAACCAGCTTGGACCTTCAGCTGGATCCATTCTGAGACGGGCGTCACACCTGACCATATTGCTGGCCATGACGCAGCCAGCGCTCCAACAGCGGGCTGACATGCTCGGGCCAGCGCGCCAGCAGGGCCTGGGCGGCATCACGCACGGCGGGGAGCAGGTCGGCATCGCGCATCAGGTCGGCGACCTTGAACTGCAACAGGCCGGTCTGGCGGGTGCCAAGCATTTCACCGGGGCCGCGCAGCTCCAGGTCTTTCTCGGCAATGATGAAGCCATCATTGGTTTCACGCATGATCCCCAGTCGTTCGCGACCGATCTGCGACAGCGGCGGGTGGTAGAGCAGTACGCAATGGCTCACCGCGCTGCCCCGGCCGACCCGCCCGCGCAACTGGTGCAGCTGGGCCAGGCCCAGGCGTTCGGGGTTCTCGATGATCATCAGGCTGGCGTTGGGGACATCGACGCCGACCTCGATCACTGTGGTCGCCACCAGTAGCTGCAGGTGGCCTTGCTTGAACTCGGCCATGACTGCGGCCTTTTCGGCAGGCTTCATGCGCCCGTGGATCAAGCCGACACGCAACTCACCCAAGGCGCTGCCCAGCTCCTCGAAGGTGGTTTCGGCAGCCTGGCAGGTCAACTCTTCGGACTCCTCGATCAGCGTACACACCCAATACGCCTGGCGGCCTTCGGCGCAGGCGGCGCGGACCCGCTCGACCACTTCGAAGCGGCGGCTGTCGGCGACCAATACAGTATTGACGGGTGTACGCCCGGGCGGCAGCTCGTCGAGGATCGAGGTGTCGAGATCGGCGTAGGCACTCATCGCCAAGGTCCGTGGGATAGGCGTTGCGGTCATGATCAGCTGATGCGGGCAGAGCTGGCCGCCCACGCCTTTCTGGCGTAGCGCCAGGCGCTGCTGTACGCCGAAACGGTGCTGTTCGTCGATGATCGCCAGGGCCAGATTCTTGAATTTCACCTCGTCCTGGAACAGGGCATGGGTGCCGACCACCATCGGTGCACCAGCGGCGATCTGCTCCAGGGCGCTGACGCGAGCCTTGCCCTTGAGCTTGCCGGCCAACCAGGCCACTTCGATGCCCAGCGGCTCCAGCCAGCGTTTGAAGGTCACGAAGTGCTGTTCGGCGAGAATCTCGGTCGGGGCCATCAGCGCGACCTGATAGCCAGCCTCCAGAGCCTGCAGGGCGGCAAGGGCGGCAACCACGGTCTTGCCGGCGCCGACGTCGCCCTGGACCAGACGCAGCATCGGCTCGGGCTGGCTGAGGTCGTAGGCAATCTCGTTGCCGACCCGTTGCTGGGCGCCGGTCGGGGCGAAGCCGAGGTTGGCCAGGTATTGTTGGGGCAAGCGTGTTGCCTTGGGCAATACCGGTGCCCGTTGCGCCCGCAGGCTTTCGCGCAGGCGCTGCTGGGACAGCTGGTGGGTCAGCAGCTCTTCAAAGGCCAGGCGATGCTGGGCCCAGTGCTGGCCTTCGGCAAGTTCGTCGACGTCGGCATCGGCCGGCGGGTGATGCAGGTAGCGGATGGCGTCGTCCAGCGGCGCGAGCTGGTAGTCCCGGGCCAGCTCCACTGGCAGCCAGTCCGGCAGGCTGCGCGGGCCTAGCATGGCCAGGCTTTGCTGGCACAGCTGGCGCAGGCGCTGCTGAGTCAGGCCTTCGGTGGTCGGGTAGATTGGCGTCAGGGTCTGTTCCACCGGCACCGGTTCGTCGCCAGTCAGGGCGCGGTATTCCGGGTGGTAGATCTCCAGCCCCGAGGCGCCGGGACGGGCTTCGCCGTAGCAACGCAGGTGGGTGCCGCGCTTGAGACCTTCCTTCTGCGCATTGCTGAAGTGGTAAAAGCGCAGGCTCAGCACGCCAGTGCCGTCACCCAGGCGCACCAGCAGACTGCGACGCTTGCCCATGACCACATCGGTGCCGCTGACCACTCCTTCGATCACCGCGTCCTGGCCAGGGCGCAGTGCGCCGATCGGGACCACACGGGTGCGGTCCTGATAGCGCAGGGGCAGGTGGAACAGCACATCCTGAAGGTTCTCCAGGCCGACCTTGGCGAGCTTCTCGGCCATGGCCTCGCCAACGCCCTTCAATGCAGTGACCGATACCTGGGACAACTCCGGCATGGCGACTTCCTACGCGCTCGCAGGTGGCTTGGCCACCGAGCACAGGCGGATGGAGTCGGCGAGGATCTCGATTGCCTTGGGCCGCGGGAAGCTCGCGCGCCAGGCGATCGCCACGGTGCGAAACGGTGCCGGCGGGCTCAACGGACGCACTTCGATAACCCCGGGAGCGTAGTGATGGCTGTGCACCGCCGACAACGGCAGGATCGACACACCCAGACCCGACGCGACCATGTGGCGAATGGTTTCCAGCGAGCTGGACTCGACCGTGGTGTGCTTGGCGCCGTCGCTACCCTTGGTCAGGGTCGGGCAGGCTTCGAGTACCTGGTCGCGGAAGCAATGGCCCTCGCCGAGCAGCAGCAGGCTCTTGTCGTTGAGCAGGCTGGCGTCGATGGTTTGCTTCTTGGTCCAGGGGTGCTCGCTGGGCATCAGCACATAGAAAGGTTCATCGTACAGCGGCAGGGTCAGGACATCGGCCTCGTTGAACGGCAGGGCGATGATCACGGCGTCCAGCTCACCGTTGCGCAGCTTGTCGCGCAGGATGTGGGTGAAGTTCTCTTCGATGTACAACGGCATCTGCGGGGCAACCCGATGCAGTTGTGGAATCAGGTGCGGGAACAGATAGGGGCCAACCGTGTAGATCGCCCCGACTTTCAGCGGTGCGGTCAGCTGGTTCTTGCCGGCCTGGGCCAGTTCGCGGATGCCTTGGGCCTGCTCGAGGACTTTCTGCGCCTGGGCGACAATGCCTTCGCCAACCGGGGTCAGGCGTACAGCGCTTTTGCTGCGCTCGAAGATCAGTACACCCAGCTCGTCCTCGAGCTTTTTCACGCCGACCGACAGAGTCGGCTGGCTGACATGGCAACGCTCGGCGGCATGGCCGAAGTGCTGTTCCTGGGCGAGGGTGACGATGTAGCGCAATTCTGTGAGGGTCATAACGTGCGTCCATGAAGTTGCGGCCCCAGCATAGCGGCTGCAATCGATAGACGCACGTTATCAGAGTTGCTTGTTTGTGACAGAAACAAAGCGTCAGCGCTTGTCCAGCGAGTAGACGAATGGCGCGATCACTTCGATGCTGCCGTTATTGAGCAATTCCTTGGGTGGTGGTGGCACCGGCTGGGCGCGACGGATCATCTCCAGGGTCGCCCGATCCAGTGCCGCACTGCCCGAGCCACCGGCCAGGGTGTACGACAGAATCTTGCCCTCGCCGTCGACTACAAAACGCAACCGGTTGATGCCTTCCATGCGCATGCGCCGGGCGTTTTCCGGGTAGCGCTTGTACTTGGCCAGGTGGCGCAACAGATCGCTCTGCCAGGTTGGCAGGGCATTGCTGTTGGTGGCGATGCTCGGTGCCGGCGCTGCGGATTTCTGCGCAGGCGCGTTGCTCGGCGGCGTATCGACCACTTGCTCGTCGGTAGGCTTGTCTTGCGGCGGCTCAGGCTTTTTCTCCGGCTTGGGCGGCTGCGGTTTAGCCTTCGGCTTGACCTGCTTGGCGATGGCGATTTTCGGTTTCGGCGCCTCGGCCAGTTTCGGCAGCGGCAGTTCTTCAACCGGCGCTGGCGGCTGTGGCGGGGTCACTACCTTGGGCGGCGGTGGAGGCGCCGGTACCGGCATCGGGGCCATCTCGATCATCATTGCCGCAGGCGGCAACTCGATCGCTTGGGGTACCGACCAATTGAGCGTCAGCAGCACGGCGACAGCATGGATACCCAACACAATCGCCAGACTAGTGCCGTAACGCGCGAACTTATGCCGCGTCTTGATCATTTCTTGGCTGCCGTCTCAAGCCCGACCAGACCGACTTTCAGGTAACCGGCCGCGCGCAGCGAATTCATGACTTCCATCAGATCGCCGTAATCCACGCCTTTGTCGGCCTGGAAGAAGATCGTGGTGTCCTTGTCGCCCTTGGTCTTGGCGTCGAGCACCGCGCCGAGCTGGTCGCGCTGGACCTGCTCTTCGCCGACATAGACGTTCTGGTCAGCCTTGACGCTGAGGAAAATCGGCTTCTCCGGCCTCGGTGCCGGTTTGGCAGTCGAGGCGGGCAGGTCAACCTTGATGTCGACGGTTGCCAGAGGCGCTGCCACCATGAAGATGATCAGCAGGACCAACATCACGTCGATGAACGGCGTGACGTTGATTTCGTGGTTCTCGGCGAGGTCGTCGCCACCTTCGTTAAGATGCAGGCCCATGGATTACCCCACTTTCACCATGTGAGGTGCAGTGGCGCGTTCACCTGGCTGATGGTCCAGGTCGCGGCTGACCAGCAGCAGGACTTCTGCCGAGGCGTCGGCAACCTGGGCCTTGTAACCGGCGATGGAGCGGGCGAAGACGTTGTAGATGACCACTGCCGGGATTGCGGCAACCAGACCCAGTGCGGTGGCCAGCAGGGCCTCGGCGATGCCGGGGGCGACCACGGCCAGGTTGGTGGTCTGGGTTTTGGCGATGCCGATGAAGCTGTTCATGATGCCCCACACGGTACCGAACAGACCGACGAACGGTGCAGTGGAGCCGATGGTTGCCAGTACGCCGGTACCGCTGCTCATGTTGCGGCCGCTGGCGGCTACCAGGCGCTCAAGGCGGAAGCTGACGCGTTCCTTGATACCTTCTTTCTCGCGGGCGTTGGCCGACAGGCGCATTTCATCCAGGGCATCGTGAACCAGCAGGTGGGCCAGGGTGCCTTCCTTGTTGGCGCCATCGCTGGCTTCCTTGAGGGTGGTGGATTTCTTCAGCAGGGCGATTTCACCGCGCAGACGACGCTTGGCGCCCATCAGCTCGAAGCCCTTGGCGATCCAGATGGTCCAGGTGATGATCGAGGCGATGGCCAGGCCGATCATGACGATCTTGACCACGATGTCGGCGTTTTTGTACATGCCCCATGGGGACAGGTCGTGGGCCATGCCCAGGCTGGTGTCTTCAACCAGTGCTTCGACTTCTTCGGCTTCGGTAACAGCCTGGCCATCAACCGGCGCTGCGGCAGCGGCGGCCGGCGCAGCAGCTGGCTCGGTGCCTGGCGCGGCAGGCGCTGCAGCCGGGGCTACGGCAGCAGCGGGGGCGGCAGCGGCTGTGGTCGGCTCATCGGCCAGTGCAGCCGGGGCCACTGCCAGGCTGAACATCAGCGCGGCAATGGCGCGCCATACGCGCGGCGTGGTTGGCGAAGCGGAAGGTTGGATACGTGTCATGCTGGCCGGACCTGATGAAGAAGAAAGAGGTGGTTGTCCTTCTAGGCCTCGAGACAGGCCGAGAACAAAAATTCGGCGGCCATTATTGCAAGTAATTCTTGTTAGCAGAAGTAATAAAGTTACTTTTTTTCCATCATCGCTAGCCGCCTATCGATTTATTTGGATAGGCTGGGCCTTTGATTTGCGGAGTTTCGGGATGTCTGCGTGTTCTGTTCTGATCGTCGGTTGTGGGGATGTCGGTAGCCGTCTGGCCAAGCAAATGCTGGCGTGCAACTGGCAGGTGAGCGGCCTGCGTCGCAGCGTCGAGCAGCTGCCGGCCGGGGTCACGGGCGTGGCTGCGGACCTGTTCGATGCGCAGTGTCCGGCCACCTGGCCATCAGCGGCGCCGGACTATCTGGTCTACTGCGCAGCGGCCAGTCAGCATGACGAGGCCGGTTATCGAGCCGCCTATGTCGATGGCTTGAAGCATGTCCTGAGCTGGTTGGCTGAGCGTGGGCAGGCGCCGAAGCGCTTGCTGTTTGTATCCAGCAGCGGCGTCTATGCCCAGCAGGGCGGTGAATGGATCGACGAGACATCGGTGGCCGAGCCGCAGAACTACAGTGGTACGGTGATGCTGGAGGCGGAAAAGCTGGCGCTGGCCAGCGGCATCCCTGCTTCCATCGTGCGTCTGACCGGTATCTATGGCCCGGGACGGGAGTGGCTGCTCAGCCAGGTGCGTCAGGGTTACCGGGTCACGGAAGAGCCGCCACTGTATGCCAACCGCATCCATGCCGAGGATGCCGCCGGCTTGCTGGCTTTTTTGCTCAAGGCCGACGCTGGCGGGCAGGCGCTGGAGGATTGCTACATCGGCGTGGATGATGCCCCGGCACCGTTGGCCGAAGTGGTGGCCTGGCTGCGCCAGTACATGGGTGTCACCGAGTGGTCGGAACAGGATCGGGTACGCCGTACCGGCAGCAAGCGTTGCAGCAACGCCCGCGCCCGGGCACTGGGCTGGGCGCCGCAGTACCCAAGCTACAAGGAAGGCTATGCAGCCATCCTTGAAGGGCGCGCCTAGTCCATCACGTGATCAGTCGCGCTCGAGCAACCACTGACGAACGCCAGGTTGCAGTTGCGGCTTCTCGTCAGGCTGCGCGCTGTTGAGGGCGCGCAGAATTTCCAGCTGATCGCCGTTGCGCTTGAAGATCCACGGCGCGCCTTTTTGATTGCGCTCAAGCCAAAGGCTGTCGTTGTTGCCGCTCATGTCGGCACAGTCGCCGGCCAGGCACAGCGCGTAGCGGTCCAGGTTGGGCAAACCCTCGACGCTGCCGTTGTCGCGAAAATGCACCAGGGCGCCCTGGCCCGGGCCTTCGACGATCTTCCACTCGCCACCGAGGTAGGCGTTGTACAGGGCCTGTTCAAACGTGGTGCCGGTGCGAGCGCCCATAGGGGCAGGCGTACGGGCTTTCTCGAAGCTCTGTTGCGGTGCCCAGTCGCTGGTGTTCTGCACCAGCTCGTCACCGTCCAGGACCAGGGTTGCGACCTGGTTGCCGGAGAATTCCACCTGGTATTGCTTGTCGCCAGCCTTGAGCTGGCCTTCGGCGATTTCAAAGCCGTTGTCGAAACTGGCCTGCGAAGCGGCGACATTGACCTTCCATTCGAAGTTCGGGCCGTTGTCGTGCAGGGCCTGGCGCAGGCTGACGCCTTTGGCGGCAGTATCGATGGCTTTCTGGTTGATCCAGATGCCGTTGTAGTCTTCAGGTTTGTGGCTGGCGCATCCGCTCAGCAGTGCGGCAGCCAGGGTCAGGGCAAGCGCGTGGCGCATGGCGGGATCCTTCCGGGGCAGAGCGAGGGCGAGCCGGGCGGCTCGCCGCGCGGGGTATTACTCGAGGACCAGAATCGCGTCCATTTCAACTTGCGAACCACGTGGCAGGGCGGCAACACCGATGGCGGCGCGCGCTGGGTACGGCTGTTCGAAGTACTTGCCCATGATCTCGTTGACCTTGGCGAAGTGGCTCAGGTCGGTCAGGAAGATGTTCAGCTTGACGATGTCCTTGAACGAACCGCCAGCCGCTTCAGCAACCGCCTTGAGGTTTTCGAAGACCTGAACGGTCTGGGCTTCGAAGCCTTCGACCAGTTCCATGGTTTTCGGGTCCAGTGGGATCTGGCCGGACATATACACCGTGTTACCGGCCTTGATCGCCTGGGAGTAGGTGCCGATGGCGGCGGGGGCCTTGTCACTGGTGATGACGGTCTTGGTCATGATGACTCCTTGCTGTTATTGGGCTACGTGCGCATGCGGGTGATGCGGATCACCCCGGTCAGGGCACGCAGTTTCTTGATCACGCGGGCCAGATGCACGCGGTCGTGCACGCTGACCACCAGTTGGACCACGCTGATGCGGCCATCGCGTTCATCCATGCTGATTTTTTCGATGTTGCCGTCGGCGGCGTTGACGCTGCTGGCCAGCAGCGCGATCAGGCCGCGTTGGTGCTCCAGCTCGACGCGCAGTTCGACGTTGAACTCACCGGTGACATCCTTGGCCCAGGACAGCTGCACGCACTTTTCCGGGTTGTGGCGGATTTCACTGATGTTTCGGCAATTTTCCAGGTGCACGACCATGCCTTTGCCGGCCGACAGGTGGCCGACGATCGGATCGCCCGGGATCGGTGTGCAGCATTTCGCATAGCTGAGCACCAGGCCTTCGGTACCGCGGATCGCCAACGGACCTTCGGGGGTCGGCAACTGCTCGCCTTCGCTGGACAGCAAGCGGCGGGCGACCACATAGGCCATGCGGTTGCCCAGGCCGATGTCTTCAAGCATGTCCTCGAGCTGCTCCAGGCGGTACTCGCTGAGCATGGCCTGAACGCGCTCCTGGGGAATCTTGTCCAGGGCGCTGTCGAAACCGTTGAGCACCTTGTTCAGCAGGCGCTCGCCAAGGCTGATGGACTCGGAACGGCGCTGCAGCTTGAGGGCGTGGCGGATATGCGTGCGGGCTTTACCGGTGACGACGAAATTCAGCCAGGCTGGGTTCGGTCGCGCGCCCGGAGCGCTGACGATCTCGACCGTCGAGCCGCTCTGCAGCGGTTCGGACAGTGGCGCCAGGCGCCGGTTGATCCGGCAGGCGATACAGCTGTTGCCGACGTCGGTGTGCACCGCGTAAGCGAAATCGACCGCCGTGGAGCCTTTGGGCAGCTCCATGATGCGGCCTTTGGGCGTGAACACGTAGACCTCGTCCGGGAACAGGTCGATCTTCACGCTTTCAATGAATTCCAGGGAGTTGCCTGCGCGTTGCTGCATCTCCAGCACGCCTTTGACCCACTGGCGGGCGCGGGCGTGGGTGCCTTTGGGCTGTTCGTCGTCGCTGGACTTGTACAGCCAGTGGGCGGCAATGCCGTTGTTGGCCATCTCTTCCATTTCGCGGGTGCGAATCTGGATCTCGATAGGTACCCCGTGCATGCCGAACAGCGTGGTATGCAGCGACTGGTAGCCGTTGGCCTTGGGAATTGCGATGTAGTCCTTGAAGCGTCCGGGCAGCGGCTTGTACAGGTTGTGCACGGCACCGAGCACGCGGTAGCAGGTGTCTACCTTGTCGACGATGATGCGAAACGCATAGACATCCATGATCTCGTTGAAGGCGCGGCGCTTGCCGCGCATCTTCTTGTAGATGCCATAGAGGTGCTTCTGCCGGCCGCTGACTTCGCCTTCGATGCCGTCGACGGCCAGGCAGTGGGCCAGCGACTCTTCGATCTTGTTGACGATTTCCTTGCGGTTGCCGCGGGCGCGCTTGACTGCCTGGTAGATGCGCGCGGAGCGCATCGGGTGCATGGCCTTGAAACCCAGGTCTTCGAATTCCACGCGCACACTGTGCATCCCCAGACGGTTGGCGATGGGGGCGTAGATTTCCAGGGTTTCTTTGGCGATGCGCCGGCGTTTCTCGCCTGACAGCACTTCAAGCGTGCGCATGTTGTGCAGGCGGTCGGCCAGTTTGACCAGGATCACGCGGATATCCCGGGCCATGGCCATGGCCATTTTCTGGAAGTTTTCCGCCTGGGCTTCGGCTTTGGTCTCGAAGTTCATCTGGGTCAGTTTGCTGACCCCATCGACCAGTTCGGCCACGGTCTCGCCAAATTGCGAGCTGAGGGCTTCCTTGGCGATGCCGGTGTCTTCGATCACGTCATGGAGCATGGCCGCCATCAGGCTCTGATGGTCCATGTGCATGTCGGCGAGGATGCTTGCCACCGCCAGCGGATGCGTGACGTAGGCTTCACCGCTACGACGGCGTTGGCCATCGTGGGCTTGTTCGGCGTAGAAGTACGCTCGGCGCACCAGGTTGACCTGGTCAGCGCCGAGGTAGGTCGACAGACGATCGGCGAGGGCGTCTATGCTCGGCACAGGATTACCTCCTGTCGAGGAAAGGGGACCTGCGCCGTACTACGTCGACCAGGCATAGGCTTAGACCGCCTCGTTGGCCTCTTCCTCGCTACCAAATGCAAAGGCAGGCTCGACTTCGACAATGGATTCGGCAGCGATGAATTCAGGGGTGCAGATGCCTTCAGCGATTTCACGCAGGGCAACGACGGTAGGTTTGTCGTTTTCCCATGCCACTTTCGGCTCTTTGCCGCCGGTGGCCAGCTGACGGGCACGCTTGGTAGAGAGCATGACCAGCTCAAAACGGTTATCCACGTGTTCTAGGCAGTCTTCAACGGTTACGCGGGCCATGGTCTTCCTCAAGTAGCAAATGCGGTGTTCAGCCCGAATGGGCGAGCGGACTCGATAGTTTAAAAAATCACCAGCCTTTAGGGAAGCTTTGATTTTGTTTCGGGTCCTTGATAGCGCTGACGATAACCACTTCAGGGGCTCTGGCACAACTGTTTGTCGTGTTGTCGGAATTAAAGCATCGCGGGGCAAGCCCGCTCCCACTGGCCACCCTGTGGGAGCGGGCTTGCCCCGCGATAGCGATTTTATTGCCGCCCCAAGGCATCGCGCAGCCGCGGCGTCAGCTCATCGAACAAGGTCTGCACCGAGCGCAACGCCCGGCAATCCGGGCGGGTCAGCAGCCAGAGCTCGGTGTCGCAGCCGGGCAGGGCGTCGCTCAACGGCTCGACACCCGGCAGGGTGTGGGCCATGTAATCGGGCAGGGCCGCGACGCCAAGCCCGGCAGTCACCAGCTGAGCAATCGCCGAGATACTGCTGCAGCGATAGCGCGGCATGACGCCGGGCAGGTGCTCGCTGCGCCAGACCACGGTGGGGTGGTCCTGCATGGTGTCGTCGGGGGCGATCCACGGCAGGCTGGTCGGAGCTTGCGTGAGCTTTTCGCGATACTCCTCGCGGCCACAGACCACATAAGAAGCCGAGCCCAGGCAGCGACCGACCAGGTGCTCCGGTGGCGCGTTGGTCAGGCGCAGGGCCAGGTCGGCATCGCGGCGGCTCAGGTTGGCGAAGGTGTTGGAGGTCGCCAGTTCAAGCGACAGGGCCGGATAGGCCGGCATGAACTCGGCCAAGGCCGGCAGCAACAGGCTGTGCAGCACGGCATCGGTACACGTCAGACGAACGGTACCGCTGACCACCTGCTCACCGTGCTCCAGCGCCACCCGCGCGGCATCCAGGGCCTGTTCGGCGCGCTCGGCCTGCTCGGCCAGGGCCTGGGCGGTGCCGGTGGGGATGTAGCCTTTGCGGCTCTTTACGAACAACGCGGTACCGAGGGCAGCTTCCATGCGCCGGATCGAGCGGAACACCGTCGAAACATCCACCCGCAGCAGCTCTGCGGCCTTTGCCAGTGAGCGTCCGCGTACCAGGGCGAGTACCAGTGAGAGGTCGGCGTGACTGATCTGATATTGCATGGGTGCACTCTTTGCTTGCCTAAATGCCAATGTCTGTTGCGCTAGGGCCATTCTATAGTGCGGCAGCAGTCGTGAATCAACTCGTAACGTTGTCAGCATGTGGAACGAAAGTCCTATATGACAACGCTCTGCAGTTCCCCACGATGGGACTACTTAAAAGAACAAATGAAACCATCGCCGCTCCCGTTAGCGCCGCAGTACCTCCTCCACAGTCGTTCGATAAAAAAATCAAAGGATGCCTAGCCATGACGTCGGTCTCCCCGCGCGCCATCCCTCTCGACGAGATGGGTGAATTTCTCCAGGCCCACCCTGAGGTGCAGTTTGTCGATCTGTTGATTGCCGACATGAACGGCGTGGTACGTGGCAAGCGCATCGAGCGTGCGAGCCTGGTCAAAGTCTACGAAAAAGGCATCAACCTGCCGGCCTCGCTGTTCGCCCTGGATATCAACGGTTCCACCGTGGAAAGCACCGGCCTGGGCCTGGATATCGGCGACGCCGACCGCATCTGTTTCCCGATCCCCGGCACCCTGAGCTATGAACCCTGGCAGAAGCGCCCGACTGCGCAGTTGCTGATGACCATGCACGAGCTGGACGGTGCGCCGTTCTTCGCCGACCCGCGTGAGGTTTTGCGTGGCGTCGTGGAGAAATTCGACGCATTGGGCCTGGATATCTGTGCGGCGTTCGAGCTGGAGTTCTACCTGATCGACCAGGACAACCTCAACGGCCGTCCACAACCGCCGCGCTCGCCGATCTCCGGCAAGCGCCCGCAGTCGACCCAGGTGTACCTGATCGACGATCTCGACGAGTACGTCGACTGCCTGCAGGACATGCTCGAAGCGGCGAAAGAGCAGGGCATTCCTGCCGATGCCATCGTCAAGGAAAGCGCGCCTGCGCAGTTCGAGGTCAACCTGCACCACGTCGCCGACGCGATCAAGGCCTGCGACTATGCGGTACTGCTCAAGCGCCTGATCAAGAACATCGCCTACGACCATGAGATGGATTCCACCTTCATGGCCAAGCCTTACCCGGGCCAGGCGGGCAACGGTCTGCATGTGCATATCTCGTTGCTGGACAAGAAAACCGGCAAGAACATCTTTACCAGCGATGATCCCGAGCAGAGCGAGACCCTGCGCCACGCCATCGGTGGCGTCCTGGAAACCATGCCGGCGTCGATGGCGTTCCTCTGCCCGAACATCAACTCCTACCGTCGTTTCGGTGCCCAGTTCTATGTGCCCAATGCGCCAAGCTGGGGCCTGGACAACCGCACCGTGGCGGTCCGCGTACCGACCGGCAGCAGCGATGCGGTGCGCATCGAACACCGCGTAGCCGGCGCCGATGCCAACCCTTACCTGATGATGGCGGCGATTCTGGCCGGTATTCACCACGGCCTGACCAACCAGATCGAGCCGGGCGCGCCGATTGAAGGCAACTCCTACGAGCAACTGGAGCAGAGCCTGCCGAACAACCTGCGCGATGCGTTGCGTGAGCTCGATGACAGCGAAGTGCTGAACAAGTACATCAGCCCGGACTACATCGACATTTTTGTCGCCTGCAAGGAAAGCGAAATGGCCGAATTCGAGGTGTCGATTTCCGACCTCGAATACAACTGGTACCTGCATACCGTGTGATGCCCGGAGAAAACAACAATGACAATTGCACCACGTGAACACTGGGAACAGCTGTTCCAGACCCTGAAGATCGAAGGCCGTGCCTTTGTCGACGGGCAGTACTGCGCCAGTGTTGCTGGTGACATTTTCGATTGTTCCAGCCCGGTCGATGGCCGCCAGCTGGCGCAGGTTGCCAGCTGCGACAGTGCCGACGCCGAGCGCGCCGTGGCCGCCGCCCGCCGCAGCTTTGACAGTGGCGTCTGGGCACAGCAGGCGCCGGCACAGCGCAAACGGGTACTGATTGCATTCGCCGATCTGCTGCTGGCCAACGCCGAGGAACTGGCGCTGCTGGAAACCCTGGACATGGGCAAGCCGATTGCCGATTCCCTGAGCATCGATATTCCGGCTGCGGCCAATGCCATTCGCTGGCATGCCGAAGCCATCGACAAGATTTATGACGAAGTTGCTGCAACCGCGTCCGACCAGCTGGGTCTGGTCACCCGCGAGCCGGTCGGCGTGGTTGCGGCCATTGTTCCGTGGAACTTTCCACTGATGATGGCCTGTTGGAAGCTCGGCCCGGCCCTGGCCACCGGTAACTCGGTGATCCTCAAGCCGTCCGAAAAATCACCGCTGACGGCGATCCGTATCGCCCAGTTGGCACTCGACGCCGGTATTCCGGCCGGTGTACTGAACGTGCTGCCTGGCTACGGTCACACCGTCGGCAAGGCCCTGGCCCTGCACATGGATGTCGACACCCTGGTGTTCACCGGCTCCACGCGCATTGCCAAGCAGCTGATGGTCTATGCCGGTGAGTCGAACATGAAGCGGGTCTGGCTGGAAGCCGGTGGCAAGAGCCCGAACATCGTCTTTGCCGACGCCCCTGACCTGCAGGCGGCTGCCGATGCAGCTGCAGCGGCCATTGCCTTCAACCAGGGCGAGGTGTGCATTGCCGGTTCGCGCCTGCTGGTCGAGCGCAGCATCAAGGAGCGTTTCCTGCCGATGGTGGTCGAGGCGCTCAAGGCCTGGAAGCCGGGGCACGCGCTGGACCCGGAAACTCGCGTCGGCGCGCTGGTGGACAGCACCCAGCTGGATACCGTGCTCGGCTACATCGAAGCCGGCAAGGCTGACGGCGCCACATTGCTGACGGGCGGCGAGCGCGTGCTGGAAGACACCTGTGGCGTGTACCTGCAGCCGGCGATCTTCGATGGCGTGACCAACGCCATGCGCATCGCCCGCGAGGAAATCTTCGGGCCGGTGCTGTCAGTGATCACCTTCGACAGCGCCGAAGAGGCCGTTGCTATCGCCAACGACTCACCGTTCGGTCTGGCCGCGGCGGTCTGGACCAACGACATTTCCCGCGCCCACAAGACGGCCCGTGCCCTGCGCGCAGGCAGCGTCTGGGTCAACCAGTACGACGGCGGCGACATGACCGCGCCGTTTGGCGGCTTCAAGCAGTCGGGTAACGGCCGCGACAAGTCGCTGCACGCTTTTGACAAATACACCGAACTCAAGGCGACCTGGATCAAGCTGTAAGGGAGGGTGAACCCATGCAAACTACCAATGACCTGCCGCCTTTGATTGGCATTTCCGCCTGTCGTCAGCAGTTGGGCAATAATTCGTCGCACACCGTTGGCGACAAGTATGTCGAAGCGGCAGGTTTCGCCGGGATCCCGCTGATCCTGCCGGCGCGTGCCGAGCCGGTTGACCCGCAGCGCGTGCTAGAGCGCCTCGATGGCATTCTTTTTACCGGTTCGCCTTCAAATGTCGAGCCGCATCATTACAATGGCGCCCCCAGCGTGGAAGGTACGAAGCACGATGTGTTTCGTGACCGGCTGACCCTGCCGTTACTGCAGGCCGCCATTGCCACCGGTGTGCCGGTGTTCTGCATCTGCCGTGGATTCCAGGAATTGAACGTTGCCTTGGGCGGCACCCTGCACCAGCGGGTGCAGGAGCTGCCAGGTTTCCTCGATCACCGCGAGCCGCAGGATGCGCCGCTGGAAGAGCAATACAGCCCACGTCATAGCGTTACCGTACAGCCCGGCGGGCTGTTCGAACGGCTGGGGCTGGAACAGAGCTTCATGGTCAATTCGCTTCACAGCCAAGGCATCGATCGCCTGGCTGACAGCCTGCGGGCCGAGGCCCTGGCGCCGGACGGATTGATCGAAGCAGTGTCCATGGAGGACGCCCCGGGCTTTGTGGTCGGTGTGCAATGGCACCCGGAGTACCGCTTGGCCGAAAACCCGGTTTCGTTGCGTCTGTTCCAGGCGTTTCGTGAGGCATGCCTGGCCCGTGCAAGGGGCGAGCGTCACCGGGAGAAGACCCTATGAGGTCATCCGGATAATCCGGAATTCACGCAACAGCAACAGGTTTCATTGAGTGCAAGCGGACGCGCTGCGGGGCGTCCTGAAAAACAATAGTAAAAGCGGCGGCAACTACTCATGAGCGAATACGAAGCAGGCCTGTCCCCGGGTATGGGACAGGCTCGCACCCAGGAAAAAGCTGCATCGAAAGCATCCAAAGGGCTGGCCTCGGGCCGGCTTGGACTGCTGGCGAGCATTGTCCTGGGTATCTCCACCATTGCACCGGTCTACACCCTCACTGGCGCCCTCGGCCCAACCGTGCGTGAAGTCGGTGCTCACCTGCCGGCGGTGTTCATCGTCGGTTTCCTGCCAATGCTGCTGGTAGCGCTGGGTTACCGTGAGCTGAACTCGGCCGAGCCTGACAGCGGTACGTCCTTTACCTGGTCGGCGCGGGCGTTCGGCCCGATGATCGGCTGGATCGGCGGTTGGGGGTTGGTTACGGCCACCACCATTGTGCTGTCCAACCTTGCGGGGGTGGCGGTCGACTTCTTCTATCTGTTCCTCGGGCAGATAACCGGCAACCACGAGGTGGCGGCGCTGGCCGATAACCTGTTGATCAACGTCGTCACCTGTTGCGTGTTCATCGCCATGGCGGTGTGGATCTGCTGCCGCGGGATTACCACCACCATGACCGTGCAGTACGGCCTGGTGGCACTGCAGTTGGTGGTGCTGATCGGTTTTGCCATGGCCGCGTTTGGCGAGTCGTCGGCGATGCCGCCTCTGGAGTTTGATTTCGACTGGTTCAATCCCTTTGGCGTTGAGTCGTTCTCGGCGTTTACGGCCGGCCTGTCGCTGTCGATCTTCATCTTCTGGGGCTGGGATGTCTGCCTGAGCATCAGCGAAGAGTCGGTGGGCAGCGGTGACACCCCTGGCCGTGCGGCGACCCTGACGGTCCTGCTGATTCTGGGGCTGTACCTGGTAACCGCAATCGCCACGCTGCAGTTTGCCGGTATCAGTGATGTTGGTCTGGGCCTGAACAACCCGCGCATCCAGGAAAACGTCTTCGCCCACCTGGCAGGCCCGGTCATGGGGCCGCTGGCTATCCTGATGTCGATCGCGGTGCTGGCCAGTACGGCAGCGTCGCTGCAGTCGACCTTCGTTTCGCCTGCGCGGACCTTGTTGGCTATGGGTTACTACGGTGCGGTGCCGGAGCGCTTCGCCAACATCTGCCCGCGCTCGAAAACCCCGCGTTACGCGACGATCTGTGCCGGTGTGGCGGCAGGTGTGTTCTACGTCACCATGCGCACCCTGAGCGAGAACGTACTGGCCGACACCATCACCGCCCTGGGCATGATGATCTGCTTCTACTACTCGCTGACCGCCTTTGCCTGTGTCTGGTACTTCCGCCACAGCCTGTTCGACAGCGTGCGCCACTTCCTGATGCGTGGCCTGTGCCCGCTGCTCGGTGGCGGCATTCTCTCGGTGATCTTCCTGCAGACAGCCTACGACAGCGCTTCCCCGTCGTTTGGCAGCGGTTCGCATGTAGGTGGCTTGGGCTTGGTGTTCGTGATCGCAATGATCATCACACTGCTGGGGCTGGGGCTGATGATGCTGTCACGCCTGCGGGCGCCGGCGTTCTTCCTGGGCATGACCCTGCAACGTCACGCCACTGTCTCCAGCCGCCGCTAAGCGGCTGGAGTGACCGGTTGCTCAGGCAAGCAATTGCTTGAGCAGCTGGCCATGCCGCTGCTGCTGGTTAGCCTGCAGCAAGCGGTTGGCGCGGAACACCGCCTTGAGGTCTTCCAGCGCAGTGGCGAAGTCATCGTTGATGATGACGAAGTCATACTCGTCGTAGTGACTCATCTCGCTGACCGCTTCACGCATACGTCCTTCGATGATCTCATCGCTGTCCTGGCCACGGTTGGTCAGGCGCTGGCGCAGGGCTTCCTGGGTCGGCGGCAGGATGAAGATCGAACGCGCCTCAGGCATCAGCTTGCGCACCTGCTGGGCACCTTGCCAGTCGATTTCCAGGATCAGGTCGTGGCCCTGGTCGAGGGTCTGCTGCAGCGCGCTGCGCGACGTCCCGTAGAAGTTACCGAACACTTCGGCCTGTTCGAGGAAGTCGCCTTGCTCGATCATCAGCTTGAATTCGGCGTGCTCGACGAAGTGGTAGTTCACGCCGTGCACTTCGCCCGGGCGCATGGCCCGGGTGGTGTGCGAGACCGACACCTGGATGCTGTTGTCGGCGTCAATCAGGGCCTTGACCAGGCTGGTCTTGCCGGCGCCGGACGGGGCGGAAACGATATAAAGGGTGCCGCTGCTGTGATTCATGGTCGGGGTGGCCTTACTCAATGTTCTGTACTTGTTCACGCATTTGCTCGATCAGGACCTTGAGGTTGACCGCGGACTGGGTGCTGCGTGGGTCGAAGGCTTTGGAGCCCAGGGTGTTGGCTTCGCGATTGAGCTCCTGCATCAGGAAGTCCAGGCGCCGGCCAGCGGCGCCGCCGGATTTGAGCACCCGGCGTACTTCGTTGATGTGGGTGCTCAGGCGGTCGAGCTCTTCAGCGACGTCGCTCTTCTGCGCCAGCAGGACCATTTCCTGTTCCAGGCGCTGCGGGTCGAGTTCGGCCTGCATGTCGGTGAAACGGTCGAGAATCTTCTGCCGCTGGGCTGCCAGCATCTGCGGCACCAGGGCGCGCAGGGTGGTGACTTCGCTGGCCATACCGTCGAGGCGCTCGTTGATCAGGCGGGCCAGTTCGGTGCCCTCGCGGTTGCGGCCGTTCTTGAGCTCTTTGAGGGCTTCTTCGAACAACTCCATCGCTTCGTTGTTCAGCGCCTGTGGATCGCTGGCATCAGCGACCAGCACGCCGGGCCAGGCCAGCACCTCCAGCGGGTTCAGCGGTGCCGGCTGCTTGATCAGGCTGGCCACGGTCTCGGCGGCGGCGACCAGTTGCGCAGCGCGCTCGCGGTCGACCTGCAAGGGCTTGCCGGCGTTCTCTTCGTTGAAGCGCAAGGTGCATTCGACCTTGCCCCGCGACAGCCCCTGGCGCAGCGCTTCACGCACTGCACCTTCGAGGTCGCGCAGCGCTTCGGGCAAACGCAGGTGCGGCTCCAGGTAACGATGGTTGACCGAGCGTAGTTCCCAGATCAGGGTGCCCTGGCTACCGGCGCGCTCGACACGAGCAAAAGCGGTCATGCTGTGCACCATGGGAAGTACCTCGCAAAAAAGGGTCAAGGAAAAGCCAACCGGCTGCAAAGGCGCAGGATTGTAGCGCAGTGCGGCGCTGGCTCCCAATGCACTGATGTTACAAACAGTCAGGCAACTCCCGGAAAAAACCGACCAACGCCTCTGGGCCCACTGTTTTCGGGGCTGCGACAATAGACGTGTCCTCCGGGCCCGGTGCGCTCTATAATGCTGGGCAGATTCAAACCCAGTACAGGTATCCCAAATGAAACGTCCAAGTGGTCGCGCTGCCGATCAGCTCCGCTCGATCCGCATCACCCGCAACTACACCAAACACGCCGAGGGATCAGTACTGGTCGAGTTCGGTGACACCAAAGTCGTCTGTACCGTCAGCGTCGAGAACGGTGTGCCGCGCTTCCTCAAAGGTCAGGGCCAAGGCTGGCTGACCGCCGAGTACGGCATGCTGCCGCGCTCCACCGGCGAGCGTAACCAGCGTGAAGCCGCCCGCGGCAAGCAGGGTGGCCGTACCCTCGAAATCCAGCGCCTGATCGGCCGTTCGCTGCGCGCCGCGCTGGACATGAGCAAGCTCGGCGACATCACCCTGTACGTCGACTGCGACGTGATCCAGGCTGATGGCGGCACCCGCACTGCCTCGATCACCGGTGCCATGGTTGCCCTGGTCGATGCCCTGCGCGTGGTCAAGAAGCGTGGCGGCCTGAAAGGCGGCGACCCGCTCAAGCACATGATCGCTGCCGTTTCGGTTGGCATGTACCAGGGCGAAGCAGTGCTCGACCTGGACTACCTGGAAGACTCGGCTGCCGAGACTGACCTGAACGTGGTCATGACCAGCCAGGGTGGCTTCATCGAAGTCCAGGGCACTGCCGAAGGCGCGCCGTTCCAGCCGGAAGAGCTCAACGCCATGCTGGCGCTGGCGCAAAAAGGCATGGTCGATCTGTTCGAACTGCAGCAAGCCTCGCTGGCTGACTGATTTCGACACGGCAAGGAGCAGAACATGACCGAGCAACCATTACAGTTGCCCACCCCCAATGCCGAGATTCGACAGTGGGCGATGTTCTGTCACCTGGCCGCCCTGCTGGGGCTGGTGGTGCCGTTTGGCAACTTGCTGGGTCCGCTGGTGATGTGGATCTGGAAGAAGGATCTGGACCCGTTCATCGATGCCCAGGGTAAGGAAGCGCTGAATTTTCAGCTCACCGTGTTCCTGGCCTCGATCATCTGCTTTGCGCTGATGTTCGTGCTGGTGGGAATCGTGTTGTTCGGCATGTTGATGGTTGCCGTGCTGGTTCTCACGATCGTTGCCGGGGTCAAGGCCAATGATGGTCAGCCCTATCGTTACCCAATGACCTGGCGGCCGATCAAATAATGATCAGCTAGCAGCAGGCACAAAAAAACCGACGTGATGTCGGTTTTTTTGTGCCTGAACGAATCAGATCGTCAGCGTCCAGTCGTAGTCCACGATCAGTGGCGCGTGCTGGGAGAAGCGCGGTTGACGCGGCAAGCGTGCGCTTCGTACGAAGCGGCGCAGGCCTGGAGTCAGCAACTGGTAGTCGAAACGCCAGCCCAGGTTGAGCATCTCGGCCTGTTCGTTGTCTGGCCACCAGCTGTACTGGTCGCCTTCACGGCTGACTTCGCGCAGGGCGTCGACATAACCCATGTCACCGACGACGGTGTCCATCCAGGCCCGCTCCGGCGCCAGGAAGCCCGGCGACTGCTGGCCATCGCGCCAGTTCTTGACGTCGAGCTTCTGCTGCGCCACGTACAACGAGCCGCAATAGATGTACTCGCGACGTTTGCGTCGCTGCTTGTCCAGGTACTTGGCGAAGTCGTCCATCAACTTGAACTTCTGGTTCAAGTCTTCGTCGCCGTTCATTCCCGAAGGCAGCAGCAGCGTTGCGATGCTTACCTTGTCGAAATCGGCCTGCAGGTAACGTCCGTAGCGGTCGGCTGTCTCGAAGCCCAGGCCGCTGATGACTGCCTTGGGCTGCAACCGCGAATAAAGCGCCACGCCGCCTTGGGCGGGAACTTCTGCGTCGCAGGCATAAAGGAAGTAGCCATCAAGCTGGAAAGCTGGGTCGTCGAGTTCAAAGGCCGAGGCGCGGGTATCCTGAAGGCAGATGACGTCAGCATTCTGGGCTTGTAGCCAGCTGAGCAAACCACGCTCAACGGCAGCCTGAATGCCATTAACGTTCACACTGATGATCCGCATAAATGGCCCCAAAAATCTCGTGCGTGTATGATACCCGAGCTGTACTCATTTAGCTAAATCCGTGGTATCCGGGACTCTTCATGCAGCCGTATCAGCGCGACTTCATTCGTTTTGCCATCGACCGCGGGGTTCTGCGCTTCGGTGAATTCACCCTCAAGTCCGGGCGCACCAGCCCGTATTTCTTCAATGCCGGCCTGTTCAACAGTGGTTCGGCCCTGGCTCAGCTCGGGCGTTTCTATGCAGCGGCGATCGTCGACAGCAAGATTCCGTTCGATGTGCTGTTCGGCCCGGCCTACAAGGGTATCCCCCTGGCGGCAGCCACTGCCGTGGCGCTGGCCGAGCATCATGACCTCGACCTGCCCTGGTGCTTCAACCGTAAAGAAGCCAAGGCTCACGGCGAAGGTGGCAGCCTGGTTGGCGCACCGCTGACCGGCGACGTGCTGATCATCGACGATGTGATCACCGCTGGCACCGCGATCCGCGAAGTCATGCAGATCATCCAGGGCCAGCAGGCCAAGGCTGCTGGCGTGCTGATCGCGTTGAACCGCCAGGAACGCGGTAACGGCGAGCTGTCGGCGATCCAGGAAGTGGAGCGCGACTTCGGTATTCCGGTGGTCAGCATCGTTTCGCTGACCCAGGTGCTGGAGTTCCTCGCCGACGACCCGGCGCTCAAGCAGCATCTGCCGGCCGTCGAGGCGTACCGAGCCCAGTACGGGATCTGAGGCAAATAAAAAGGCGACCCTGGGGTCGCCTTTTTATTGAGTCTTGGGGCTGCTTTGCCGCCCATCGCCGGCAATGCCGGCTCCCACAGGAGTTGCTGTACACCGCTTCATTGTGGGAGCTGGCGTTGCCAGCGATGGAAGGCAAAGCCTTCCCAAAAGCCTTATCGCGGCTTGCTATTGGTGATCAGGGTACCCACACCACTGTCGGTAAAGATCTCCAGCAGCACCGCATTCGGCACCCGGCCGTCGATGATGTGCGAGCTGTTGACGCCGCCTTGCACTGCTTCCAGGGCGCAGCGGATCTTCGGCAGCATGCCGCCGTAGATGGTGCCGTCAGCGATCAGCTCGTTGACCTGCTCGGTGGTCAGGCCGGTGAGCACGGTGCCTTGCTTGTCCATCAGGCCGGCGATGTTGGTCAGCAGCATCAGCTTCTCGGCCTTCAGTGCTTCGGCCACTTTGCCCGCTACCAGGTCGGCGTTGATGTTGTACGACTCACCGTTGGCACCGACGCCGATCGGCGCGATGACCGGGATGAAGTCACCTTTGACCAGCATGTTCAGCAGGTCGGTGTTGACGCTGGTGACTTCGCCGACATGACCGATATCGATGATTTCCGGGGTGGTCATCTCTGGCGTCTGACGGGTAACGGTCAGTTTTTTCGCACGGATCAGTTGAGCGTCTTTGCCGGTCAGGCCAATGGCGCTGCCGCCATGGCTGTTGATCAGGTTGACGATGTCCTTGTTCACCTGGCCGCCGAGGACCATCTCGACCACGTCCATGGTCTGTGCGTCGGTGACGCGCATGCCATCGATGAAGTGGCTTTCGATCGACAGGCGCTTGAGCAGATCACCGATCTGCGGGCCGCCGCCATGCACGACCACCGGGTTGATGCCGACCGCTTTCATCAGCACCACATCGCGGGCAAAACCGGTTTTGAGCTCTTCGCTCTCCATCGCGTTGCCGCCGTATTTGATCACCAGGGTCTTGCCGACAAAACGGCGGATGTAAGGCAGCGCTTCGGACAAAACCTGGGCGACATGGGTGGCGGCATCGCGATCGAGGGTCATGCAGGGCTCCAGTTGGAACAGATAGTCAGTCAGAACTTGGGTTGCAGATCAGGAGCAACGCGCTTCAACTGGGCGCGGAAGACTTCCTGGATACGCTGCAGTTCGGCGTCATTGTCGGCCTCGAAGCGCAGTACCAGCACCGGTGTGGTGTTGGAGGCGCGAACCAGACCCCAGCCGTGGGGATAGTCGACCCGCACACCGTCAATGGTGGTCAGGTTGGCGTCTTGGCCCCAGTCGGCTTCGCGTTGCAGTGCATCAATGATGCTGAATTTACCCTCGTCGGTCACATCAATATTGATTTCCGGGGTGGAAATATCATTCGGGAACGCGGCGAACAGTTGTTCAGCATCGGTTTTGGCCTTGCTGAGGATCTCCAGCAGGCGCGCGGCACTGTAGATACCGTCGTCGAAACCGTACCAGCGTTCCTTGATGAAAATGTGTCCGCTCATCTCGCCGGCCAGCAAAGCGCCGGTTTGCTTCATCTTCTTCTTGATCAACGAATGGCCGGTCTTCCACATTAGAGCGCGACCACCGTATTGCTCGATCAGTGGAGTCAGGCGGCGGGTGCATTTGACGTCGAAGATGATCTCGGCGCCCGGGTTGCGCTCAAGCACGTCCTGGGCAAACAGCATCAGCAGGCGATCGGGGTAGACGATGTTGCCGGTGTTGGTCACCACGCCAACACGGTCGCCATCGCCATCGAAGGCCAGGCCGAGGTCGGCACCGGTCTCCTTGACTTTGGCAATCAGGTCGACCAGGTTCTCGGGTTTGCCCGGATCCGGGTGATGGTTAGGGAAGTTGCCGTCGACTTCGCAGAACAACGGGATCATTTCGCAGCCCAGGGCTTCGATCAGTTGCGGGGCAATCACGCCGGCCGCACCGTTGCCGCAATCGACGACGACTTTGAGTTTTTTCGCCAGCTTGATGTCGCCAGTGATCTGCTGGAAATAGCGATCAAGGATTTCGACTTTCTCGACGCTGCCTTCGCCGCGGCTCAGGTCGTTGGTTTTCAGGCGGGTCAACAGGGCCTGGATCTGTTCGTTGGCCAGAGTGTCGCCGGCAATGACGATCTTGAAACCGTTGTAGTTCGGCGGGTTGTGGCTGCCGGTAAGCATCACACCGGACTTGCCGGCCAGGACGTTGGCGGCATAGTACAGGGCGGGGGTCGGCACCAGGCCGACATCGCTGACTTTGCAGCCGGCTTCGACCAGGCCTTTGATCAATTGCTCGACCAGCATCGGGCCGGACAGGCGGCCGTCACGGCCGACCGAGATGTTCGGTTCGCCCTGGGCCAGGGTTTGTGCACCGATGGCGCGGCCGATCCAGTAGGCAGTTTCGGCGGTCAGGGTTTCACCGACCACGCCACGGATGTCGTAGGCGCGGAAGATGCTTTCCGGGAGTGCGGGTACCAGGTGTGCCATGTCGTTCATCTCTGGGGAGCTCCAATATCGAGGGCGTGCAGGGCAGGCTCAAACTGAACGCTTTGACGGTCATTTCGCCAGAGAGTTCGCCGTCCTTGGCGCGCAGTGGGCAGCGAGTGGATCAGTTGCTGCCGGAATGGCCAAAGCCGCCAGCGCCACGCTGGCTTTCGTCGAAGGCTTCGACGATGTCGAAATGAGCCTGCACCACAGGTACCAGGACCAGTTGTGCAATGCGCTCGCCGATGGTGATGGTGAACGCGGTCTGGCCGCGGTTCCAGCAGGAAACCATCAGCTCGCCCTGGTAGTCGGAGTCGATCAGGCCGACCAGGTTACCTAGCACGATGCCGTGCTTGTGGCCCAGGCCCGAGCGCGGCAGGATCAGCGCGGCCAGGCCCGGGTCGCCGATGTACACCGACAGACCGGTAGGGATCAGTACAGTCTGACCCGGCTCCAGCACGGTGTCTTCTTTGAGCATGGCGCGCAGGTCGAGACCGGCGGAGCCTGGAGTAGCGTACTGCGGCAGCGGGAATTCGCTGCCGATGCGTGGATCGAGAATCTTGGCTTGTAGAGCGTGCATGCAGAGTTAAACCTGGTTGAGACGTTCGGCGATGAAAGCAACCAGCTGGCGGGCGATCTTGCCTTTGCTGGTCTGTGCGAAGAGTGTTTCGTGAAGCTGGCGATCGATCACGCTGCAGGCGTTTTCCTCGCTGTTGAAGCCGATGCTGGGGTTGGCCACATCGTTGGCGACAATCAGGTCGAGGTTCTTGTCCTTGAGTTTGCGCGCAGCGTAGTCGAGCAGGTGTTCGGTCTCGGCGGCGAAGCCGACGCTGAACGGGCGATCGGGGCGGGTGGCGATGCTGGCGAGAATGTCCGGGTTGCGGACCATTTGCAGCAGCAGGCCGTCACCTGTCGTAGGGTCTTTCTTGAGTTTCTGTGGTGCAACCACCTCTGGGCGGTAGTCTGCAACCGCGGCCGAGGCAATGAAAATGTCGCAAGGCATCGCCGCTTCGCAGGCTGCGAGCATGTCGCGGGCGCTGACCACGTCGATACGGTTGACCCGGTCGGGTGTTGGCAGGTGCACCGGGCCACTGATCAGGGTCACCTTGGCACCGGCTTCCACCGCCGCTTCGGCCAGGGCAAAGCCCATTTTCCCGGAGCTGTGGTTGGTGATGTAGCGCACCGGGTCGATGTTTTCCTGGGTCGGTCCGGCAGTGATCACGATGTGTTTGCCGGTCAGCGATTCGCGCTTGAAGCTTTCGGCGGCGCACCAGGCCAGGTCGGTGGCCTCGAGCATGCGGCCGAGGCCAACATCGCCACAGGCCTGACTGCCGGAGGCCGGGCCGAACACCTTGATGTCGCGGCTCTGCAGCAGTTCGAGGTTGGCCTGGGTGGCCGGATCGCGCCACATGGCCTGGTTCATCGCCGGCGCGACGGCCACGGTGGCGTCGGTGGCCAGCACCAGGGTGGTCAGCAGGTCGTCGGCGACGCCCTGGGCCATACGCGCCAGCAGGTCGGCGGTGGCCGGGGCAATCAGTACCAGATCGGCCCACTTGGCCAGTTCGATATGGCCCATCGCCGCTTCGGCAGCAGGGTCCAATAGATCCATGTGCACCGGGTGACCGGACAGTGCTTGCAGGGTGAGCGGGGTGATGAACTCCGCGCCGCCGCGGGTCATGACGACACGCACCTGCGCACCGTGTTCCAGGAGTCGGCGGACCAGTTCGGCACTCTTGTAGGCGGCGATGCCGCCGCCGACGCCGAGAACGATGCGCTTACGATACAGCCGCTGCATAGGCTTGCCTTTTGCTCGATGATTACACGCGGCGACGACGCCTCCCCAGGCCGAATCGTCGCGTAAAAAAGAGCGGGTAATGTAGCACAGGGCTGAAACACAGGAGCAGTAACCGATGGACAGGGAGGTGAGGATGAGTATCAGGGACTGGCCTGTGGCGGAGCGGCCGCGGGAAAAGTTGCTGGAGCGCGGAGCGAGCAGTCTGTCGGATGCTGAGCTGCTAGCGGTTTTTTTACGCACCGGTGTAGCGGGCATGAGCGCCGTCGACCTGGCCCGGCATTTGTTGAAGCAATTTGGCGGTTTGCGCCATCTGCTTGAGGCAGACCAGGCCACGTTTCAGCGCGAAGTCGGGTTGGGACCGGCGAAATACACCCAGTTGCAGGCCGTGATGGAAATCGGTCGTCGGCACCTGGAACAAACCATAGTCCGCGACTCGGCGCTGCAAAGCCCAGGCGCGGTACGTCGCTATCTGAAAGCCAAGCTGCGTCACGAACGGAGCGAAGTATTCGGATGCCTGTTTCTCGATACCAAGCACCGTCCTCTAGGTTTTGAAGTGCTGTTTCGCGGCTCGATCGACAGCGCCAGCGTCTATCCCCGAGAAGTCATCAAGCGCGCCCTGGCAAACAATGCGGCGGCATTGATTCTTTGCCATAACCATCCATCAGGCGTGAGTGAGCCCAGTCATGCTGACCTGGTGCTGACCCGCCGTCTGAAGACTGCGTTGGAGCTCGTTGATGTCAGGGTGCTCGACCACCTCATCGTCGGCGATGGCGAGCCCCTGTCGATGGTCGAGCATGGCTGGTTCAGCGCGTCGAGCTGACCTTGGCGAAGTCCTGGCGACCGAACGGGCTGACTTGATAGCCCTCAACGTTCTGACGGACCAACGCTGCAGCCGTCGGATGCGCCAGCGGCAGCCACAGCGCCTGCTGCTGGATCTGCGTCTGGGCCTGCTGGTACAGACGGCTACGCACGCTCTGGTCGGTGGTGGTCTTGCCGGCGCTGATCAACTGGTCAAGGCGCTGGTCGCAATAGCGGGCAAAGTTGGTCCCGGACTTCACCGCCGCGCAGGCGAACTGCGGGCTGAGGAAGTTATCCGGGTCGCCGTTGTCACCGGCCCAGCCCATGAACAGCAGGTCATGCTCGCCAGCCTTGGCGCGGCGGATCAGCTCACCCCATTCGATCACCCGGATCTCGGCCTTGATGCCGATCTTGGCCAGGTCTGCCTGGAGCAACTGCGCGCCGAGGCTCGGGTTGGGGTTGAGCAGGCTGCCTTGCGGACGGGTCCAGATGGTGGTGCTGAAGCCGTCTTTAAGGCCGGCCTTGCCTAGCAACGCGCGGGCTTTGTCCAGGTCGGTGGGGTAGCCCGGCAGGTCCTTGGCGTAGCTCCAGGTATTGGGCGGGTAGGGGCCATTGGCGGCGACTGCAGTGTCTTCGAACACCGCTTTGAGGTAGCTGGCCTTGTCGAACGCCAGGTTAATGGCCTGGCGCACCTCGGGCTTGTCCAGCGGTGCATGCTGGCTATTGATAGCGACGAAAGCCGTCATGAAGGCTTCGGTCTTTTCTACCTTCAGTGCCGGATCTTCGCTGGCGGCGGCGATATCCAGCGGCTTGGGCGACAAGGCGATCTGGCACTCGTTGCGCTTGAGCTTCTGCAGGCGCACGTTGGCGTCCGGGGTAATGGCGAAGATCAGCGGATCGACTGCGGGCTTGCCGGCAAAGTAGTCCGGGTTGGCCCGGTAGCGGATCACCGCGTCCTTCTGGAAGCGGTTGAACACGAACGGGCCGGTGCCGATCGGTTGGCTGTTGAGCTTTTCCGGCGTACCGGCCTTGAGCAACTGATCGGCATATTCGGCGGAATAGATCGAGGCAAAGCCCATGCTCAGGGTGGCCAGGAAGGTCGCATCCGCGTGATCAAGGGTGAAGCGCACGGTCAGCGGGTCGACAGCGTCGATCTGCTTGATCAGGCTCGGTAGCTGCAGCGATTGGGCGTGCGGGTAGCCGCTCTGAGCAATCTTGTGCCAGGAGTGCGCGGGGTAGAGCATGCGCTGGAAGCTGAACAGGACGTCGTCGGCGTCCAGGGTGCGGCTGGGCTTGAAGTAGCCGGTGCTGTGGAACTTCACCTCTGGGCGCAGCTTGAACTCGTAGATCAGGCCATCGGGCGAAACCGTCCAGCTCTCGGCCAGGCTTGGCACCACCTGGCCTTTGGCGGCATCGAACTCGACCAGGCGGTTCATCAGCACATCGGCCGAGGCATTGGTGGTGGTCAGCGAGTTGTACTGAACCACATCGAAGCCTTCTGGGCTGGCTTCGGTACACACACTCAACGCGGCCGCCTGGGCGAGTGCCGGGCCAAGCAGGGTGGCGAACAACAGGGGTAGAGCGGCAGCACGCATGAGGAATCCTTGGCTGATCGATGGCCCATCTGCCAGTGCAGTCTGGAAAAGTCTTACCCTAGTGTGCCAAGCCGGAAATGACCATAGCCTTTTTTGCCAATCGTGCGACGAGTGGTCGACACCTTGCCGGGCCAGTCGTTATGCTGCTCCGGCGTGTCGCCCAGCAAGGCAAAACACATCTTCTGTTGTTGTGCTTTGGTCTTTCTGGTATAAAGCAGCGCTCTTTTCTAGGGGCTCGGCTTGTCGCATCTGTTGATTGAGTCGATAAGACCCTGAAGAAACACGGCGCCTGGCGCCAAAGACTGAGAGATTAAGCGGCCAACCCATGCCGGGTTGGGCATGTGGTTTTAGAGGGCTGAGGCATGTCGAGAGTCTGTCAAGTTACCGGTAAGGGTCCGGTAACCGGGAATAACATTTCCCACGCAAACAACAAAACCCGTCGTCGTTTCCTGCCGAACCTGCAGCATCATCGCTTCTGGGTCGAGTCCGAGAAGCGTTTCGTGCGTCTGCGCGTATCTGCCAAAGGCATGCGCATCATCGACAAGCGCGGCATCGATGCCGTTCTGGTCGACATTCGCCGTAACGGCGCTAAGGTCTAAGGGAGAGAATCATGCGTGAATTGATCCGTCTGGTGTCGACCGCTAATACCGGCCACTTCTACACCACCGACAAGAACAAGCGCACCACTCCGGACAAAATCGAAATCAAAAAATTCGATCCGGTTGTTCGCAAGCACGTGATCTACAAGGAAGCCAAGATCAAGTAATTGATCCGGCTGACGAAAAAAGGGCCCGTATCTCACGATACGGGCCCTTTTTTTATGGGCTGTGGGGCATACCACTGTGGGAGCGGGCCTTGCCCCGCGATCTGCCGCAAAGCGGCAGCAAAACCGGTGAATGCGGTGTAACAGCAGCATTGTGGTCTCGAGTTTTACGACCGCTTCGCGGTCGATCGCAGGCTATCGCCAGCTCCCACAGTGGTTTCCCACACGCCTGCGATGCCGTTATTTCTGTTCGAACATCACATAGATCTTGCGGCACGGCTCCAGCACTTCCCAGGTGCCCTTGAAGCCTGCCGGGATCACAAAGCGATCACCGGCGCGCAAGGTTTTCGCGCCGCCATCTGCATCGCGCAGCACCGAAACGCCCTGAACGATCTCGCAGTACTCGTGTTCAGTGTAATTGACGGTCCATTGGCCTACGGCGCCTTCCCAGACCCCGGCTGCAAACTGGCCGCAGGGGCTGGAGTAGTGGTTGTAGACCGCTTGCTCAGGATCGCCCTTGAGGATTTTTTCGGCTGCCGGGCGATAACGTTCGGCCTCGGTGAGGACCTGGGCGAAGTCGATGATCTGGTCTATGCGCATGGCTATGTCTCTTGTTTGTTTAATAAAATGAACATCAGTAGGCGTTTGGTGCGATTATGTCAAATATATTGATAATTGGGTCGCCAGTGGTTTAGGGTGGCAGGTGCCTGTGCGCGTAGCTCGCCCAAGCCAGAATTTTTGACAGTGCCGGTGATCCCTCGTGCGGCACTGCACCTTAACAAGAGGAGGAGTTTCGTATGACCACCCTGACTCGTGCGGATTGGGAACAGCGTGCCCAACAACTGAAAATCGAAGGCCGCGCTTTCATCAACGGTGAATACACCGCCGCCGTTTCCGGCGCGACGTTCGAATGCCTCAGCCCGGTCGACGGCCGCCTGCTGGCGCAGGTCGCCAGCTGTGATGAAGCCGATGCCCAGCGTGCCGTAGAAAACGCCCGCGCTACTTTCGCGTCCGGCGTCTGGTCGCGTCTGGCCCCGGCCAAGCGCAAAGCCACCATGATCCGTTTCGCTGCCCTGCTCAACGCGAACGTCGAAGAGCTGGCGCTGCTGGAAACCCTGGACATGGGTAAGCCGATCAACGATTCGCTGACCATCGACGTGCCAGGCGCTGCCCAGGCCCTGAGCTGGAACGGTGAAGCGATCGACAAGATCTACGACGAAGTCGCGGCTACCCCGCACGATCAGCTGGGTCTGGTGACCCGCGAGCCTGTGGGTGTGGTTGCCGCCATCGTGCCGTGGAACTTCCCGCTGCTGATGGCCTGCTGGAAACTCGGCCCGGCCCTGGCCACCGGTAACTCGGTAGTGCTCAAACCTTCGGAAAAATCGCCGCTGACCGCCATTCGTATCGCCCAGCTGGCAATCGAAGCCGGTATTCCGGCTGGCGTGCTCAACGTGCTGCCAGGCTACGGCCACACCGTTGGCAAGGCCCTGGCCCTGCACATGGACGTCGACACCCTGGTGTTCACCGGTTCGACCAAGATCGCCAAGCAATTGATGATCTACGCCGGTGAGTCGAACATGAAGCGCGTCTGGCTGGAAGCCGGTGGCAAGAGCCCGAACATCGTCTTCGCCGACGCCCCGGACCTCAACGCCGCTGCCGAAGCTGCCGCCAGCGCCATCGCCTTCAACCAGGGCGAAGTCTGCACTGCAGGTTCGCGCCTGCTGGTCGAGCGTTCGATCAAGGACAAGTTCCTGCCGCTGGTACTCGAGGCCCTCAAGGCCTGGAAACCGGGCAACCCGCTGGACCCGGCCACCACCGTCGGCGCGCTGGTCGATAGCCAGCAGATGAACACCGTGCTGTCCTACATCGAAGCCGGTCACAGTGACGGCGCCAAGTTGCTGGTCGGTGGTAAGCGTATCCTCGAAGAAACCGGTGGCACCTACGTCGAGCCGACCATTTTCGACGGCGTCAGCAACGCCATGCGCATTGCCAAGGAAGAAATCTTCGGCCCAGTACTGTCGGTCATTACCTTCGACAGCGTTGAAGAAGCTATCAACATCGCCAACGACACCCCGTACGGCCTGGCTGCCGGTGTGTGGACTGCCGATATCTCCAAGGCTCACCTGACCGCCAAGGCACTGCGTGCAGGTAGCGTTTGGGTCAACCAGTACGACGGCGGCGACATGACCGCACCGTTCGGTGGCTTCAAGCAGTCGGGCAACGGCCGTGACAAGTCCTTGCACGCACTGGACAAGTACACCGAGCTGAAGGCGACCTGGATCAAGCTGTAACCGCAACCGCGCGATCCCGTTCACAGCCGGACCTTGCTCCAAGCAGGTCCGGCTGTGTTGTTTCTGCAGAACCACGACAGCCTGGGAGGCTGCAATGCGTTGGGGAACCTATTTCGCCGTGCTGACGGCGGTGCTCAGTGTCGGCCTGGCGCTGGGCGTGAGCATGCCGCTGGTGTCTTTGCGTCTGGAAAGCTGGGGCTACGGCAGCTTTGCCATTGGCGTGATGGCGGCGATGCCGGCGATCGGCGTATTGCTCGGTGCCAGCCTGTCCAGCCGGCTCGCTGCGCGCTTTGGCACGCCCGGGTTGATGCGTCTGTGCCTGTGGGCCGGGGCATTGTCCATCGGCCTGCTGGCGCTGTTGCCCAGCTACCCGTTGTGGTTGGTGCTGCGCCTGCTGATCGGCATGATCCTGACCATCGTGTTCATCCTCGGCGAAAGCTGGATCAACCAGTTGGTGGTCGAGCAGTGGCGTGGGCGCTTGGTGGCCTTGTACGGCAGTAGTTATGCCCTGAGCCAGCTGGCCGGGCCGTTGCTGCTGGGGGTAATGGGTTCGGAGGATGACCTGGGTTTCTGGATCGGTGCCGGCTTGCTGCTGTTGGCGCCGCTGGTGCTATTGGGGCGTGACGGTGCGCCGAGCGCAGAGGCGTGCAGCGTGACCTTGCTGGACCTGGTCGGTTTCTGCCGGCGTTTGCCGGTCATTGCCTGGGCAATTGCCCTGTTCGCTGCGTTCGAGGCGATGATCCTGACCCTGTTGCCGGTGTATTGCCTGCAGCAAGGCTTCAGCACCGAGATCGCCCTGTTCATGGTCAGCACGGTGGTGGTCGGTGATGCGCTGCTGCAGCTGCCGATTGGCGCGCTGGCCGACCGTATGTCGCGGCGCACGCTGTTCAGCGGTTGCGCGCTGGCACTGCTGTTGTCGAGCCTGGCGATTCCGCTGATGTTGCAAACCTGGGCGATCTGGCCGCTATGGGTGTTGTTCGGCGCCAGTGCCGGTGGTTTGTTTACTTTGTCGTTGGTGTTGATTGGCGAGCGTTACCGCGATGATGCGCTGGTGCGCGCCAACGCCCATGTCGCGCAACTCTGGGGTATCGGTTGCCTGATCGGGCCGCTGGTTGCCGGTGCCGGCAGCCAGTGGGTCAGTGGGCATGCCTTGCCGCTGCTGATGGCTGCCGGTGCTGCCGGCCTGGTGCTGCTCGCGCGGCGCCCGAATGCCTTCGAGCCGGCGCCGGTCTAGAGCATCCGTTCCAGGCCCACGGCCTTGCTGATCCAGGCGTTGAAGCGGCGCCACAGGCCTCCGGGCTCGGTGGTCAGGGTGTGCAGGTGGTGATTGTCTTCGGTCACCCAGACCAGTTCGCCGTTGACCAGCTGCGGCTGGTAACTCAGCGCTGCGGCCATGCCCTGGACCGCCAGGTCGCGGGTGTACTCGGCGAGTTCGGGGCTGTCGACCAGCACGCCGACCTCGGTGTTCCACAGCACCGAGCGTGGGTCGAAGTTGAACGAGCCGATGAAGGTCTTGCGCCGGTCGAAGATGATCGCCTTGCTGTGCAGGCTTGAGTCGGAGCTGCCATAGATGTGCAGGGCGCGTTTGGAGCCGGGGTCGCCCGGTTGCCGACGCAGTTCATACAGGTGCACGCCATGTTCCAGCAGCGCCCGGCGGTAGGGCGCATAACCCCCATGTACCGCTGGCACATCAGTGGCCTCCAGGGAGTTGGTCAGCAGCTTGACCGAGACGCCGGCATCGGCGCGGCTGGTAAGGTACAGCAGGCCGGGCTCGCCAGGCACGAAGTAGGCCGAGATCAGGATCAGTTCGTGCTGGACGCCGTTCATGTCAGGTGCCAGCTGGTGGGTCATCAGTAGTTGCGGGTCCGGTTCATCGCGGGCCAGGACCTTGCTCGGTGCATCCCACAGCGCCTGGTTGTGGGCCCAGATCAGTTCATTGCGCCAGACGCCCAGGCGCGGGTTGGTTTTGTACGACATCAGGCGGTCATACAGCGCTTTACGCTCGACTTCGGCTTCGGCCAGCGACGCTTCCAGGCGCTGGCGGCTGGCGCGCAGGTCATTGGCGTCAGGCTGGGTCATGAGGAAGTCGCCAATCGGCCGGCTCAGGGCGCTGTTCCAGTATTGATCGAAGCTGTGCCCGAGTTGCTCGGCAACCGGCCCCACCCCTAACAGGTCGATATCGGTGAAGTTCAGGTTCGGCTCGGCGTCGAAGTACTCATCGCCAATATTCCGGCCGCCGACGATGGCCATGCTGTTGTCCACCAGCCACAGCTTGTTGTGCATGCGCCGGTGTTGCAGGTTGAGATTGAACAGGCGGCCCACCGCCCGGGTCACGCCGGTGCTGCGCCCCAGGTGCAGTGGGTTGAACACGCGGATGTGGATGTTCGGGTGCGCGGCGAGGGTGGCCATCTTGTCGTCGATGCCGTCGCTGGTGGTGTCATCGAGCAGGATGCGAACCCGCACACCGCGGTCGGCAGCCTGCAGCAGCTCGTGGACCAGGGCGCGGGTGCTGAGACCGTCGTGGACGATGTAGTACTGCAGGTCGATGCTCGACTGGGCGTTGCGAATCAGCTCGGCCCGCGCGCGAAACGCTTCATTGCTGTTGGGCAGCAGGCGAAAACCCGAGCGCCCTTCGTAGGCGGAGGCCTGACGCTGCACTGAGCGTCCGAAGGCCGAGTCGCTGGCTGGCAGCGCCTGAGTGACTTGCCGAGGCTGGCTGACACTGGCGCATCCGCTCAGGCCGAGCATCAGCGACAGCAGCAAGGGCAGCGCACGCGGGCTTATCAAGGCAATGAATCCTTCACGACAGGGGCTTATGGATATCGACCGCGAACGGCGGCGGAAAGTTACCCGTCGCTTGCGGCTTCGGCCAGTAGACGAATGGCGGTCTCGCCAACCTTGCGCACGGCCGCTTCGATTTCGGCGGTAGGGCGGGCGGCGAAATTCATTCGCAGGCAGTTACGGTACTTGCCCGAGGCGGAAAAAATACTGCCCACGGCAATCTGTACGCCTTGCCCTAGTAAAGCCCGGTTCAGGCGCAGGGTGTCGAAACTTTCCGGCAATTCTATCCACAGCATGAAACCACCCTGTGGCCGGCTGGCGCGGGTACCAGGGGGAAAGTAGCGGGTGACCCAGTCGCTCATCTGGTCGCGGCTGCGCTGATACTGACTGCGCATGCGCCGCAGATGCGGCTGGTAGTGCCCGGCTTCGATGAAATCGGCGATGGCCAGTTGCGGTTGCGTCGCGGTGCAGCCGGTGCTGATGTACTTCATGTGCAGCACTCGCTCCAGATAGCGCCCGGGAGCAACCCAGCCGATGCGCAGGCCCGGTGCCAGGGTCTTGGAAAACGAACTGCAGAGTAGTACCCGGCCGTCTTCGTCGAACGATTTGATCGTGCGCGGGCGTGGGTAGGTGTAGGCCAGGTCGCCATACACGTCGTCTTCAAGGATTGCCACGTCAAAGCGCTGGGCGAGGGTCAGCAAGGCCTTCTTGCGTGCCTCGGGCATGATGTAGCCCAGCGGGTTGTTGCAGCTCGGGGTGATCTGGATGAGTTTGATCGGCCATTGCTCCAGGGCCAGCTCCAGGGCTTCGAGGCTGATGCCGGTGAGCGGATCGGTGGGGATTTCCAGGGCTTTCATGCCCAGGCCCTTGAGGGTCTGCATGGCGCCGTGAAAGCTCGGTGAGTCCACCGCAACGATATCGCCGGGCTGGCACACCGCGCGGATACTGGTCGACAGCGCTTCGTGGCAACCGGTGGTGACCACCAGGTCGGCCGGGCCGAGGCTGCAGCCGGAGTCGAGCATCAGCCGGGCGATCTGTTCGCGCAGGGCCAGGGTGCCGGAAATGGTGTCGTAGTACAGGCCGGGCATGTCCTGGCGGCGGCTGAGCTGGGCCAGGCTGCGCAGCAGGGGCTTGAGCGTCGGGCTGTCGACGTCGGGCATGCCGCGGCCCAGTTGCACCACATCCTTGCTCGGTACGCTGCGGATCAGCTCGATGACCTGTTCCCACTGGGAGATTTCCACCGGCCGTTGCGCCGGCCGACTTACCGCTGGCAGGGCTGGCAGGCTACGGTCTGTGGGTACGAAGTAACCGGACTTGGGCCGTGGCGCGGCCAGGCCATTGTCTTCCAGCAGGCGATAGGCCTGCTGCACGGTACTCAGGCTGACGCCATGTTCCACGCTCAGGGCGCGTACCGACGGCAAGCGGTCGCCAGGGCGGTACAGGCCTTGTTCGATGCGGGCGCTGAGCAACTCGGCAAGGTTGACATAGAGGGTCACGGCATACTCCCGTAGAAGGCTTCAGCTAATCACCAATACAGATGGCAAAAAAATACAGCATTCAGTAGGAAAACTGCCAATTCTGTATGGAAATAATAACTAGGTTTTGAATCTGTAATGCTTTTCCTCATGCGCGCAAGCTTTTCCTACGGTTATCCAAACCCGGAGGAGTCAAGCAATGAGCGGTATGAGCGATGTGCGCCTGAAATTACACGCGGATGAACTGGGCCGTGAACAGCGTCTGCAGCTGTTTGATGTACCGGCCGGGCTCGGGCGCTGGGGGCTGATGGCGCACCGCTGGCACAGCCGCCGCGCCCTGTTGGAACTGACGCCCGAGCAGCTGCGCGATGTTGGCCTGACGCCGGAACAGGCGCGCGAGGAAGGGCTCAAACCCTTCTGGCGTGGCTGAAATCGCTGCGCCGGCAAGGCCGGCTCCCACAAAAGCAGCACAGACCATTGTGGGAGCCGGCCTTGCCGGCGAGAGGCCCTGAGGCCTTTCTCAAACCAGCTCTTTGAGCCGATGCCAGAGCATGCCCAAGGCGAGCAACGGTGAACGCAGGTGTTTGCCGCCCGGGAAGGTGATGTGCGGCACCTTGGCGAACAGGTCGAAGCGCCCGCTGTGCTGGCCGCTGATGGCCTCACCGAGCAACTTGCCGGCCAGGTGGGTGGCATTGAGGCCGTGGCCGGAGTAGGCCTGGGCAAAGTACACGTTCGGCTGGCCTGGCAGGCGGCCGATCTGCGGCAGGCGATTGGCGCCGATGCCGATCATGCCGCCCCACTGGTAGTCGATGCGTACGTCGGCCAACTGCGGGAACACTTTGAGCATCTTCGGCCGCATGTACGCGGCGATATCCTGCGGATCGCGTCCGGAATAATGACAGGCGCCGCCGAACAGCAGGCGTCGGTCCGCGGAAAGGCGGTAGTAATCCAGGGCCACGCGCTGATCGCAGACCGCCATGTTCTGTGGCAGCAAATCGTGCGCCTGCGCTTCGCTCAAGGGTTCGGTGGCGATGATGTAGCTACCGGCGGGCAGTACCTTGCCGCCCAGTTCGGCATTCAGGTCATTGAGGTAGGCGTTGCAGCCCAGCACCAGCGTGCTGGCTTGCGCCGAACCTTGTGCGGTGTGTACCCGCACCTGCGAGCCATAGTCGATGCGGGTAACCGCCGATTGTTCGAACAGGCGAACGCCGAGCTTGTTGGCCACAGCCGCCTCGCCCAAAGCCAGGTTCAGCGGGTGCAGATGTCCCGAGCCCATGTCGATCAGGCCGCCAACATAGCGGTCCGAGCCCACTACCGTGCGCATCTGATCAGGTTGTACCAGGCGCAGCTCATGGCGGTAGCCCAGGCTGCGCAACTCCTCGGCGTCCTCGGCGAAGCCCTGCAGGTCTTTCGGTTTGTTGGCCAGGTCGCAGTAGCCCCAGGTCAGGTCGCAGCTGATGGCGTGGCGTTCGATGCGCTGGCGGACGATATCCACCGCTTCCAGGCCCATCAGTTTCAGCTCACGCACACCATCGCTGCCCAGCACCGGGGTGAACTGATCAAGGCCGTGGCCAACGCCACGAATCAGTTGCCCGCCATTACGCCCGCTGGCGCCCCAGCCGATCTTGCGGGCCTCAAGGAGGATCACGTTGAGGCCGCGCTCGGCCAGCTCGATCGCCGTGTTCAACCCGGAAAAACCGCCACCGACCACACAGACATCGCAGTTCAATTCGCCCTGCAGCGGTGGATACTCCGGCTGTGGCAGGCTGCTGGCGGCGTAGTAGGAGGTGACGTGAGAAGCGGGTGATTGAACAGGGGCGCTCATGGATGAGTCCTGATTTTAAGTGTTTGGAAAAATTGACGCAGGATAAGCTGCACTTTCGGCACCGGGCAACCATGGGGCAAAATAGCGCCTTTCCCGTTCTTCGCCGCAGGCCGCCATGAGTTGCAACAGCCACAAGATCCGTTTCCTGCGCGATCAGATCCCGTCGTTCGAGTGCGTCCCCGGTTGCCATGACTGCTGTGGGCCGGTGACTACGTCCTCGGAAGAAATGGCCCGGCTGCCACGCAAAAGCGCCGCCGAGCAGGAGGCCGCCCTGGCCGAGCTCAACTGTGTGCACCTGGGGCCCAACGGCTGCACGGTGTACGAAGAGCGGCCACTGATCTGCCGGCTGTTCGGTACCACTGAGCGTCTGCCATGCCCCAACGGTCGCGGCCCGGCCGAAATGATCGATCCCCAGGCCGAGAAGCTGGTGCACCAGTACATCGCCAGCACCCGTCAGGTGCTGGTCTGAACCTCAATCCGGAATCGGCAGGCTGAGGCTCTCTTTGACCTCTTCCATGACAATGTAACTCTTCGATTCGCGCACGTGCGGCAACTTCAGCAGGATGTCGCCGAGCAGCTTGCGGTACGAGGCCATCTCCGAGATCCGTGCCTTGACCAGGTAATCGAAGTCGCCCGAAACCAGGTGGCATTCCAGTACGTGAGGCAGCTTCAGCACCGCGCGGCGGAACTCTTCGAAGGTGTCGCCCGACTTGTAGTCCAGGCTGATTTCGACGAATACCAGCAGGCTACCCTTGAGGTGCTGCGGGTTGAGCCGGGCGTTGTAGCCCATGATGATCCCTTCGCGCTCCAGACGCCGGACCCGTTCGGTGCAGGGTGTCGTCGACAAGCCGACTTTTTCGCCCAGTTCAGTAAACGAGATCCGTCCATCTGCCTGCAGGATCCGCAGGATATTGCGGTCGATCTTATCCAGTTCACGTTTGCTTTGGTGCTGGGTTCTCATAGTGGATGCCCCTCCGTAAAAGCGTACTCTGCCGAGAATTCTCGCCAAATATAGGCTTTTATATAGTGAAATGCACTGGTCATACCTTCCTATACTGCGCGCATCTATGCCATTAACAACAAATGTCAGCGGTACGCTGCGTCGAGGGTAATCAACATGCGAGTTCTGGTACTTGGTAGCGGTGTGATCGGAACCGCCAGTGCCTACTATCTGGCACGGCAGGGTTTTGAAGTCGTCGTGGTCGACCGTCAACCGGCCGTCGCCATGGAAACCAGCTTTGCCAACGCCGGCCAGGTCTCGCCAGGCTACGCCTCGCCCTGGGCTGCGCCGGGCGTGCCGCTCAAGGCCATCAAATGGCTGCTCGAGCGCCATGCACCTCTGGCGATCAAGGCCACCGCTGACATCGACCAATACCTGTGGATGGCGCAGATGTTGCGCAACTGCACCGCCAACCGCTATGCCGTGAACAAAGAGCGCATGGTGCGTCTGTCCGAGTACAGCCGCGACTGCCTCGACGAGCTGCGTGCCGAAACCGGCATTGCCTACGAAGGCCGCACCCTGGGTACTACCCAGCTGTTCCGCACCCAGGCGCAACTGGACAACGCCGCCAAGGACATCGCCGTCCTCGAGCAGTCCGGTGTGCCATATGAGGTCCTCGACCGCGAAGGCATCGCCCGCGTCGAGCCGGCCCTGGCCAACGTCACCGACATTCTCGCCGGCGCCCTGCGTCTGCCTAACGACCAGACCGGCGACTGCCAGCTGTTCACCACCCGCCTGGCGGAAATGGCCATCAAGCTCGGTGTCGAATTCCGCTTCGGTCAGGACATTCAGCGCCTGGACTACGCCGGTGACCGTATCAACGGCGTGTGGATCGACGGCAAGCTGGAAACCGCCGACCGCTACGTGCTGGCGCTGGGCAGCTACTCGCCGCAATTGCTCAAGCCGCTGGGCATCAAGGCCCCGGTCTATCCGCTCAAGGGCTACTCGCTGACCGTGCCGATCACCGACCCGGCCATGGCCCCGACCTCGACCATTCTCGACGAGACCTACAAGGTTGCGATCACCCGTTTCGACAATCGCATCCGCGTTGGTGGCATGGCTGAAATCGCCGGTTTTGACCTGTCGCTGAACCCGCGTCGGCGCGAAACCCTGGAGATGATCGTCAACGATCTTTATCCTCGTGGCGGCGACCTCAGCCAGGCCAGTTTCTGGACCGGCC